>Ga0206921_10232_pt1 | contig 14937 bp, 14 predicted proteins | sample Alteio_BWOrgHeat_66_FD_152930 | JGI IMG/M metagenome (GOLD analysis project Ga0206921, IMG submission 152930) | Enriched cells from forest soil in Barre Woods Harvard Forest LTER site, Petersham, Massachusetts, United States -... | ecosystem: Environmental > Terrestrial > Soil > Temperate forest >...
CCGGTAAAACAACCACAACGGAGCGGATCTTGCGCTATACCGGGATGATTCACAAGATCGGGGAGGTGCATGAAGGTGCAGCTACGACGGACTGGATGGAGCAGGAGAAGGAACGTGGGATTACTATCACCTCTGCCGCCGTCAGCTGTCAGTGGAATTTCCCGACGGTGAAGGGTCAGAAAACTGCCGATACCAAGAGCTATTATTTCAATATTATCGATACTCCGGGCCACGTGGACTTCACCATCGAAGTGGAGCGTTCGATGCGCGTGCTGGACGGTCTGATCGCGTTGTTCTCCGCAGTGGATGGCGTCGAGCCCCAGAGCGAGACGGTATGGCGTCAGGCCAACCGGTATGGTGTCCCTCGTATCGGCTTCGTTAACAAGATGGACCGTTCGGGAGCCGATTTCCTGATGGTCTGCAACCAGGTACGGGAAATGCTGGGAGCGAAGGCCGTTCCCCTACAGCTGCCTATCGGCGCCGAAGACGATTTCAAGGGCGTGGTCGACCTGATCAAGATGAAAGGTATCATCTGGCATATGGAAACGGAGGGCATGACCTTCGACGAAATCCCGGTCCCCGACGATATGATGGCGGACGTGCTCGAGTGGAGGGCCAAGCTGGTGGAAGCCGTTGCCGAATACGATGATCACCTGATGGAAAAGTTCTTCGAGAACCCCGACAGCATCACCGAAGCGGAAATGCATGAGGCGATCCGCAAGGCCACGATCGATCTGAGCATCGTGCCGATGATGTGCGGCAGCTCTTTCAAGAATAAGGGTGTGCAGACGGCCCTGGATGCCGTATGCCGGTATCTGCCATCGCCGCTCGATCTCCCCGATATGGAAGGAACCGATCCCCATACGGGCGAGACCATCATTCGGAAACCGGATGCCAAGGAGCCTTTTTCGGCGCTGGCCTTCAAGATCATGACGGATCCTTTCGTAGGTCGCCTGGCGTTTTTCCGCTGTTACAGCGGTCACCTGGATGCCGGCAGCTATGTGCTGAACGTTCGCAGCGGCAAGAAGGAGCGGATCAGCCGCATCCTGAAAATGTTCGCCAACAAGCAGAACCCGATCGATTTCATCGAAGCCGGGGACATCGGCGCTGCGGTTGGTTTCAAGGAGATCAAGACCGGGGATACGCTGTGCGACGAGGATCATCCGATCACGCTCGAGAATATGTTCATCCCCGAGCCGGTGATCGCCATTGCCGTCGAGCCGAAGACACAGGCCGACGTCGACAAGATGAGCCTCGCTATCTCGAAGCTGGTGGAAGAAGATCCCACGCTGCGGGTCAATACCGACGAAGACACGGGTCAGACGATCCTTCGCGGGATGGGTGAGCTTCACCTGGAGATCATCCTCGACCGTATGAAGCGAGAGTTCAAGGTTGAAGTCAACCAGGGCGCGCCCCAGGTGGCTTACAAGGAGGCATTCAACGCTACGGTTGAGCACCGTGAAGTCCTGAAAAAACAAACCGGAGGCCGCGGTAAGTTTGCTGATATCCAGTTTGCGATCGGACCGGCCGATGAAGAGTGGCTAAAGGAAAACGAAGGCAAGCACTTCCAATTCGTGAATGATATCTTCGGAGGTTCTATCCCCAAGGAGTTCATTCCTGCTATTTCGAAAGGATTTGAAACTTCCATGACGACCGGCGTACTGGCCGGTTATCCGATGACCAATATGAAGATCCGGGTATTCGACGGCAGCTATCACGATGTGGACTCCGATGCGATGAGCTTTGAGTTATGCGCCAAGGGAGGGTACCGGGAAGCGGGTCGCAAGGCCAAGCCCATCCTGCTCGAGCCGATCATGAAAGTCGAAGTGCTCACACCCGACCAGTATATGGGTGATGTGACGGGTGACCTGAACCGTCGCCGCGGCATCCTGGAAGGCATGGATAGCAGGAATAACCTGCAGGTAATCAAGGCCAAAGTCCCGCTGAAGGAGATGTTCGGTTATGTGACCGAATTGCGCTCCATGAGCTCGGGCCGTGCCACTTCCACCATGGAATTCTCGCATTATGCCCCGGCGCCGAACAATATCGCCGAAGAGGTGATCGCGAAGGTGAAGGGCAAGAAGGTGAATGCCTAGGCATTAAAACGGGATTAAAAACCTTGCGATTTTATATTTTCCACGAGGCCTTGCCCGTTAGGGCAAGGCCTCGTATTTTTATGGTGACTCTAATCCGAAGAACTTGAAAAAACTATACATTGCTTTTATACTGCTTTTTGGTGGATTGATGACCGGTACAGCCCAGCAGGGGCCTTCTATTTCCTGGCAAAAATGTTATGGCGGAAGCGGTGACGATGAACTGTATTCCATTACCCGGAGTGCGGGTGGCGGCTTTATCGCCTGTGGTCTCTCGACCTCCAATGACGGTGATGTAAGCGGGCACCATGGCGCCACCGGGGTTGCCGATGCCTGGGTGGTGGCGCTGGCGCCGGATGGGACGCTGCAGTGGCAGAAAAGCCTCGGCGGGTCAGGGGCGGACAACCTGGTGCGGATCATTGGCACCATGGATGGCGGGTATATCGCCGTCGGGAATACCGCTTCGAATGATGGAGATGTTTCCGGTCTGCATGGGGCAACCGATGTATGGGTGGTCAAGTTGAATAATACAGGTAATATCCAGTGGCAAAAATGCCTGGGAGGGAGTGGGGCGGACCAGGGGAATAGTATATTGCAAACTGCGGATGGGGGATATATCCTTATCGGGACGACCGCCTCCAATGATGGCGATGTTTCCGGTCTGCATGGGGGTAAGGATAGCTGGGTGGTCAAACTGGACGGCAGCGGCAATCTCCAATGGCAGAAATGTTATGGGAGCACCGGTGATGACGAGGGGAACGATATCACGGCTATGGCCAATGGCGAGTTCCTGCTTGCCGTGGACAACCCTTCGGGGACCTATAATGGGGATTACGTCGGGTTCGGCGGCAACAGCTACCCCAATGGGTATTTGCTAAAGATCGATGGGTCGGGCGCATTGAAGACCGGTATCTGGTGTAACCAGTTTAGCCGCGGGCTCGGCGCCATTGCCGTGAACAGCCAGCTATATTATGGGCTGTCCACCAGAGAGAGCTGCTATCCGTCGGGTCCCGCTAATTGGGTTTACGTGTTGGGCCTCGACAGCAATCTGGCTACCGGCTATGGGGGCGATCAATTTGGTTATTGTCCGCCGAGTACCAACCCGCTGGTCGCGGGGTATGTGCTGACGGGCGCGAACGGAGCCACCGTTTTGCTGAGCAATGGTTCCGGGGTTGTGGCGCAGGCCACCACGGATACCACGCACCTGGGCAATCATGGTGCGACGGACGGTTACCTGGGAAATTTTCTATCACACACCTGGGGGAAATGTTATGGTGGATCGGGCACCGACTATTTTACCGCTTTGGCCTCCCCGGATGACTTTACGTTCGTTGCCGGGGGGTATACCAATTCCAATGACGGGGATGTTTCCGGGAACCATGGAGGATACGATTTTTGGATCGTCAAACTGAGCAACTTCAACGTGATCAAAGGAACGGTATTCCTGGATTATAACCGCAATGGCGCCAGGGACGGCAATGAGCCGGTGGTCAACAATATGCTCGTGCAGAGTGTGAAGGGCGGATCGTCCAGCGCCTCTCTGACTACCCATGGGCAATTTGACAACATTGCCGATACAGGTACCTATACCACCAGTGTATTAACGAGCGTGCCTTATTATTCGGCGACGCCGGCATCGCATACATCGACCTTCAGCGGTTATAACCTCGCAGACAGTTTTGGTATCGCACTTCAGCCTGTTGCGGGCAAACGGGACTATCTCCTGAACCTGTATGCGTTGAATTACCTCAGGATCGGGGACTCGGCCACTTACGAGATCGCCTATGTCAATGCCGGTACCGATACCTTACAGAACAGGGTCGTGCAGCTGATCAAGGACCACCGCACTTCCTATCTTGGTTCGACGCCTTCGGCGCTGTCCGTTTCAGGCGACACGATCCGATGGAACATCGCTTCGCTCTCGCCCAGGGATACGGGTTCTATTCGTGTCGTGTTGAAATTGGGTGTCCCGCCGGTGTTGAACCTGACGGATACCCTTGTCACCAGCGCGACCATCGATACGGCGGGGGATCTTAACCAGACCAATAACACGGCCACCCTGCAGCAGCTGGTTTTCGGCAGCTATGATCCCAATGAGAAGACCGAGGCAGATGCGGGACTGGTCTATGTGGAAGACCTGGCCAAAGGGAAATATTTACAATACACGATCCAATTCCAGAATACCGGGAACGATACCGCCTTCAATATAACGGTGGCGGATACCCTGAGCAGCAAACTGGACCTCAGCACCTTCGAAATGGTGGGAACGAGCGCTCCCTACCAGCTCACCGTGAAGAATGGGAATGCGCTTAGCTGGTCGTTCCCGGGCATCGATCTTTTGGACAGCAGCAAGGGGCAGGCGGTGAGCCAGGGTTATATCGTTTACCGGATCAAGCCGGTATCGTCGGTACAGGCAGGGGATAGCATTCACAATTCCGCTTCGATCTATTTCGACTTGAACCTACCGATAGTAACGGGCATGCAGGTGACCTATATCAAGAGCCGGGCGGTGACCCTGCCGGTAACGGCTGTGATCACGGGTTTGAATCCGGCGTATTGTGTCAACTCCGGGGCAGCCGTCTTTAAGATGACCAATTTCCCGGACACGACGGGCGGCGCCGTGGCGGTCACCGCCAAGGTGGACAATACACCCCTGACGATCGGGCCCGGGGCCAGTTGTCCGATCCTGCTGGCCGGACTGAGTGCCGGGGTGCATACCGTGCAGGTTACTTATACGAATGCCGGGGGCAGCAGCAACTATTCACAGTCGTTTACGGTGGTGAGCGCATCTACGCCGGTGGTTACTATCTCGGCCACGTATACGACCATTCCCAATACGGCGGCCTCGGTAGGGGTGTGGGCAACGAATGTTTCGGGCGGCGGTAGTGCGCCATTGTATAGTTGGTCGCTGAATCCTCGGTTCTCGCCGTTGTTGAGCGGTCCGGGGTCAGCGGATTCCATCGTTATCGATACGGCTGCTTTGCAGATCGGGGCCAACACGGTGTATGTCCGGATGCAGACGAGCGATACCTGTTATAGCAGTCAAACGGGAACGGACAGTGTGGTGATCATCCGAACGGCGCCGGCATCGGGTGGGGGTGGAACGGTTACGCCGCCGGCTCAGCCGGTGATTGCCGGGTTGAGTGCGACCTATTGCAGCAATGGGGGGATGGCGAATTTTTCGCTGAGCAACCTGCCGGATACGGCAACGACCGTGAGCGTGACATTGGACGGGGCCGTATTGACGGCTGTGGCGGCCGGTCAATATAGTGTCGCGCTAACCGGGTTGTCTACCGGCACCCACCGATTGAAGGTCACCTATAGCAATTCGGCTGGAAGCAACGCTGTTTCCCCGACTTTTTTGGTTGAGGCCGTCTCTGCGCCGGTGGTCAGTATCCATGCGGCCTATACGACCCTGCCGGTAACGGCGGCATCGGTGTTGGTGACGGCAACGGATGTTTCGGGCGGGGGGAGTGAGCCCTTGTATAGTTGGTCGCTGAATCCGGCGTTCTCGCCGGTGCTGAGGGGTCCGGGGTCAGCGGATTCCCTCGTTATCGACACGGCGGCGTTGGCTGTTGGCTCCAATACGGTCTATGTCCGGATGGTGAGCAGCGATAGCTGTGTCACCAGTCAGATGGCTGCCGACAGTGTGGTGATCACGCGGTTGGCGTCCGGCGGCGGGGTGGCAAACGATAGCGGCGCTGCTGTGGGAGCGAACCCGAATCCTTTCCGGGACAGGGTGATCGTTACGGGACTGCAGCCTGCGGATGGCTATACAATCACCTTACTCAACAGCAACGGGGTGGAGATCGTGAAAGTGAGGGTCACAGGGGTTACGCAGACTCAACTGACGCCAGGGCCGATGACGTCCATAGGGATATATCTGCTTCGGGTGTATGACGAGACCAGGGGGACCGTGACCAGGGTAGTCAGGATGCTTGCCGTCGGCGGAAATTAACAGTAGATTAAAATAGTCTTAAAAATATACTAAAATGGCATGTTGATTGGTTTTATTAAACTTGCGCCTAAATTGGTGATCCAAAAGGCAGACTTAAAAACCAACATATGAAGAAGAAACTATTCAAACTGGCATTTCTGGCGATGTTGATCATCGCCGCAGGTTCAATTTCCAACACCGCCTCCGCCCAGGTCTATGTAACCGTAAGGCCCGCATGGCATGAGGTGGAGCATCGGCCGGTAGCTCCCGGCCCCAGGCATATCTGGATCGGCGAAGAATGGGAGGCCAGGGGCGGTCATTATGTAGCCGTCGGCGGCCATTGGGCGCTGCCTCCGCATCCGGGCTGGGTATGGATCCCCGGTCATTGGGCACGGGAGCACAGGGGTGAGTATTGGATTGCAGGTCACTGGGCCCGCCGCTAGGAGCCTGAACCGGGAATGAATTATCACAAAGAAGCCTGGGGCATTGCCTCAGGCTTTCGTTATATCGTAAAACTAAAACTATGCTGCTGTTCCGCCGTCTATACCTGCTGGTATTTTCTTTTTTCGTGGCCGGGGTTGTCCTCGCCCAACCGGGGTCAACGCTGCTGAAATGGACCGCCGAAGGGAATTCATTTTACAAAGTCAGTTCAGGCAATATCGTCCGGGTGGACCTCTCGGGGGAGGAGACGGTGATCGTGCCTTCTGACGAGTTGATACCTCAGGGTCAGGGGAGGCCGCTGGGCATCCGGAATTTCTCGTTTTCGGAGGATGGGAAGAAATTGCTGCTCTACACCAATACGCGCAGGGTCTGGCGGTACGATACGCGGGGCGATTATTGGGTGTTGGACAGGACGACGCGGCAGCTGGTGCGGGTGGGGAAGGACAGGCCGGCATCCTCGCTGCAATTCGCTAAGTTCTCGCCGGATGCGTCGAAGGTAGCCTTCACGAGCGAACACAACATGTATGTCGAAGACCTTGCCACCGGGGCGGATCGCTGTTTGACCTCCACCGAAAATACGCGCAAACTGATCAATGGGACCTTCGACTGGGCCTATGAGGAGGAACTCGAATGCAGGGACGGCTTCCGCTGGAGTCCTGACGGCGCGCATATCGCATATTGGCAGATCGATGCCAACCAGGTGAAGGACTACCTGATGCTGAATACGACGGATTCGACCTATCCTTTCGTCGTACCGGTGGAATACCCGGTGGCGGGGGAGCTGCCTTCTCCTTACCGTATCGGGGTACTTGATGTGGCCACCGGCGCCAACCGCTGGATGGATATTCCGGGGGATAACCATGATAGTTATCTGCCACGGATGGAATGGGCCGCTAATTCCGGCGAGCTGGTCCTGCAGCAACTGAACCGCAAACAAAACGAAAGCAAGATACTTTTAAGCGATATCGCCACGGGCAGGACCACAGAGATCTATGACGAAAAGGACAGCGCATATATCGAATGCAAAGGGGCGTGGCAGGATGGCGTCATCGCCGGGTGGGATTGGATCAAGGGGGGCAAGGAATTCTTATGGGTGACGGAAAAAGACGGCTGGCGGCATATTTACCGGATCAGCCGGGACGGCAGGAAGGAGACGTTGGTCACGAGGGGAAATTATGACGTCATCCAGGTCAGCCTTATCGACGAGAAAAGCAATTATGTATATTTTATCGCGAGTCCGGAGAATGCGACTCAGAAATATCTCTACCGGGCGCACCTGGATGGCAAGGGCGGCCCTGAGCGGTTGACGCCTGCGGGTGAATCCGGCGTGCATCAATACGATATCGCCCCCGGCGGGCGATATGCCCTGCATACCTGGAGCAGTGCGAATACGTCCGAAAAGCAGGAATTGGTGAATCTTCCCGAGCATGTTTCCCAGAGTAAGGCGAAGGCGCCGGAGGAAACGGTCTCGAAAAAGGTCGAATTCTTCAAGATCCGGACGGCGGAAGGGGTGGAGATGGATGGTTGGATGGTGAAGCCGGCGGGCTTCGACAGCACGAAGAAATATCCGGTCGTTTTTTATGTCTATGGCGAACCGGCCGCTCAGACCGTGCTGGATGAATTCGGAACCGGGGATAATGGTCTCTATGAAGGGGACATGTCGAGGGATGGGTATTTGTATGTGAGCGTGGAGAACCGGGGGACGCCGGCGCCCAAGGGGCGGGTTTGGCGCAAATCGATCTATCGCCGGATCGGAAGGTTGAATATCCGCGATCAGGCGATGGCGGCCAGGGAGATCCTGAAATGGCCGTTCGTGGATACGGGCAGGGTGGCCGTGTGGGGGTGGAGCGGCGGCGGATCGAGCACGCTGAACCTGTTGTTTCAATACCCGGATATCTATAAAACCGGGATCGCAGTCGCGGCCGTAGGCAACCAGCTGAGCTATGACAACCTGTACCAGGAGCGGTATATGGGACTTCCGCAGGAGAATCGGGCAGATTTCGAGGCAGGATCGCCGATCACGTATGCGGGAAATTTAAGGGGGCATCTCCTGTATATCCATGGGACGGGGGATGACAATGTGCATTATCAGAATGCGGAGCGGCTGTTGAATGCGTTGATAAAATACAATAAGATCTTTCAGTTCATGGCCTATCCCAACCGCAGTCATGGCATTTATGAGGGTGAGGGGACGCGGCAGCACCTGGCGAATCTGTATACGGAATTCCTGCGGAGGAATTGTCCGCCGGGGGGCAGATAGGGCGGAGTTTATATTATTGATAATCAAGAAAATATACCGGTGATTTGGGGCCGGGACCGATGCTGCGTGTTATAGGGGGACGCGATTGGAAAGCGGCTAAAGCGGGAGAAGGGGTGTTCGGGAAGGGTGGGAGGATAAGAATGAGGGGTATTCTTTCATAAAAAAAGCGCTGATTCTTTGGGGAATAATTAAAGGATTACATACCTTTGCATCCCCGTTCGAAAAATGGGAATTGGCTTATGTCTCAACGAATCAGAATCAAATTACAATCATACGATCACAATTTGGTGGACAAGTCTGCCGAAAAGATCGTCAAAACGGTTCGCAGTACCGGCGCAGTGGTAACGGGTCCTATTCCTTTACCTACCCGCAAGAAAATTTTCACGGTACTTCGTTCGCCGCACGTCAACAAGAAGGCCCGCGAGCAGTTCCAACTGCATACGCACAAGCGCCTGTTGGACATCTATACGTCCTCTTCGCGGACGGTGGATGCATTATCCAAGTTGGATCTGCCGAGCGGCGTGGATGTTGAGATCAAAGCGTAGTTCTTTCTATCCATCTATAAACTTCCGTAAGGAACAAAATAGCGCTGGATTGGTATAGTCCCGGAGGCTAAACGCCGAGGGGACGAATGAAAAATTCGGTTAATCATCCGCGGGTCTTTAGGACTGGCGGGTATCACATATGAACAAGCCGTTCAGGGTTTGTTTACTGCCGGTACTTCTGTTACACCGGGACGCGAGTTCCGGGGCGACGCAAAGAAAAGGTCGGCTGCAAACGAGGGATTGAAGATATAGATCGATGCTGTTGTGCCAACAGTATGTCTATGGTTCGTCTCATACCCGATGGCATAAATTTTTAAAGAAATGAAAGGCATTATTGGTAAAAAAATCGGGATGACCAGCGTCTTCAGTCCTGATGGCAAACAAACAGCCGTCACGATCATCGAGGCGGGTCCCTGTGTTGTAACGCAGGTAAAGACCAAGGATTCGGACGGTTACACTTCCCTTCAGCTGGCATTTGGCGAGAAAAAAGAAAAGCATACTCCCGCCGCAGAGAAAAATCACTTCGCCAAGTCGAACACGTCTCCCAAGCAATTCGTCAAAGAATTTCGCAATTTTTCCATAGAAAAGGCATTAGGTGACTCCGTTACCGTGGACATTTTTACCGAAGGTGAAAAGGTCGAGGTAGTAGGCACATCCAAGGGAAAGGGTTTCCAGGGTGTGGTTAAGCGTCATGGTTTCCATGGTGTCGGCGCGCAGAGCCACGGTCAGCATGATCGTCAGCGTGCTCCGGGTTCGTTGGGTAACTCCTCCGATGCCAGCCGTGTCATGAAAGGCGTCCGTATGGCGGGCCGGATGGGCGGCGATCGCGTCAAGGTGAAGAGCCTCAAGGTCGTCAAGATATTCCCCGAGAAGAATTATATCCTCGTCAGCGGGTCGGTACCCGGCCACAACGGAGCTATTGTGTATATTCAGAAATAACAATTGAATTAAATTACCATGCAAGCAGATGTTTTAAATATAGAAGGAAAGAAAACAGGCCGGACGGTAGAATTGCCGGAGGAGATTTTCGGTATCGAGCCGAACGATCATGTGATCTACCTGGCCGTCAAGCAATACCTGGCTGCACAGCGTCAGGGTACGCATAAGGTGAAGACCCGTCTCGAGGTGCAGGGGTCCAGCAAGAAGCTGCATCGTCAGAAGGGTACCGGTGGCAGCCGTAAAGGTAACCTGCGTAACCCGTTGTACAAGGGTGGCGGAACGATCTTCGGCCCCAAGCCCCGCGATTATGACATCAAGCTGAATCGCAAGGTGAAGGACCTCGCCAAGGTATCGGCTCTTGCCTATAAGGCCAAGGGCAATGCGATCGTGGTAATCGAGGACATCAAGCTGGAAGCGCCGAAGACCAAATCCTTTACCGATGCGCTAAAGAAGCTGAATGTAGGGAGTAAAAAGATCCTGTTCGTGCTGCCTGAATACGACGAGAACCTGTACCTGAGCCTTCGCAATTTACCGGCGGTGCAAAGTACGCTGTTGGCCGATATCAATACGTATGACATCGTGAATGCGGAAGTGCTGGTATTGTCGGAGACGGCCGCCAAGGTGTTCGCGAGCGAAGGGGAAGAAGTAAATGCTTAAATAACGAATTAAATCAATAAGAGATGAAGCTCTCTGAAGTGCTAGTAAAACCGATACTGACGGAAAAGGCCAACTCCCAGCAGGACAAGCTGCGGAGGTATGCCTTCCGCGTCAATCGCAAGGCCAACAAGCTGGAGATCAAGAAGGCCGTGGAAGATTTCTATGGTGTCACCGTGGTCGACGTGAATACGGCTGTCGTACCGGGCAAGAACAAGACGCGGTTTACGAAGGCCGGGTATGTTCAGGGACGTAAGCCCGCGTACAAGAAGGCAATGGTGACCGTGAAGGAAGGGGATACGATCGATCTGTACGCCAGTATATAAATTAAATAACCATAAGGGTAGCGAAGCCGATAATTTCGCAATAAGAAGATGGCACTGAAAAAATACAAACCGATAACCGCGGGAACGCGCTGGAGGATCGGGAACGCCTATGCCGAGATCACGAGCGATACGCCTGAAAAATCGCTGCTGGAAAAGGTAAAATCCACTGCGGGACGGAATGCGCAGGGCAGGAGAGCGATGCGGTATATGGGTGGTGGTCATAAGAAAATGTACCGTGTGATCGATTTCAAACGGAACAAGAAGAATATTAACGGGGTGGTTGCGTCGATCGAATACGATCCGTATCGTACGGCCTTCATCGCCCTTTTGAATTATGTGGATGGCGAAAAGCGGTATATCCTGGCTCCCCAGGGTCTGCAGGTCGGCGCCACCGTGCTCTCGGGTGACGATGTGGTTCCCGAAGTAGGCAATGCCCTTCAACTGAAGAACATGCCGCTGGGTACCAACGTGCACAATATCGAGATGCAGCCCGGTCAGGGAGGCAAGTTGGTGCGCAGTGCCGGTACTTCCGCGCAGCTGACGAACAAGGAAGAGAGATATGCCGTATTGAAGATGCCTTCCGGCGAGTTGAGGAAGGTGTTGATCAATTGTTATGCGACGGTAGGGGTAGTATCGAACAGCGATCACTCGCTGCAGAGCATGGGTAAGGCCGGTCGTAACCGTTGGAGAGGCATTCGTCCGCGCAATCGCGGTGTAGCGATGAACCCTGTAGACCATCCGATGGGTGGTGGCGAGGGCAAGGCCTCCGGTGGCCAGCCACGCAGCAGGAATGCGCAGTACAGCCGCGGCCTGAAGACCCGTCAGAAAGGGAAGGGCAGCGACAAGCTGATCATCCAGCGGAAGAACGGTAAAAAATTGTCGAAATAATTTAATTATCATAATTACCAATTATGGGTCGTTCAATTAAAAAAGGTCCTTACGTAGACTCCAACCTCGAAGAGAAGATCCTGGCTATCAATGAAGGGACAGCCAAGAAAGGGGTGATCAAAACCTGGAGCCGCCGTTCCACCATCACGCCCGATTTCGTGGGGCATACGCTGGCGGTGCACAACGGTAATAAATTCATCCCGGTGTATGTGACGGAGTTCATGGTTGGGCATAAGCTCGGTGAGTTCGCGCCCACCCGCAACTTTAAAGGACATTCAAGCAAGAAGATCGCGTAAGCGCAAAAAATATACTAATGGAAGCAGTAGCTAAATTGAGAAATTACCCGACATCGCCCCGTAAAATGCGTTTACTGGCCGATGAGATCCGTGGCATGCATGTTGAGAAGGCCCTGGCTTTGCTGGAGCATCATCCGCAGCATTCTTCGACTCCCCTGCATAAGCTGTTGTGGTCTGCCGTAAAGAACTGGGAGCAGAAGAACGAGGGTCAGAGCGCGGCCGATGCCGGTCTGGTGGTAAAGACGGTATTCGTGGACGGTGCCAGGACCTTGAAGCGGATGCGTCCGGCTCCGCAGGGTAGAGGTTATCGTGTCCGTAAGAGGAGCAATCATGTGACCATCATCGTAGATGCAGTAATCGTTGAGCCGGTGACGGCCAATAAGGAAAACTAATTGATAAAATTTATTTTATAATACTATGGGTCAGAAAACGAATCCTATTGGGGCCAGGTTAGGGATCATCCGCGGTTGGGAATCCAACTGGTATGGCAGCAAGAAAGACTATGCTACCAAGTTGATCGAGGATAACAAGATCAGGACCTACCTGAACGCCCGTATCAATAAGGGGGGGATTGCGAAGATCGTTATCGAGCGGACGCTCAATAAGCTCATCGTGACGATCCACACCTCCAAGCCCGGCATCATCATCGGCAAGGGTGGTGGTGAAGTGGACAGGATCAAGGAAGAGCTGAAGAAGCTGACGGGTAAGGATGACGTGCAGATCAATATCCTGGAGATCCGCCGTCCCGAATTGGATGCTAATATCGTCGGCGATACGATTGCCCGCCAGATAGAGAACCGTATCAACTATAAACGCGCGATCAAGATGGCGATCGCCTCGGCCCTGCGTATGGGCGCGGAGGGGATCAAGATCAAGGTGGCCGGCCGGTTGGGTGGTGCTGAAATAGCCCGTACGGAGGAGATCAAGCAGGGCAGGACGCCTTTGCATACGCTGCGTATGGATATCGATTATGCCAATGTGTATGCGTTGACGGTATACGGGAAGATCGGGATCAAGGTATGGATCTGTAAAGGCGAGGTATTGGCCAAGCGTGACCTGAACCCGAATTTTGTCGGCGGAAAAGAAGGCGGGCTGAGCGATCGCAGGGATAGAAGGGATGGCGATCATGGCCATGGCCATCATCGTGGTGATGACCGCAGGGGCGGTGGCGACAGAGGCGGTGAGCGTCGCGGAGGTGGAGACAGGGACCGCAGGCCCGGCGGCGGGGGTGGTGATCGCAGGCCAGGTGGCAGCGGCGGCGACCGCAATCGCGGAGGCGGCGGGGGCGGAAGGCGCTAACCGTGTGAATTGCGAAGGAACAACTATAAAAGAAAGAAGATAAATCAGAAAATAATTCTAAGATGTTACAACCCAAAAGGTCCAAACATAGGAAAGCGCAGAAAGGACGCATCCGTGAAGTCGCGAAAAGAGGAGACACCATTGCATTTGGTTCGTATGCTTTGAAGTCGCTGGAAGCGATCTGGCTGACGAATCGCCAACTGGAAGCCGCTCGTCAGGCCCTTACCCGCGCCATGAAGCGTGAAGGGAATGTATGGATCCGTGTTTTCCCGGACAAGCCGATCACCAAGAAGCCGTTGGAAGTGCGTATGGGTAAAGGCAAGGGTAACCCCGAATACTGGGCTGCCGTGGTGGAGCCGGGCCGTATCCTTTTCGAAGCCGATGGCGTGCCCCTGGCGGTAGCCAAGGAAGCGCTCGAGCTGGCCGCTCAGAAGTTGCCGATCAAGACAAAGTTCGTTGTACGCCGGGATGTGGAGGCGTAGTCATATATAAACAGACATACGATGTTAAAGAGAATCGATTTTGTAAAAAGCCTGAAGGACCTCAATGAGAATGATCTGAAGGCACGCATCCAGGAAGACGAGCTGCGTCTGAAGAAGCTGGAATTTGCGCATGCCATCTCGCCATTGGAGAATCCGATGAGCATCCGTTCCCTGCGGAAGGATATCGCCCGTCTGAAGACGGCGCTGGCACAGAAAATAAGTGTTAAATAAAGCTTCTGAAAAAAGCAAAAAAGCTAATACAATGGTTGAAAGAAATTTGCGCAAGACGAGGATCGGGGTGGTTAAAAACAACAAGATGAACAAGACCATCACGGTGACTGTAGAACGGAAAGTGAAACACCCGATCTACGGCAAGTTCGTCAAGAAAACCACCAGCTTCCACGCCCATGACGAGAAGAACGAGTGCACGATTGGGGATGTCGTAAGGATCATGGAGAGCCGCCCGTTGAGCAAGACGAAGCGCTGGCGCCTGGTTGAGATCGTGGAGAAGGCAAAATAACAATTGTAAAAAATCCAATTTTCACCCGCCGCGAGGCGGTTGGATCTAAACGTAAATAAAATGATTCAGCAAGAAAGCAGATTGAATGTGGCTGATAACAGCGGTGCCAAAGAAGTATTGTGCATCCGCGTGTTGGGGAACAGCGGCCAGGACTATGCGGGCATCGGCGACAAGATCGTGGTTACCGTGAAGGACGCGTTGCCTTCCGGCGGCATCAAAAAGGGCACTGTCGCCAAGGCGGTGATCGTTCGCACCAA
>Ga0206921_10234_pt1 | contig 14852 bp, 15 predicted proteins | sample Alteio_BWOrgHeat_66_FD_152930 | JGI IMG/M metagenome (GOLD analysis project Ga0206921, IMG submission 152930) | Enriched cells from forest soil in Barre Woods Harvard Forest LTER site, Petersham, Massachusetts, United States -... | ecosystem: Environmental > Terrestrial > Soil > Temperate forest >...
TGCCGATGATTCTGGGTTACAGGTAAATGCCTTAGATGGGGCGCCCGGTATTTACTCCGCTCGTTATGCAGGAAATAATGCAACAGCAGAGGATAATATTAAAAAACTGTTAGCCGAACTAACCCATGTTCCACCTGAGAAGCGGCAGGCGCGTTTTTATTGCACTTTAGTTTATATGTCACATGCAAAAGATCCAACACCATTCATATGTGAAGGCATCTGGGAAGGCCTTATCCTACAAGAACAGCTAGGAAGCGATGGGTTTGGCTATGACCCCATTTTCTGGGATCCTATAAAAAAAATGAGCGCTGCACAATTATCCCCCGAGATAAAAAACCAATGCAGTCACCGTGGATATGCTTTAAAGTTACTGGTAGATAAATTACAGAATAGTCTCCTATGGCAGCCTTAACAGTAACAGGTCTCACAAAAATTTATCCCCGTGGATCAGCAGCCCTTAAAGGGATTAACCTCACCGTAGCAGAAGGTGATTTTTTTGCCTTACTTGGGCCAAACGGCGCCGGAAAATCTACCGCTATTGGCATCTTGTGTTCCCTCATTAATAAAACCTCAGGCACTGTATCCGTTTTTGACTTTAATATTGATACTAATTTTGAAGGGGCTAAATCGTGTATTGGCATCGTTCCACAAGAAATTAATTTTAATCCGTTTGAAAAAGTATCAGATATAATTATTAATCAGGCGGGTTATTATGGCATTTCACGTAAAATTGCCACTCCGCGCGTGGAGTTCTATTTAAAAAAATTAGGGTTATGGGAAAAACGCCATCATCGTGTCATGCAATTGTCTGGTGGAATGAAGCGACGTTTAATGATTGTGCGCGCACTCGTCAATCAACCTAAGTTACTTATTCTCGATGAACCAACAGCTGGAGTAGATATTGAATTAAGACACGACCTATGGCAATTCCTGACTGAACTCAATCAACAAGGCACTACCATTATTTTAACCACACATTATCTAGAAGAAGCGGAGCATTTATGCAAAAACATAGCAATCATCGATCATGGCAAAATTATCGAAAACGCTCCGACCAAAACATTAATTAATCGCTTGCCCATGCAAACTTTTGTTCTTGAGCTCGCTCACCCTATCTCAAGCTTAGATAATCTCGGTGATTTTTCTTTTTGTTTACTAGACCCTACAGCCATTGAAGTTGAACTATTTAAAGATCAGTCACTCAATCAACTATTCAGTACACTCAACAGTCACCAGATACAAGTCAGTAATATACATAATAAAACCAATAGACTTGAAGAATTATTTATCCGTTTAATTGCAGAAAATAAGGCCCACCCTGCATGACTCTAAATATGACAAAAAATGGGATTGCCCTCTATACGATTCTACGTAAAGAAATAGTGCGCTTCATCCGAATTTGGTCGCAAACCCTATTGCCACCTGCAATCACTGCCACATTATATTTTATGATTTTTGGCAAACTAATTGGCTCACACTTGAGTAATATCCATGGATTTTCTTATATGGAATATATAGTCCCTGGATTAGCTATGATGTCAATCATGACCAATGCCTATGCCAATACGTCGACTTCTTTTTTTGGCTCCAAATTTAGCAAAAGCATTGAAGAAATGCTGGTCTCATCTATGCCAAGCTATATTATTTTACTTGGTTATATGGTTGGTGGTACGCTGCGTGGAATAGTAGTAGGTATTATAGTCATATTAGTTGCGCTTCTTTTTGTCCCCGTACACATCCATAGCATTATGATCGTGATAGTAATGACTATCTTGGCAGCTATGTTATTTTCGTTAGGAGGTCTTATCAATGGAATCTTTGCAAAACGCTTTGACGATGTCGCTTTTATCCCAACATTTATATTAACTCCATTGACTTATTTAGGCGGTGTATTCTTCTCCATTACACAGCTCCCTGCTGCATGGCAAAAAATAGCTCTATTAAATCCCATATTAAATATCGTGGATACTTTTAGATTTGGAATCTTAGGCATATCTGATGTTAATATTTACTACGGTTTTTCATTAATTTGCTTTTTATTTATCACTCTTTTTGTTTGGTGCTTGGTTCTTTTACAGAAAGGAGTGGGACTTAGAAGTTAAATATGCTATGGTTAGCGCTTTCATTTTTGGGTGATGCAGCATGAGAAAACATGATAATTTATTTTCGATAAGATCTATCATTCCACATATAATACTCATCGCAATTATTATCGGAACATATTACTTTTTATCTACCCAAGACCTGTTTCCTCAATGGATTGACTATATCTATTATAGTGGAAAGGCACTGATTGCATTTATCATTATATTAGCTTCAGCACGTTCCGGAATGATGCCTATATTAGCGTTAATAAGTGGTTTATTAATTTTACTTACATGCCAACTTTATGATATTAGTATTATTTCGTCTACAGACGCATGGGAATTACTAACTATGGCATTTGTTGGTTTGGTAATAACAATTTTGATAAAATGGTGAGCTAAAGGCTCGTGCAAAAAGGAAGAGCAACAATGATAAAACAAATTATTGCGATTATTTTGTTTAGTATCTTAGTGACTATTGGCATGCCCTATGCGCAGCAAGGATTGCAATACCTTATTTCAGCACATGATTGGATTTCTGATATTTTAACTCAAGTCTTTTCTGGCGGTCAGGCTGGAAATATTATCCGCAATATGATTGCTCTTCTAGCTATACCTGTGTTCATTGGACTTGTACCTACTATTATTTATTGGATAGCAAAACGTAGCTGGTTTCCTTACTTTATGGATATTGTATGGGTGATATTGCTTATTGAAGCATCTGCATTAGCTATTTTATATAAGGCCGCTGTTGCTACAACATAAATCAAAATCACATCATCACATCCAATAAGCGGTCTTTACCATTATTTTTGATACCATAGACATGAGCTTCCTGACAGGAAAAGGTAATCTTGATGCCCCTGCTTTTATTGCATCATTCCGATGCTCCGCTTCATCCAACTGCATTTGTTGTAATATTTTATAGCTTTTTTTATCCTGTAAAGGTAAAAGTGTCAACTGTTTCTCTAAATGTTGCACAACCTGGCTTTCCGTTTCCGCCAAAAAGCCCAAGCTCCAATGGTCGCCAACTAATCCCGCAGTAAAGCCTATGCCAAAAGAACCCAAATACCATAATAAATTAAGATAACTGGTATGACTGCCTAATTCATCAATACGCAGGCGACACCATGCTAAGTGATCACCCTCTTCAATAGCTGCCTGATACATTTTCTCCCTCACTACACCACAGCGAGAAAAAACTACCTGCCCATGATATAGTGCTTGAGCACAAACTTCACCCGCATGATTCACGCGCATCAGTGCCGCTGAATAATTACGTTGGCTAGCAGTCATCTCAACTTCTATTTCATTAGCAGCAGGATAAGGCCTTCCTGTTGTTTTTGGATTATCGAAAATAGCTCGCAATGCCTGATCTACACTCAAGCACACTTGATCAAATAGCGAATATTGGCGGTGAGTATTCATAAGGACCTGTCAAATAACATTCACTGTAATTACTCAGCACTTGCTTAGCGCTAGCCTCTCCCCTTGCAGGAGAGGCTAGTAGCTGATCTTTAAGCATCTTATTTAGCCTTATATCGCCAACATGATGCTAATTTTCCTTATTTTGCCATCTTTCTTTAATACAACACCACTTTTATTAATATTTGTCACCATAGAATTATCTGCAGATAATACATCACCAACGGTAACATTATACAATTTACCCTGATAACCAATAACAGCATTCCATTTCCCCAGTTGCATTGAAACGGAAATAACTGTGTACTCAGCCTGAGGGATAACTGGAACAGTAGGAGCAGCGGGCGCAGACGGCGAAGCACCAGACTCATTAACAACACTCTCCCCCTGCAAAGTAGGAGTAGCCAATTTATTTGCATAAGCTCCTACTGGTATTTCTGGTGCTGCAGGCTTGGTTAAAAGATCACTGATATTTTTTTCAGCTGTTACTGTAGCCAATTTTGCTGTCGCAATTGCCTGATTAGTCTCAGCAATTTCACGCTGTATTTTCAAATCTTCCAAATCATTTATTTTGCCTATATACTTTTGCTCAGTCATTTGCTGTAGTTGCAAAAACCGTGTGTCATTTATCACTTGAGCCTGCCTTAGATCAGCTTGCTGTGTTGCCTGGCTAGCAGCAGCATTCACTCCTACCGATCCAGCCCCCATCATCTTGGCTCCTTGATTTACAACAGGCTTGACTGGAACAGGAGGTGCACTGCTTCCGCCTCCACCACCTATTAGCCCTATTACTTGCCATATCACAATAAGAACTATGACAGCCATAGCGCCTATCGTTCCTTTTTGCTTTGTTGTCATTCCCGAAAGCATTCGTTCTTTCACTTGTTTTTCTAGGGCCATAAATTTAATTTCCTAATGCTATAAGAACAATTGAACCTGATAAATTCCCATTTGTAACAGTAATATTCATGCTCGACAATATGAGTGGCAATGTTTTTAATTGTTGTCCAATAGCATTAAGCATTGTCGGAGAAAGATTATCAAAGCTAATAGTTAACTGAGTTTCAAAATATTTTCCTTTATCAATATAAGCACCTATTACTAAAGGATTCCCTGGAATAATGTAGGATAATCGATCTATTAAATTTGCAATGACATCATCCAACTTATATATTGCAGTAGGTGCAAGCCTATCTTTTACTACTAAAGCTGCCGTTAAATAAAAGCCATCCGAATGCAATTCTATTTTTATATTATTCTGCTTCGCCCAATTATAAAGCACATTCGTTCTGGCGCCCAGTGACTTCACAGAAGCCTTAATAACTTTATCACTCGTATAAGTAAATGCATCTGGATGCCAGCCGGGAACGGTAAAGGATAAAGCAATATCATTCACAATCTGATGAATTTCTGTAGCAGGATTAGGCGAGGCAAGCTTGTTCATATAGACTTGATAAGGGCTAACTACATTCACAAAGACTTGGGGAATCATAATTTGTTTTTTATGCGTGGATATATAAGTCCAACCCATCCATAAGAGACTTATAATAAGAATAATTACGCTAATTTGCTTTACAGGCAAAACGCCAATGCCCTGCGCTTTTAATACCACATCAACTAATTGCAGCTGAAAAGCTTTTACAATAGGTAAAGTTGGAAATACTGGCTTATCTAAAATGCTAAATGACTTTATTGAGCGTGCATCAAATGAAAATTTACCTTCTGCAGGCACCTGACTAATAGGAACATCGCCGTAAAGATAAATATCAAATTGGTTATGCTGGGTTTGAAAGATAACAAGCTCTTCCGGAATACTATCTATAGGAAAACTACCATCAAGATAAACACCGCCTGATTTGACAATAACTAAAATTGCTTCGGATGTATTCGGGATGGCTTCGCAATAAATTAAATCCTGCGGACGTTTAAAATAATGCCAAACTGTCTCTCCTAATAAAGCGCCAGAATCAGGAGAAAAAGCAATCTCATATTGATCTGCATTTTTCTTTTGCAGTGCAATATATTCGCCATAGCTGCTAGCAAGCAGCAAAATTTCCCTTTTTAGAAGGCTGGTTTTTTTTATACTTAATACATCACGATAAGATGGAATAATAAAACGTTCGCCATCTTCCCGTGTAATATAAGGCATCAGGCAAACCCATGCAGTATAATTGGCGTAATTAGAACAATTGTCTCCACTGTTTGTTCAACAGCTCCCTTGCCTCCTAACGGCTGCGACTGGAATAATTGCATCGCGCTAGCTTGATTACTCACTTGTCTGAATCCTGAAAGAATCAGAGTATCACCTGTCGCTACCACGCTACGCTGATTAAACTGCTTTTGCGTTATGTTGGGAACCTGGATGACAGGCGCCGTATTAGTTGAAGTAGGTGTAGTACCTGAAGTGGATGAAAGCGTTTGAATACCATTATTAACTGATAAGTCGGCATTCACTTGCAGAAAAACCTTATCTCCCATCACCTTAGGCAAAATATACAACGTCAGCCCCGTTACCACATTACCTGGTGTTATTTGGGTTGTAATTGAAGCACCACCAGTTGCTGAGCCCGACAATGAAGTCGTCTGCACACTGGCAAGATAACCTTCCTGGTTAACAATACGAATAACCGAAACCTGGTTATTAAGACAAACCACACGTGGCTCTGTGACAAGAGATACCTTGCCCTGCTGAGTCAGCGCATTAATCAAGGCTGTAACACCCGTACTGTTGTTGTTAATATTAACAGTTCCAACTTGAGGTAACCCCGGTGAGCCTGAACCACTTAATGGCGCGGTGGTAGAAAAAGGATTAAGCGTGCTAAGACTAACAGGCGTGCCATAGTTTGCGTTTAATTGAAACTGTTGTCCTAATGAGTGTTTTACAGCTTGCCAGTTAATTCCGTAATTAAACGCATTACTAAGAGAAATATCCAGTACCTGTACTTTCACTAATACTTGCTTAGCTAAGGTATTGTTTAAGTTTGCGATGTATTTGCTAATAAGATCTACATTTGTTGGTCTATCACGAACTGTAACTGATGTGGTTGACTCCGATACCATGACTGTCCCACCAGGCGACAACAATTGCTTCACTGTGTTCTCTAAATCTTTCCAAATGGATAAAGTTCCTTTTAAATTGCTATACATTGCTGATGCACTGTCATCAATAATAGCCGTCACTGTTGTGGAGCTGGACGATGAGCCGCCACTGGAAACATTACTGATACCAGAACCGCCAGATGCTTTGCCCATCATATAATCAGAAGAACCTGGCATAAAAGCAATATCAAATGTTTTAGTCACAAACGCTTGCCAATAAACAGAGTTACCATTGACTGAATAAACATAACCTGATTTGGCTGCTAATAAATCTAAAGCACCTTTGACTGTACCAGAATAACTCATTGAAACTTTTTCTGCCTCATCTAGGCCAATCTGGTAATGTGTTAACACATTGCGCCCTGCACCTCCTACAATAGTTCTGCTATAAAAAGAAAAAGGTAACTGATCACCTCTTAATACAATATGATTTTTTAACCAGGTTGGCTGTTTTGCCAAATTAATAGGTGTTTTATCTACATAAGGGCCATTATCAACGACAAGCGGTGGCGGAAGTTTGCCTGACTCATTAGATCGCTGTCTTGCTTCATCTACACGCTGCTTTACATCTGCCACATTTCCTTCCGCTTGATTATAAACTGGCGAGTTACAGCCTGACAGTACCAGGATGGTCGTCAATAATAGCAGGATAATTCGGTTATAAAACATCAGACCTTCCTCGGCGTAATAGTCATAGTACGATTAGACATGTATAGCACAGCCTGTAATGGAAAGGGTTTCAATAACTTTTCCATCACATTAGGCAAGCTGGAACCATGAACTCGCCCATCAAAATTATAATCGTAAGGAGCTTTCCAGATTACTTTCCAATGATAACGATCCATAATACGTTCAATATTTTCTTTCAGAGAACCACTGACACTAATAGCATAGACTGCTGCAGGTCTACCCAAGTTAGAGAACTGATTAGGGAATGCCGCACTCCCATAAGAAGGAGCAAACGCATTACCTTGCTGATACCCTGCTTGAAAAAAAGGCTCATTTGGAACCGACGCTTCAGGCTTTGCAACTTGCCATCCTGCAAAAGCAAGCATAGGAATGGCGAGAAGAAATGCACATATCTTCATGACAAAGCATTTCATTTCAATACTCCATTAAACACAGTGAACTTGATTTATAAATGGCGCGGATTTAAGTATAAGCGATTTATTGAAAATGTGTAACTATCTCTAGTTAAAAATGTTTACCCTTCTGACAATCAAAAAAACACAGAGCCACACTTCATTCAATTGCCATTTGAGATTTTGAATCTCCGGCCATAGTTAAATTAGACTTTTATTTTTAGCAATGCCGTGCGATACTTAGGAGTGTGTTAAATGCTAGTATTAGCAAAGTAAAATCAGGATAACCCTGTTAATTAGGTTATAAGGAAGATCAAGGATGAAAAAGATAATTTGCAAGTTGTTCTGCTTTTTTATTGGATGCCTTTTTAGTTTCTGTTGCTATTCGGGCGTATATAGCACTAGTTTAATACCTTCTTCCACTGTCAGTAATAGCAACCCTGCGCCAACATCAAAATTTGTTACAGTTACAACAAACCGTCCAGCTATTTCCAACGAACAGTACAATACACTTCCTGCTTGTCCGCAAACCATTAGTGGTTGCCCTGACATTAACGGTCTGTTTAATGGACAAGCTGTTACTACACCACCTGCATCATGTCCTGATTCGTGTACGGTAACACGATCCCCTGCAGTCTTAAATGGGCAAAGTCAAACAAACTATGTTGGAAATATTACAGTTACTGATCCTACTTGCCCAACAGGGTATGCGTCAGTAGGTACGTTTAATGTACAAAATGAAGCGGTTTATAGTGCCAATCCTGCCACAATCAAACCTATTAATGGAATGACAAATTATAATAATTATGTAAATGCGGGCTACTCTTGTACTACATATGGGTCTCAGCAGACTTCCGGTGAATATTGCAGCGGTCAATTTACTGATGGGCAAATAACTGCAAGCGCCAGTCATGCCAGTGGTAATGTTGTTTGGATTCAAAATAGCTATAGATCATCCTGTCATTGTGGCGGCAGTTGTGCGTCATGCGCGTGCTGGGCCGCAGGAACTGGGCCTAATTGGACATACCGCTATTACTATATACAGTGCACCCCTCCTGCAGGAGTCTATCTCACGGGAAGTCAGGTACCAGTCTCGCTTGTATGCGCTCGCGTTAAAAGTGCATGGGGTCAATAAAGCAAGCTTTATAGCATTAGCCTCTCCCCTTTGTGGGAGAGGCCGCAAACGCGGCTAACGGTAGTAGCCCAAATAAAATAATGTGCTTTATAGCATAAACAAGAGAAGAATTGACTTGTTCCGCCATGCCGCTAAAAACACACCCCTCACGTCGCGAAGCTCCCCCATAAGAAGAAAAGCTGCATTAAGCAAGTACTGAATCAATGCAATCTAAAAGACTAAATTATTTTAGTTACTATAAAATACAGTAAAAGCACTCCCAGAAACCTGAGGTATAGTGGATTCATTACTTGGCATACAACGCGTAAAGGCTAAGATAACACTTGCATTCTGTGCCCAGTTTGGATTTTGAGCGCCTACTACCAATCCTTTTTGTGTAATAATACGAAGGCATACACGCCAATAAGATGTATTACCTGTAGTTGCTGGGCAAGGTTCATTAATTGTCGTATTTCCATTACAATCCAGTGGTGTTGCTCCTGGCGGTGACGAAGTAGTTGTATTTGTACCAATAGCATAGGCACTAAAGCTGCTAATAGGATACACATCAGTATTATTATCATTCATACCGCTTACAGAAACAGGCACAACAAAAATAGTAGCAACCATACTTCCTATACACTTAGGGGCTGGCACACAAGCACCATTATGATAAAGCCCAGCAAAATTGATAGACCGGGCATTATTGAGATTCTGTCCTGGGATATTAACAGACGATACTACTGTACATGTTGTACTGTTTTTATTACACGCTGTTGGATTCACCGGGCTCGTTGTTGGACAGGCAATAGTTCCATCTATTGCTGAAGCAATAGGTAGCCTGCCTGCTATAATAGTTGCCGCAGGATATGCCTGCTTGCCTATAATGGTTGTACACACAAAAAATTGCGACCCTGGATTAGCAGCACCTATAGACAAAGCTTGCCCCCAAGGGTTGTTAATAGTGTTATTAGGTAAATAGCCACCCTGCAACTGAGACAGCAGAGTAGGCCACGAACCCATGTTAGCATAATAAGACAGCCCAGCATTAAGGAATTGTTCAACTTGCATTACTGATTTATCACGCCTCATCTCATCACTTTTCTGGGTGGTATAACTTAAAAGTGACACCATAATAGTGCCCATAATTGCCAACACCAAAAGTACTTCTAGCAACGAGAAACCTTTAACCTTCTGTTGTAAATAAAGCATCTTTACCCGCCGCATAAATAATATTGTGATCCTGCATAAGTGGCACTAACAAGCTCCCCTAATGAATCATTAGTATATTGCAGATTAAATTGTTTTACAGTAGGCGTCCCGCCCCACAAGCCTGAACTCATGTCAGGTGAAGCAAATGAAGGTAGCCGTTGCCAAACCAAATAAGCAGGGCTCCCAGATGTAACTCCCTGAGCTGAACAATCCACTATCGATGCAGCTGTATAAGTGGCAAGGGCACAATCAGCATCTGCCAGTCCTTTAAAAGCAAGAGTCATTTCTGTGTCGCTCACCTGAACCACTATTTGAGCAACCCATAAATATATTTGAGATGTCGGATTAACGCCATTGTAACAGCTAGGCTGGGCTCCCATGCTTTGAAAATAATAACAAAAATTTTCTGTCCTTGCTCCACTAATAACCTGATTATTAAATTGCAGCGCATAACCAGAGCTACCAAATGAACTATCAATAAGTGAATTGGCAGGATTCCAGCTCGCGTCAAGATAACTACCCAAGGAAGCCATATTGATTAGAAAAGGATTGCTCGGGCTACTGCTTGGCGCCAGTGCCGGTGGCGATGGCGGCGCGAGTATTGGCGCTTGTGGTGATCGCTCCGCGCAATTCGCATAATAATAATTGCGCATAGCCTGAAATAACATATCAACATTGTATTTCAATGCAAAAGCATCGCGATCTCGCTTATATTGAAAATAATTCTTCAACCCAAGCAAAATAATTGCAGTTGCTATGGCAAGAGCCAACATAGCCTCAAGAAGCGTAATACCCTTTAATTTTTTAATCATAGCATCCAAATTGTGCCTTAAGTTCCGCTACCCATTGCCATCCCAGTCAAATAAATTCCTTGTACTATCTTAACAATTAAATAGGCACCAACCACAAGCAATATTCCACCTATTATCTTAGCTATTATATTCACTATTTTAATATTTTGGGCTGAACCACGCACACCCATACGAACTAAGCCATGCTCAAACCCTTTGACTTCAGCCATCACGCGTAGCCGTAAAATATCCGATTCACTGATCAACCCTGTATCCAGCACATCAGAGATATTTCCTTTCCCCATTCCCAACAAATGCTCCATCATCATCAAATGTGAAGTCATATATGGATTAGACTGATATTGCATTACCTTTAATGCATTTTTAAATACCACACCATTTGCAACAAGCAATCCTAATGTTTCCAATAGCCGTGACGCAGCAAAACGTCTATACAATGAGAACGGAGGGATTTTATCCAACAGGGGTCTAAATTCGCCAACATAGTTAGCCATTAAATAGCGCAACCCCATAATGAACAAAATAATTAATATGATAACTAGCCACCACCATTCTTTAATAATGACTCCATAACTCACTAAATCACGTCCCGCCTGTGGCCATTGTGCCATAGGCTTGATATCTTTAAATTGCACGAAAACAGAACCATCCAGATAAATAATAATGGCGCAAGCCAACGTAATAACCATTAATGGATAAGCGACAGCACCAATCAGCGCTCCTAACGCTCCACTATGCTGGGTCAATGTATTAATTGCTGATTTGACTGTTTCAACTAAAGCGCCTCCTTCTTCACCTACACGAATAATCTCTACTACATTAACTGCAAACCAATCCCGCATTCCTTCAGCTAAAGGCTGCCCCTCAGATATTTTTTGCCCAATTGAGTGCGCAACATCACGGGAAATTCCTGTCGTGACTTGCGTCATCATTTCAATTGCACGATTGGCTGGAATACCATCATTCACTAAAGTATAAAAATCTTCCAAAAAAGCGAGTTGCGCTTTCCCTCCAAATTGCAGACGTTTCAAATAGTAACCTATGCTACTTGTCAATGAAGAGGAATGATTATTGTCCATTGCCATATAAATAACTCTCGCCTAGAGGATCACTCTTGATATTTATAAACACTCGCTGTAGTAGAAGCATTAATCGGCCCTACCACTTTTTCCGCATCAAATGGATCGCATTTTCCTTCTTTTATAAGCTGTACCGCACGTCCCCGGAAATCAAGCCAATTATTTTCTAACAAATATTTTTCCCAATTTAGCGTATCGCTTTTTTGAATAAATTGCCTGCCAGTTTCATCAACCCAAATAACCTCAGCAACGACTGATCTACCACCCACACCCGAACGATTGCATTTTTCACAACCCGGCCCACGCGCAACTGCGCTATTAATTACTTCAGCACCGAGTACTGCTTCCCAAGCTGGAATACTTGCTTGATGCTTAGGAGAGTCCCTCAATGGTATGGCACAGTATTTACAAACAACAGGAACCAAGCGCTGGCATATCAAACAGCGTAATACGCTGCTATCGCTTAAGAGAACGGGTGAAACACCCATATCAACTAGTCGTGTAATAATAGCTGTCGCTCTATTGGTATGTAAGGTGGTTAACACTAAATGACCTGTTATTGAAGCACGCACCATCACATGTGCCGTATCTTCATCACGCATTTCACCTAAAATAATAACATCAGGATCCATACGCAATGCAGCACGTCCCATACTCGCAAAACTACGATCCTCTTTTTCAGTATTGACTGGCACTTGAGTCGCTGCTTCTACTACTTTTTCGACAGGATCTTCAATAGAGTAAAGCTTTTGCGTTGCTTCAACTAGCTCCATACAACTTGCTAGTGTAGTTGTTTTACCAGACCCTGTAGGACCCGCAACAATAATGGCTCCGAATGGCAATTTAATTGCTGTTTTTATTATTTCAACTTGATTAGAGGTATATCCAAGCTCTTCTAATGTTTTTAAACGCTCTTCACCCGTAGCAAGGATACGCATCACCATATCAAAGCCGCCATGCGCAGGAACACTTGCTAAACGCAAACGAATATCTTTGCCCTGAATTTTTAAAGGCATAGAAGCATCTTGTGGCACTAATGGATTAAAGTGTGAAGTCGCATGATCAGTTTCTTTATTAAAGGCGACCGATGCAATTTCTCTGCCCAATTTCTCTGACCATTCTGCATATAAGCGTAATTCACCATGCTGGCGCATGCGAATTTTTGCATAGGTCTCTCTTACTTGAATGTGAATATCACTCACACCTTGCAAGACAGCTTCATAAACTAAGTCACGGAGATGACGTTGTTGGTCACTAAACGAAGCTGTTGCTTCCCCCTTTTGTTTTTTAGCAGCACCTTCTTCATGGCCGCTTGCAAGAATAAGACCTATGAATGCTTGAGTCGCTGCATAAACTTGTCCAGGGTGTATTCCTTTGCTTAGCATGAGGGATTTACAATTCTGTACGGTGCGTGAAGTCGGATCAGAGGATAAGATAGTAGCGCTTTTCAAGACAACAATATTTCCCTGTTCCCTACACCAGACGAGCATTTCATCCATTACTTTGTCTTTTGTATCAAGATCACCTTGGCTATTAAGAATTTTAGTACGCGTCGCTGCCGCAAATTGTTCTAACAATTTCATTTGCTCAGCACTGACTTCTGCTGCTGAAGAATTTTCTATTTCAGCCATTCTATGCCCTTTTATTGAGTGGGTTGAACTAGCTTAGAGATAAATATTATTCCTAATAGATATACGTTAATTATATAGCATGAAGGGAGGGAATGTATGGAAAATAATATGCCCTTCTCGAAGAGTAAAGGGGGTCGCACATTTTACACATCCAGATTGATCACTTCTAAGGCATTAGTTTCAATAAATTCTCGACGCGGTTCAACTTGATCACCCATCAGCGTTGTAAAAATTTTATCCGCTGCAACTGCATCTTCCACTCTAACTTGTAACATGCGTCGCGTCTCTGGATTCATTGTGGTTTCCCAAAGCTGGTCAGGGTTCATTTCACCTAATCCTTTATAGCGTTGAATAGACTGACCTTTTTTTGCTTCATCCAATAACCAAGTTACTGCTTGAGCAAAGGACTCTATAGGTTGTTGTTTCTCACCTCGCTGTATGAAAGCACCTTGATGCAATAAGTCTTTTAATTTGCTGCCCATTGCCGTCAACTTACGATACTCCGACGACAAAAATAATTCTTTATTAATCAATACATTAGTTTTCATTCCGTGATGTCCTACTGTCACAGTAGGCAGCCAAACATTCTTTTCTTTATCTTCAATAAGATGCACTTGGTAATGCATAGCTGCATCGTGGTAAGCGCTCAATTTTTCATTCATATCATTAGCTATTGTGAGCATAACGTCATGCTGCGCTAACTTAACTTCATCTATTGGTGCAGTATGAATTAACACTTGGAGCACAGCTTCTGGATAATGATACCGCTTCGACAATCGCTTAATCACTGAGCTAACTGCTTGATGCTCGAGTATAAGACTTTCTAATGCAGCACCCGATACAGGTGGCGTATCACTGCTTAAATGTAACATTGCACCATCGAGTGCCGACTGAACTAAAGACGCATCTAGCGCATCAGCATCTTTAATGTATTGCTCTTGTTTGCCTTTCTTGATTTTAAATAAGGGTGGCTGCGCAATATAAATATAACCACGCTCAATTAGCTCAGGCATTTGACGATAAAAAAACGTGAGCAGTAAGGTGCGAATATGCGAGCCATCAACATCCGCATCAGTCATGATAATGATACGGTGATAACGCGTCTTATCGGGATTATATTCTTCACGACCAATGCCACATCCCAATGCAGTAATCAGCGTAGCAACTTCAGCTGAAGACAACATTTTGTCAAACCTTGCTTTTTCTACGTTCAGTATTTTGCCTTTAAGTGGTAGAACAGCCTGAGCTTTACGATCTCTGGCTTGCTTAGCTGAACCACCCGCAGATTCTCCCTCGACAATAAACAACTCTGAC
>Ga0206921_10008_pt1 | contig 14613 bp, 16 predicted proteins | sample Alteio_BWOrgHeat_66_FD_152930 | JGI IMG/M metagenome (GOLD analysis project Ga0206921, IMG submission 152930) | Enriched cells from forest soil in Barre Woods Harvard Forest LTER site, Petersham, Massachusetts, United States -... | ecosystem: Environmental > Terrestrial > Soil > Temperate forest >...
AAGACCGCGCACTACAAGGGAAGCGGCGATACCAACGACGCAGCGAATTTCACTTGTTCACGGTGACTATGGGTTCGCTGTGAGCGCGTGCGGGGCGTAGTAGCCTTTGCGGGCCCTGACCACCAGATCTTTTCGCGTTTTCACTTTCAGCGCGACCGGGTGGTAAAGGCCGTCGCGCACCAGCGGATTCGGTGAATAGAAGATGTTGTACTGGTGGCGCAGCACGTTGGCGATGTTCTCGAACGACTGATCCAGATCTTCGGCCTTGAACGGGAAGAACGCCTGCCCCCCGGTCTCTTCGGTGAAATAACGCAGGACTTTGTCGCCTTCCCGGTCTTCGCGGGTAATGTTGGTTGAGATGGCGTAAACGACCGTGTCCGCCTTTTGCGCCATTTCCAGGGCCTGATCGCGGGTATGGTCGCTGGAGGTATCGATACCGTCGCTGATGATGATCATGGCGCGGCGGAACTTGTCGCGCGGCTGGTCCATCATCAGCTTCTGGCTGGCGGCGTAGTAGATGGCGTCGTACATGGAGGTGCCACCGCCGGGACGCATGCTGCGGATGCCGGCTTCGAGCGCCTTCATATCGTCCGTGAGATCGGTGACCATCTCCACGTTGCTGTCGAAGGCGGTCAGCATCATCAGATCCTGGCGGGGCCGCATCACAGAGTTCATGAAACGAATGGCCGCCTGCTGTTCGAAACGGAAGCGGTCTGTGATGCTGTTGGAGGTGTCGATCAGAACGGCGATGCGGAGCGGCAGGTCAGATTCGGCCGCGAACTGGAGAATGCTCTGCTGCTTTTTGTTTTCGGATCAGTGATGAAACGTCCCTTTTTGTCGGTAACGGTGAACAGGATGTTGACGCGTGTGATGTCGACGGAGATGGTGGGTTCGGGCGGATTTTGATCGGCTGCGGCTTTAGGCGCAGATTTGGGTGTTTTGGGCGCCGGTGTTTTAACTTTGGGTTGCTGTACCTGAGCACTGCTCAGCGTCAGCCCGGCGCACAGAGCCGCAGCAGCAGTAAATCCCCATATCCTCATCTGCTCTTCATTCTACCGCGAGTTTACTGCGCCACTTTTCGAGATCAGGTGAAAGGGGCGAAATGGCGATGACTGGCTGGTCGGTGGCGGGACTGCGGAAACCGAGCCGGTGGGCATGCAGGAAATAGCGCCTCCATGGCTGGGCCTTGGCGCCATAAAGGGTGTCGCCAGCAACCGGATGGTGCAGAGCCGCCATATGAGCGCGGATCTGGTGGGTGCGTCCGGTACCGAGGCGAATCCGCAACAACGTGAAGCCCGGGAAGTGTTCGATAGCTTCCCAATCGGTAAGAGAGGTGCGGCCGGATGCGAGGCGCGCGGTCATTCGGGTGCGGTTTTTCGGGTCGCGGCTTATCGGTTTTTCGATGCGGCCCTTGCCTTCCATTTTGCCTTCGACCAAAGCGAGGTAGATTTTCTCGACTTCGCGGGCGGCGAACTGGCGGGCGAGTTCGAGATGGGCCTGGTCGGTCCGCGCGACGACGAGCGCGCCGCTGGTGAAGCGATCGAGTCGGTGGACGATGCCGGGCCGAATCTCGCCGCCCACTGTGGAGAGAGTCTGGAAGCGATGGACAAGGGCGTTGGCGACCGTGCCGCTTTGAATACCGGCGCCGGCGTGAACGGCCATACCGGCGGGTTTATCGATAACCACGCAGGAGGGGTCTTCGTAGAGAATTCGGAGGGGGATGTCTTCGGGTCCGGCTTTGAGTGGAGCGAGCGGGGCGGGTTCGACTTCCAGTTTTTCCGCGCCTTGAATGAGATGGGAGGGTTTGGCCGCGGCGCCATCGACGCGCACGCGGGCTTCACGAATCCAGGATTGCAGACGGGACCGGCTGAACTCGGGGAGACGTTCGTGCAACAGGGCGTCGAGGCGTTTGCCGCGATCTGCAGGCAACGCTTCGATGGTCATATGTTGTGGAGACAGGCCCGCTTCCTTACGGTCGCGGCTCGGAAAAACGACTAGCTGCGCTTTTTGGCGGCTTCGATGCCTTTATCCAGGATCGCGTCACCCTCTTTCGTCGGGGCGGCCGCCGCGGCAGGCGTGGAGTCGTCGTCATCGTCGGAGGCGGCGTTGGAATCGGCGTCGGCCACCAGTTCGTCAGGCGTCACGCCGTTATCCTGAATTGCCTTGGCATCGGGCGAGTAATATTTGGCAACGGAAAGGATTATAGCGCTGCCGTCTTCCATGGTGATGGGGCGAAGGATGGATGCTTCTCCATATGTACGTTCGCCAACCACGCCGGCTCTCTTATTCTGTTGCAGGGCAGCGGCTGCGACTTCGGCACCGGCGGCGGTGCCACGATTGGTCAGCACGACCAGAGGCAGGCTGGTGACAGCCTTTTTCGGATCGGCATTGAAATCCTTGCGGGGGAACTTCTGGCCGACGGCGTAAGTAATCAGGCCCTTGTCCATGAACTGGTTGGCAAGTTCGACGCCTTCCTCCGGCTCGCCGGTGGCGCAGGCGCGGAGGTCGAGGATGAGTTTCTTCGCGCCTTGTTTGGTAAGGGCAGCGGCGGCGGCGCCGGCGTCTTTGGCGCGGCCCTGGACGAGGGAAGGAATCTTAATGTAGCCGATGTTATCGGCAAGCATCTTCGATTCGACGGCCGGATAAGTGATGACGGCGCGTTCGAGTTTCAGCGCCTGTGGCTCCGGCTTGCGGCGAAGTACTGTGATGTCAGCGGTGGAACCAGGTGCGCCCTTCAGGAGCAGACGCGCATAGGCCAAAGGCATGTCTCGGGTTCCAACGCCCTTGATGGTTTCGAGGAAATCGCCTGTGGTGAGACCAGCCTTATCGGCGGGAGAGCCGGGTACCACCGCCACGATCGTGATGTAGCCGAACTTCTTGGCCAGCACCATGCCGAGATCGCCTTTATAGGTATCGAAATCCTTCAGGTATTCCTTGTAGTGCGGGGCGTTCAGGTAGCTCGCGTAGGGGTCTATGGACTCCAACAGGCCGTTCAGCGCGCCGAGCGTGACGCTGCTCATATCCGGCTCTTCGACATATTCGCTTTTGATGCGGGAGAGAACTTCGGAATAGACCGAGAGGTGTTTGTAGACGTTATCGTTTTTGGAGCCGCCATCGGCGCCCTGGGTGACGACACCGCCCAGCAGCAGCAAGGCCACCAGGCAGGTGGAGCACATCACGATAAAGTATCGGGCTCGGGTGTTCATAAGAGTCGCTGTAATTATTATATGCATTGAAAAGGCAGGGGGTTGCGCTGGTTCGGGCGGAGCGCAATAATTGCGGGTTCAGGAGGTCCGAGCATGCTTCTAAGGTTGTGTGCAGCCGCGTTCGCCGTGGTGTCCTATGCTGCGGCGCAGTCCGCCGGACCGGCCGCATGGCGGAACGACCTCGCCCCCATTGCCACGAGTGACTGGAACCGTGACTTCGCAGCGCACCTGCTGGAGCGGGCCGGCTTCGGCGGAACTCCCGACGAAATCGACGCGCTGGCGAAAATGACGCCCTCGGCGGCGGTTTCGCGCCTGGTTCGGTTTACCGGGGCTGACAGTTCTAGCCTTCCGCCGTTCGACGAGTCGGGCGTCCACGATCCGGGACTGGAACCGTTTCCGGAGAGCCGCCCTGCCGTAACGAACATGGCGAAAGAAAAGGGCGAGGCGCTGGGGATCAAGGTGAAGCCTTCCGGCAATCGACGGCTGCAGCCTGTGGTGGACGAGTTCTTTTACTGGTTGCGCGCCAGCGTTTTGGAAACCAATCGTGTGTCCTATTGGTGGGCGAATCGAATGCTGAACAGCCCACGCCCGCTGGAGGAAAAGATGGCGTTGTTCTGGCACGGCCATTTCGCTTCCAATGAGGCGAAGGTACGCGACTATCGGAAACTGCTGGCCCAGTTGGAGTTGTTTCAGAAACAGGGCACAGGAAGCTTCCGCGATCTCGCTGTGGCGGTGGCGCAGGGGCCGGCGATGCTTTCGTTCCTCGACGCCGGGGTAAACGTCAAGGGCGCGTCGAACGAAAACTTCGCCCGCGAAATTATGGAGTTGTTCACGATGGGCGTGGGCAATTACACGGAAAAAGATATCCGTGAAGCGGCGCGCGCTTTCACCGGCTGGAACTATGTGGATCTGAAGTTCGTGGTCAACAAAGATCAGCACGATGACGGAGAGAAGACGTTTCTGGGGCAGACCGGCCGGTTCGATGGCGTCGACATTATCGACATCATCATGAAGCAGCCGGTGACCGCCGATTACATTTCGGGCAAGATCTATCGATATTTTGTCCGGCAGGATTTGCCGCCTGAGTTGCAGAAGCAGTTAGGGGCAGTGCTGCGGCAGAACAAGTACCAGATCGCGCCGCTGCTGGAGACGATTTTCCTGTCGCGCGATTTTTATAGTCCGGCGTCGGTGGGGACGCGGATTCAGAGTCCGGTGGAACTGGCGGTTGCCACTTACAAAAAGATGGGGCTGAAGACGATCCCGGGCGTTCCCGACTTCAACTCCATCACCGGTGCTCTGGGGCAGCAGCTTTTTTCGCCGCCGACAGTGGCGGGGTGGGCTGGCGGACAGAGCTGGATCACGCCCGGCCTGTTACTGGAGCGGGCGAACTTCGCGCGCGACGTGCTGTTCCCGGATATCAGTTTCCTTCCGCCAGACCGTTACACCGGCGGCGGAGAGGTGCGGCGTGTCGGACAACGCATCCGCGAAGGCATGGACATTTCTTCCGCGACGAAGGACGAAGGCAAGGACGGCGAGATGGCTGAATCGAATCGCAATGCGGATCGCGATGAAGAGTTCAATACGCGGTACGGGAGTTTCCGCGGGTCGCAGATGGCGATTGAGCGGGTGAAGGCGATTCCGCGTGATACGGCGCAGGTGAACCTTTCGCGCATGATAACTGACGCCGGGGTTCAGAACACGACGCAGGCAGTGAATTATCTGATCGCGCGCTTCATGCGGGTACCGCCCGGCACGGATGCCCGCCAGAAACTGGTTGCGTTTCTCGATAAAGAACTGGGTACGTCCGAGATTGGCGCAGCCCGAACGTATATGGAGCAGCCGCTGCGGCTGGTGCTGCATCTGATCATGAGCCAGCCCGAGTATCAGTTGAGTTAGGAGCCGCTATGAGATTTTCACAATCGAGCCGACGTGATTTGTTGCGTGCCGGAATGTATGGCGTTTGCGTTGGCGCCGGCGCCACGGTGCCGGTTTTCGGGCAGGCCGCCGCGGCGCTCGCCGCACAGGGCAAAGCGGAGGGAAAGATTCTGGTGGTGCTTGAGCTTTCGGGCGGCAATGACGGACTCAACACCCTGGTGCCGTGGGGAGACGACGCGTACTACAAGCACCGGCCGAATCTGGGCGTCCCGAAGAAAGAGGTGCGGGCCATCGATCAGCACTTCGGCTTCAGCGCGGGGATGGCGGGTTTCGAGAAGCTTTACAAAGACGGAAAGCTGGCCATCGTTCACGGGTGCGGATATGAGAACCCTTCGTTTTCGCATTTCACGTCGATGGCGTACTGGCACACAGCGGCGCCGAACAGCGGAGAAGAGTACGGCTGGGTGGGCCGTCTGGCCGATGCGATGGCGCCCGCGGCCCCGCCGAATTATCTGGTGAATATTGGCGCGCGCCAATCGCTCGCCGTGCGCAGTCAGAGGCATGTGCCGGTGGTGTTCGACGATCCGAATAAGTTCACACAGGAGAAGTTCTACGAGGAGAAGCCGATTCTCGAGACACCGGCGAAGACCGGGGTAATAGACAATCCGACGCGGCGTTTCCTGCTGGACACGGCGCGGAGTGCGCGCGATGCCTCGGCGCTGGTCCGGGAAGCGTGGGGGAAATACCGGTCGCCAGTGGATTACGGGATTGTGGGCCTGGACTTGCCAAAGGTTGCGGCGCTGATTGCAGCGGGGATGCCGACGCGGCTGTATTACACGTCGTACCGGAACAACGCGTTCGATACCCATGTCTTTCAGGCCGACACGCATAAGCGGCTGTTGACTTACGCGTCGGATGCGGTGGCGGCGTTCCTGCGCGATCTGCAACGGATCGGGCATGCAGATGATGTGGTGGTGATGGTATTTTCGGAATTCGGCCGGCGAGTGCCGGAGAACGTCAATCTTGGCACGGATCATGGGACGGCGAACCTGATGTTTGTCGCGGGCAATTCGGTGAAAGGCGGTCACTACGGGACTCCGCCGAGCCTTACGAAACTGGACGCCGGAGACAATCTGATTTACACAACCGATTTCCGGCGGGTCTACGCGACGATGATTTCCGGGTGGCTGGGATATGGTGATACCCATACAATGCTGCGCGGGGATTTTGAGACGTTCGATATGTTTCGCCGGGCCTGATGTCGAAAATGCTGGCGGAGATCCGCGAGCAGCCTGCAGCGCTGCAGCGGACGCTGAAGTCGGCTGCGCGGCGGATCAGGGAATTCTCGCGGGCCGTCGAGTTGCAGAAGCCGCGGCTGGTGGTGCTCGCGGCACGCGGGACTTCTGATAACGCCGCGTTGTTTGGGCGCTATCTCATCGAAATGACGACAGGGTTGCCGGTCTCGCTGGCTGCGCCTTCGATCCAGACTCTGTACGGCGCGACGGTGGAGTACCGGAACGCTCTGGTGATTGGGGTTTCGCAATCGGGCGAATCGCCGGATGTGAACGTGGTCGTGGCGAAGGCGCGGGAGGGCGGCGCCCTGACGCTGGGAATCACCAATGAGCCGCATAGCGCGTTGGCGCAGACGGCGGAGCATGTGCTGCTGGTTGGCGCGGGCAAGGAGCGCAGCGTAGCGGCGACCAAGACTTATACCGGCCAGGTGATGGTGCTTTATCTGGTAGCGAAGTCGCTGGGGGCGGCATTGAAGACGTCGGACCTGGAAGCGATTCCAGGCCTTGCAGATGCGGCATTGCGACTGGAAGGGGAAGTTAATGAGTTGGCCGGGCGGTTTCGCTTCATGAATCGCGCCGTGGTGGTGGGGCGCGGCCTGAATTACGCGAATGCGTTTGAGATGGCTCTGAAGCTGATGGAGACCTGCTATGTGGCGGCGGAGCGGTTCTCATCGGCAGATTTCCTGCATGGGCCGATCGCGATGGTGGATCCGAATTTTCCCGTTTTTGCATTTGGACCGGCCGGACCTGGATGGCCGGGACTGGAAGAAACCCTGCTGCGATTGCGCGGGATGAAGACAGAGACCGTGGTGATCACGGACAAACGGAATCGCGAGGCACCTGGCCAGGTGATTCGGATACCGGTGAGTGTGCCGGAGATTTATTCTCCGATTCCGTACATCATCCCCGCACAGATTTTCGCGGCCGCGCTGGCAAGGGAGAAGGGATTAGATCCGGACAAGCCACGGTCATTGAACAAAGTGACTCGGACGCTGTAGGTTTCTAACGGATCAACGCGCCCCTGCCGGATGGCTCAAGTCGTGACGTAACTGATCCCATAACGTCAGAATAGCCAAAAGTCTGAAGTTATTTTCCGTACTCTTCGAGGAAATGAGCAAGAGTGCGGATACCGTCGAAGTAGTTGCGGATTTTGTATTTCTCGTTGGGGGAATGCAGGCCGTCGTCGGGGAGACCGAAGCCCATCAGGATGGTGGGGATACCGATGTGCTTTGCAAAATCCCCAACAATCGGGATCGAGCCGCCGGAGCGGGTGTAGACGGTGGCCTTACCGAAGATGTCGCTGAAGGCTTTGGCGGCGACGCGGATAGCAGGGTGATCCGTGTTGACCATCAGGCCGGGGCCGGAGCTGAGCACCCGCACTTCGAACGCTACGCCGCTCGGCGCGTTTTCTTTCACGAACTTTTTCACAGACGCGACGATTTTCTCCGGATTCTGATGAGGCACGAGGCGGACGCTAACTTTGGCGACGGCTTTGGCCGGAATAACAGTCTTGGCGCCAGCGCCGGTGAACCCGCCGGCGATGCCGTGGACTTCGAACGTGGGACGCGCCCAGGTGCGTTCAAAAACGGAATATTCCAGTTCGCCAGTTAAGGCTGTTGAACCGACTTCACTGGCGAGGTATTCGGCTTCGTTGAACGGTAAATGGGTCCAGCTGGCTTTTTCTTCGGCGGAGGGCGGGTCGACGTCGTCGTAAATGCCGGGGATCTGGATGCGGCCTTTGGCATCTTTCGCTTTCGCGAGCAACTCGACCAGGCCGAAGACCGCGTTGGGAGCTGCACCGCCGTACAGACCCGAGTGCAGGTCACGCGCCGGCCCGCGGGCTTCGATTTCCAGGTAAACAAGACCGCGCAGGCCGATGTTGAGGGTAGGCAGCCCGTCTTCGTACATTTCGGTGTCGCAGACGAGAGCAACATCAGCTTTCAGTTTGGCCGGATTCTTCTCCACGTACTCAGCCACTGAAAGACCACCTACTTCTTCTTCACCTTCGAGAAGGAATTTCACGTTGACCGGGAGTTTGCCGTTGACGGCATGCAGCGCCTCGATAGCCTTGATCTGCGAATACATCTGGCCCTTGTCGTCCGCGGAGCCGCGGGCGTAAAGGTTGCCGTTGCGTTCGGTTGGCTCGAAGGGCGGCGACTCCCAGAGTTCGAGAGGATCCGGCGGTTGAACGTCAAAGTGGCCGTAGCAAAGGACGGTGGGTTTGCCGGGGGCATGCAGCCAATCGGCATAAACCAGTGGATGGCGGGCGGTTTTGATGACTTCGATGTTTTCGAGGCCGGCTATTTTCATTTTCGCGGCGCAGTATTCTGCGGCGCGCGTGGTGTCGGCGTTGTGATCGGGCAGAGTGGAGACGCTGGGGATGCGAAGGAGTTCTTTCAGTTCATCGAGGAAACGGCCCTCGTTGTGCGCGACGTATCGGTCGATAGCTTCTGACATGTGGGGTGGCTCAATTTTACCGCCGGGGTTAATCTGAGGGTTATGGGTGAGTTGCTGGCAGGGAAAACAGCCGTTATATCCGGCATTGCGAACAAGTGGAGCCTGGCTTATGCGATCGCGGAATCTTTCAGCCGCGAAGGGGCTGAGTTAATACTTACGGCGCCGACGGAGAAATTGCGCGAAGGCACCGAGGCGATTACTTCACATCTGAAAGTAACGAAAACACTGGTGCTGGATGTGTGCCGCGACGAAGACCTGGATCGGTTCGCCGAAAGCCTAAAGGATATGGGGCGGCCAATTGACGCGCTGGTGCACAGCCTGGCGTTTGCCAATCGGGATGATTTGTCGAACCCATTTGTGCAGACCGGGCGGGCGGGTTTTTTGATGGCGCAGGATGTCAGCGCGTATTCGCTGGTGGCGATGGCGCGGGCAGTGGCTCCGGTGATGACGAATGGCGGGTCGATTACAACACTGAGTTATCTGGGATCGATCCGCGTGCGTCCGAATTACAACGTGATGGGCGTCGCGAAGGCGTCGCTGGAGGCCAGCGTCCGGTATCTGGCGAACGATCTGGGACCGCAGGCAATTCGCGTGAATGCGATTTCAGCGGGTGCGGTGAAAACGGCGTCGGCGCGGGCGGTGAAAGACTTTTCCACGATGCTGGAGATGACGAAGGAACGGGCTCCGTTGCGCCGGATTACGGAACCGGCGGAAGTCGGGGATGCCGCGGTGTTTCTTGCCAGTCATTTGGGCCGCGGGGTCACCGGGAATGTGATGTTTGTGGATTCGGGGATGCAGCTGCTGTAGTGCGAAATACAAATTCCCGGGTCGCGGCGATCACCATCTCCCGCTGATCGCGATGCGGCGAATGCCCGCACCGGTCGAGCCGCAGTTGTTGCAGGTACGGAACACCGGCGGCTATCCGGTCCAGTTGCGACATCGTTCCGTACTCATCCTGTTCCCCCTGTATCGCCAACACCGGACACTGAATCGCAGGCAGGTACTGTTCAATGTTCCAACCGGCAAACTCGGGCACCGTCCAGATCTCATGCCAACCTGCGAACGTCGAGTCCACGTGATCGTGGAAACGCGCCAGTTTCTCTCGCATGGCGGTGGTGCGCCATGCACTCACCGTTTCGGAAATCCCGGCAATCGCCTTCGCCTCAACGAATACATGTGGGGCAAGTGCGATGACGCCCGCCACGGCGCGGCCGGATCCACCGGCATGAATCAACGCAATCGACGCGCCGTCGCTGTGTCCGAACAGAATCGGCTTTTCGATTCCCATCCGGTCCAGGATCTCCGGCAGAGCCTGGAGCGCTTCGACATGGAGGTAATCAGGTCTGCGCGGCTTAAGCAACTGGTCCGATTTCCCGTGACCGTAGCGGGAGTACACCAGCCCCGCGCATCCGGCCTGCTCGGCGCAACGCGCAGGAAAATCCCGCCACATTGCAATCGAGCCCAACCCTTCATGCAGAAACACCAGGACTGGCCGGTCTGGCGGTCCCGGAATCGTTTCATACTCGAGACGCCGCCCGGCCGCCTCAAGGAAGGGCATTACGTTCGGGTCGCGGCCATCCGACCGTGCGCCTTCAGGATGCAGTGATCCATCACCACAATCAAGCCGGCAGCCCGGGCCCGCGCGGCGGCCGCTTCGTCGACCACGTCCTCCTGCATCCAGACGCCCTTTGCCCCAATTCGGATCGCCGCATCCACTATCGGCCCAACGAATTCGGATCGGCGAAAGATGTTGACGATATCCACCGGCTCCGGCACATCATCCAGCGAGGGCCAGACTCTTTCACCCAGAATCTGCGTCTCCCGCGGATTCACCGGGATGATGCGGTAGCCCGCCGCCTGCATGTACTCCGAAACGCCGTAACTCGAGCGCCATCGCTTGCCGGACAACCCGACAACGGCGATTGTCTTTGCCTCAGCGAGAAGCTTTTCGCTTTCCGTCATCAAGCTTTTTTTCCTCCCGTAGTTTGCGCTCCGGCGCCTTTGCCAGCCGGATCAGCCGGGCCACTTCCTCCACCGTGAGGTGACGGAACTCGCCCGGCTTCAGCGTTCCCAGTTCCACCGAACCGATCCGAATGCGCCTCAGTTTCTCCACCAGCCGCCCAAAGTGCTTGAACATGATGCGAATCTGCTGGTTGCGCCCTTCCACCAGCCGCACTTCATACCACGGGTTATCGCCGCGCCGCGCCATACGCAAACCCGCCGGGGCCGTCCGCTTGCCGCTCAGCGGAATGCCGCGCCGGAAGTCCTCTTCTTCGTCCTCACTCAGCGGCCCGTTGATTTTCACCAGATATGTCTTCTGCACATGGCTCTTTGCCGCTGTGATCAGATTGGCGAACTCACCGTCGTTGGTGAGAAGAATCAGCCCCTGACTGTGATAATCCAAACGCCCTACCGGATACACTCGCTGCTTTACACCGTGCAGCAGGTCGAGGACCGTTGTGCGCCGTTCCGGGTCATGCGCCGTGCTCATCACGCAATCGGGTTTGTTCAGGGCGATGTAGACATGCCGGTCCGGCATGCGGATCAGTTTGCCATCGAACTTAATGTGATCGCGGTCCGCGTTCGCCTTCGAGCCCAATTCGGTGATGATCTGGCCGTTGACGGTGACGCGGCCTTCTTTGATCATTTGCTCGGCGTGACGTCTGGATGCCACGCCGGCCGCGGAAAGAATCTTTTGCAAACGTTCTTCGGGCACTACTGTTCCTGCTGTTCCGCTGCTTGTTCTTCAGCGACTGCTTCGGTCATAGGCAGAGCGGGTTGCTCGGCCGGCCCGCCGACGTCAGCGGTGGCTTCAGGCACCCCTTCCGTATCCACGCGCCCCAACTCCTGGAATTCTTTCAGTGTCGGCAACTCGGACAAGTCGCTGAGGCCGAACTGAACCAGAAATTCCTTCGTCGTCTTATAGAGGATCGGCTTGCCGATAACCGCCTTCCGGCCCGCTGTGGTAATCAGCTTCCGATCCAACAGCGTCTTCAGAACGCCCGCGCCCTGGACACCGCGGATTTCCATAATCTCCGGCGCCGTGATGGGCTGCTTATAAGCAATAACCGCCAGCGTTTCCAGAGCGGGCAGCGACAGCTTGAGCGGCGGATTCAGGTTGCGGACGAACTGCCGCACCGATTCGTGATGCTCGGGGCGCGTCGCCATCTTGTAGCCGCCCGCCACTTCCCGAATGCTCAGACCACGCTCCGGTCGGTCGTACTCGCTCAGCAGCCGATCCAAAATCAACAACACGCGCTCTTTGGGTTGCTCCAGGGCCCGCGCGATCTGGTCGACAGTGAGCGGCTCGTCGGTTACATAGATGATGGCTTCCATGACGGCCATCACGTGTTCATCGCCCTGTGACGATGGCGCCGATTCGTGCTGCGACAGCAGTTCATCGGTGAAAATCTCTTCCTGCGGAACTCCGTCTGCCCGACCTTCAGCCGGGGTGTCGATCTCTGCTTCCGGCGCAAGTACTGCGTCCGGTTCCGGCACCGGATCTGTTTCGGGTGTTGCCATTCTTTAGTTGTATTCCTCTTCGAGAGCGGTGACCGGTTGCGTCAGATCCTCGGCGAACCGTTCGCCTTTTGCAAGCGTGATCTCTCCGAACAAGTCCTTCTGCAGAATCTCTACCGCCTGTAATTTCACCATCTCCAGAACGGCCAGAAACAAACAAATCATGGCGCGCCGTGTCCGCTGTTGTTCCATCACCTGGAGAATGAACAAGGGTTTGTCACGCCGCGAATGCTCCAGCAGGCCGCGGAGGTGCTTCACCATGTCACCTACCGACACTTCCTCGTCGGTGACTTCATAGATCGGCTTACTCTTAACCCGCTCCAGAATCTCGCCCATGGCCTTGACCAGATCGAACATGCTGACGGCAAGGCCGGGGTTATCGTCTTCGGCGGCGAACGCTTTGATCTGCGGATTCGACCAGACGTTCTCTTCGATCATCCGCTTCTGCTGCAGCATTTCCGCAGCGTTGCGGAAACGCTCGTGTTCCAGCAGCCGCTGGACCAGTTCCTCGCGCGGGTCGTCTTCCTCGCCTTCCTTCTTCAACGCCGGGTCCACCGGGAGCAGCATCTTCGATTTGATATGGATCAAAGTCGCCGCCATAAAGATGAATTCGGCGCCGATATCCATGTCCAGTTCGCGCGCCTGATCCAGCCAGGCGAGGTACTGCTTGGTGATTTTCGCGATGGGGATATCGCGGATATCGATCTCCTGTTTGCGGATCAGATCCAGCAGGAGGTCAAGCGGGCCTTCGTAGTGGTCGAGGCGGAACTGAAGGGGGGACGGTGTCACGAGCGCAAACTTTCATTGTAGTTTGCCGCCTCATTCACCAGCAGACCCATCTTCGGCTGGCTGGGCTCGAAGGCAACATGAATCCCGTATTCTTCGAGGGTCTCGCTGGTCGTCGGACCGATCGAGGCGACCGTGGTTTTGTTCAGGGCATGGGCCAGCACCTCCGGATCGCCCATACGCATCAAATTCACGACCTGCATCGACGTGGTAAACAGCACCATATCGGCCTCACCGGCGGTGATTCTTCGCGCGGCTTCTTTCAGCGGCGCCGTATCCAGCGGCAGATCCCACCCGTAAATGCTGACGGGGCTGACGCCCCTCCCTTGCTGTTGCAAGGCTTCGATCAGCGCCGGATTGGATTTGCCATATTCCTGCAGCGCGATTCTTGTCTCCGGGCGGCCTTTCATCACCTCCACAATCTCCCGCCACGTGTTCGGAGCCGGGATCTGCACATCCGGCACCAGACTGATCTCACGCAGCGCAGCCGAAGGCTTTGGTCCTCTGGCAACCAGAGTCACTTTCTTCCAGGCGGCGAGCATCGCCTCCGACCCGATCGCCTTCCACAAAATTCGAGTGCCGACGCCAGTCAGCAGAATCAGACAATCAAACTCGCCAGCCAGCATGCCCGCGCCGAACTCCACGGCGGCCGATTGCTCCGCCAGTTCAACCTCCCGCATCGACGGCGCGACAAATGGCTCACCGCCCTGCTTGCGAATCAAGGTGGCCATTTCTTCGGCGCGCCGGCTTTCCAGTGCGATTATTCGTAGTCCCTTCATCACGCCCTGTTCGATTGTGCCGATGCCCGCGTTCAGCACCGTTCCAGAATTGTTGCAATTCCCTGCCCCACGCCGATGCACATGGTGCACAACGCGTAGCGCGCTTTGATAGCGGCCATCTGGTAAACCGCCGTCGTGGCTAAGCGCGCGCCGCTCGCCCCGAGCGGATGCCCGATAGCGATGGCGCCGCCGTTCGGGTTGACGTGTTCGGCGTCGTCGGCGACTCCCAAATCGCGAAGGACGGCAAGGCCCTGAGCGGCAAAGGCTTCGTTCAACTCGATGACCCCCATGTCTTCGATCTTCAGGCCGGCTTTGGCCAGCGCCTTGCGCGTTGCGGGGGCCGGCCCCATTCCCATGATGCGCGGCGCGACGCCGGCCGTCGCACTGGCGACAATTCGCGCCTTCGGAGTGAGCCCGTATTTTTTCACCGCGTTCTCGGAGGCAACCAGCAGAGCTGCCGAACCGTCGTTGATGCCGGAGGCGTTGCCGGCAGTCACGGTGCCGTCTGGTTTCGTGACGGGCTTGAGTTTGGTGAGTGCTTCAAGAGTGGTGTCGGGGCGAGGATGTTCGTCGGCATCGAACATCTTCGTGCCGCCTTTTTGCGCGATCGGGACCGGGATCAATTCAGTGTGGAAGAACCCGTTGACCTGAGCTTTTCCCCAGCGGTGCTGGCTGCGGAGGGCGAAAAGGTCCTGATCG
>Ga0206921_10220_pt1 | contig 14588 bp, 16 predicted proteins | sample Alteio_BWOrgHeat_66_FD_152930 | JGI IMG/M metagenome (GOLD analysis project Ga0206921, IMG submission 152930) | Enriched cells from forest soil in Barre Woods Harvard Forest LTER site, Petersham, Massachusetts, United States -... | ecosystem: Environmental > Terrestrial > Soil > Temperate forest >...
TACGACCGGCCGCGTGAAGATGGAAGGGCAGGAAGTCTTCCGGCATGCGGTTACGCATTTGTCGGATGTCGTCGATGAGGCGTTAGCCGCTAACGATCTTAAGTCTGAAGAAATTGACTGGCTGATCCCGCATCAGGCAAACCAGCGCATTATCGATGGTACGGCGAAGAAACTGAATATGTCACCCGATCGCGTCGTTCTGACAATCGCCGATCACGCAAATACCTCGGCGGCCTCCATCCCCCTCGCGATTGCCGCGGCCGCCAAAGACGGCCGGTTGAAACGCGGGCAACTAGTGCTGCTCGATGCGATGGGTGGTGGCTTTACGTGGGGTGCGGCTGTCGTTCGTTGGTAATTCAACCGAACAAGCTCACACCATACCACTGATTCGGGTCTGCCCAGAATCAAGAAATCACCTTTGAAATCAAATAATTGAATTGTGGGTAACTCTGATTTGCCTTTAAGACCTCTCCAAGCTTTGGGGAGCACTAATGGGCATTATACCGGCCTTTGTACCTTCTTTTGCGGCTCTGAGCCGAAGGGTTCCGGCTGAGGAGCCCGATTTAATTCTCGATTTTCGTACGGATCGCCACGGTCGGCGGTATCTATACTTTCCTTTTGCTACCTTTTCCGATTCTCACCTCGGAACACGAATGGCCGAGGCTAAACTTATCTGTCGCATGCTGACATATCTGCGAGTTGATACTTTGCGTTATCTTGGCGACGGGATTGATGGCGCGGATATGCACGAGAAGGGCCAATGGAATTGGGGCCGCTGGCACCGGCAGGTTCTTGGTCATCTATTTCGTATGGCGGATGAGGGCACAGATGTTGAGGGTGTCCCCGGTAATCATGATGACCGCATGTGTATGAAGACTATTATCTTTAACGGTATGCAAAAACTTCACAGAAATATGTGTGGCAAAGCCATCGGTGGAGTCAAGGTCGTGGAAGAGTCGCGCTACGTAGATCCGCGCGACGGCCACCGCATAACAGGTCGTCATGGCCACGAGTACGATGCATCTCTCAAAGGAAGCGGCGTTGGTAACGCTATTGTGAATTGGGCGTCATATATCGATCTTGTGCTTTGTAATCTACCTAAAGGTTTGCGCATTTCGATTGTCGCTGAGGGCCAGAAACTGACGCGTACGGTTATAGATTTTGTGTTTCAGACCCAGGCAAAAATAGCTCGCGATCTTGATCTTGACCCTTCAACGGATGTTCTCATTACGGGACATACACATAAAGCGGGGATGTGGCGGACGCCTGGCGGCAAGCTCATGATCAATGATGGATCCGGCGCTGAGCTGGCCGTAAAAGATGCAAATGGTACCTATGGGAACGTAAAATGGTTTGAAGATGGCATTAGTGTTAAACAGGAAGGAAAATCTTGGCGTTTTCGCAGTTGGGATGAATTGGGTGAACCTTCGTTTAAAAATGAACCGCTTTTACTTGAAAACCAATATACCGCCTTGGCTGACCGGGTTATTCGTTTGATCTATCGTATGTGGCCACCGAAGGAACGTCAGCGCTACCGGAAGAACAAGCGCCTCGGGGAGGCAGCCCAAAAAACCACCTATTGGGAGTCGGCCGGGTCTATTCCTTTGCCGAATCGCCGGCATATTTTGCGGCAATTCAAGACGGCCACAGTTGAAAAGCCGAATGTCTTGGAAGCCGTCTGAGCTTAAAGAGGAAGCCTTCTCTTAAGGATTAAGCTAAGAGCAGGATGGATTGTTAATATGCTTTCTTCTATTAGGTTGCTGTGCTTTCCTTACCTTATCCTTTACATGAGGAAGCGATTCTAACTGTTCGCTTTCCCTTTGACGGGGCTTATTGGGCGTATTACCATTTCGACTCACGAGGAGTAACTGATGACCGATAACACCGTCACCCGCGCCCATCTCGCCGAAGCCGTTTATCAGGAAGTCGGCCTGTCGCGTAATGACTCCGCCCAGCTTGTTGACGTCATCCTTGAAGAAATTAGCCAAGCCCTGATCCGTGAGGAAATGGTCAAGCTGTCCTCGTTCGGCAGTTTCCAGGTTCGTAGCAAGGGCAAACGCATTGGCCGCAACCCGAAGACGGGTGAGGAAGTGCCAATTCTGCCGCGCCGTGTTTTGGTATTCCGCGCCAGTCACGTTCTGAAAGACAAGATCAACCGTGCTCTATCGAGTTCAACAACGAGAGGTGAGGCATGAGCGGACAATTCTCGCAAACTCCATCAACACTCTCGCCTCCTGTAACGTCGTCCGTCTCAACATCCGCGCCGCTTCGTCCGGCTGAAATGAAATCACCGACCGCCTTCCGCACAATCAGCGAAGTGGCGAATGATCTTTCCGTTCCCCAGCACGTGCTGCGTTTTTGGGAAAGCAAGTTTCAGCAGATCCGCCCGTTGAAGCGTGGTGGTGGTCGCCGCTATTATCGCCCCGAAGATGTGCAGCTGATCGGTAGCATCAAGGACTTGCTCTATAATCAAGGCCTTACCATTCGCGGTGTGCAGAAACTGCTGAAAGAAAATGGCCGTTTCCCGTCAGCGCGTTCGATGGTTCCTGATCCGCAAGTACCGTCATCGATTTCAGCGTCCTTGCATGCGCCGTCTGGAGCGCCCGCACCGGCGCCACGTAGCCTCTCGCCTGAAAAACGCCGTGAGATTGAAAATGTTTTGTCGGAGCTGAAAGCGCTCCGCGAATTGCTGCACCAAAGCGGAATATAATTCCGTCGTTTAGCGGCCCAAACCCCTCCAGTTGCCATTCACTATTGTGCACCCTATAGTGCCGCCCCTTAACGACGTCGGGATGTAGCGCAGCCTGGTAGCGCATCAGTCTGGGGGACTGGGGGTCGCAAGTTCAAATCTTGTCATCCCGACCATTAATCAAATACTTAGCTCAAGAGCATCTTATTAAAACTGCCCAATTTAAATAAAGTTGGGCAGTTTTTGACTGCTATCAACCTGTTTTCTATAAGATGTTCACTGTTTTCCGGACTGGTGTTCTTCGGTTTAGACAATTATCCTTGCACATCAATATGATGTAACCATATGATATATATGTTGATTTTGTTAACAAAATGTCGTATATTGACACTATGAAAAAGCGTCAAAAAACGCTGGTAGTACAAATCAGTGATCGTATTGCGCGCAAGCGTAGTGACGTTGTGTTGCGGCAAGATTTTCTAGATCTTGGTGACTACGACCAAGTGGGGCGCAGTCTGCGTACACTAATTAGAACAGGAAAACTTATTAAAATTGGACAGAGTATTTATGTCCGCACTGCTGTGTCGCCAATTGATAATCAGCCAACCCTACCTAAAAGCCTCAGTAGCCTAACATTGGAAGCAATGAAGCGGCTTGAAATTCCTACGGGCATGACAAAAATGGAAAGCAATTATAATGCCGGCAAAACTACACAAGTTCCAACAGAACGTGCGGTTGGGGTACATAAGCGTGTTCGCCGTCGAATAGGATTTGGTGGATACCATATGAGTTTTGAGCCTGCGGTATCAATCAGCAACGTTACTAAAACTATCCATGCCTTGGCGGTCAAGCATGGCATTATTTATCAAGAAACAGGATATGACATTCTTGCCGATCATATAACCAGGCTTTCAGGCGATGATGTACGTCTAGATCCAACCGAGCTCTTGTTGGTTGAGCTTGAGAGGTCAGGTCACATTGAGGGAAGAAAGGCAACACTTCTACATGCTGATTACCTCCGTAACGTCAAATACGCCCATAATCCAAATTCATGAATTTTGACCCCTTTAATGATTATAAAACACACGGCTACTTGCGCAATCACGCGCGAGAAAAAGATCCTAGGCTTGTGAGAGATTTCGAGCATCGATCCTTTATGTCGAACATACAAAAAGCTTTTCAGAAACTTGCAGGAGTAGAGTCTCTCTCTTACGGAGATGTTCTCGCCACGCATAAGATTCTTTTTGAAGCTGTTTATCCATGGGCGGGTTTGGACCGTGCTCAGACTGCGCCCCAGATTGCCGTTCGTCGAGGCGACATCTTTTTTGCTCATCCTAATGATGCCAAACACGCTGTCGAATATGCCCTCAGATTTGGTCGTGATGTAGATTTTATGGCGGCCAAGCCTGGCGAGGTTATGTCATACCTTGCCCACGCGCACCCATTTTTGGATGGAAATGGACGTACCATTCTCACAATACATACAGAACTTGCTCACCGTGCAGGAGTAAGTATTGATTGGAGTCTGATTGACAAGTCCGATTATTTATCAGCACTTACAAAAGATCTTCTTAGCCCCAACAAGGGCATTCTTGACGCATATTTAGCCTCATTTCTACGCTCTAACATTGGCCACGGTAACCTTGCCAAGCATGTTGTCAAAGCCCGGGGACTTGAGGGTGGCGACTACTTTCCAGAAGTTGAATATGAACAATATTCAAAAATTGCACTTAAGGCAGGCAAGAGAAAAAAATACGTTGCTAAGAAAAACGTTCCTCCAAAACCGACACAAACTTAATATAAGCACGAAAAAAATTATCAAAAAAAGTTGGGCAGTCGCTCAGAAATCGTCGTATTTCCTAAGAAATAAGAAGGTACTTTTTGAGCAATTTTCGTTGAAGTCCCTGAAAAATAAGCGAACTGGGGGACTGGGGGTCGCAAGTTCAAATCTTGTCATCCCGACCATTATCAATAACTTAGCCCCATTTACCTTGTATTAAAGTTGGGCAGAATCTTTCATCTGGATTGCTCGTAGCTTTTTATGCCGGAGAGTCAACTACATTGCGGGAGGCAACGCTTAAATGTGCCTTTAGAAAGAGATAGTCTGTGATCAGGGGGTAGTTGGCGTAGTTACATCATAAAAGAGCATCGCACCCGGACGTTCTTTGGGGGTTGCATCAACCAGTCGAAGTTCAGTTCCTTCCCCGAATGTATTCTTCCATGTTGTTGTTCTCATCATGCCATCTGCTGACACTATTTGGGAGGCAGGTAAACCAAGATGCATTTCCTCAATCAATTCTTTTATGAACGACCCCCCATCAGGATCAGGCGCTGAAATACCGCAAGCTTCTATATGACCTTTTGGGCCGTTAGCTTCAGTAGCGACAAGCTCATGTGGTCCAGTCTTTAAAGGTACCAACCACGATTTACTATGTGCAAAATATCCGCTTATTTGTGATTGTCCAACATCCTTATGCACAGGGATTTTCATTGCCGCCGCCTTCTGATCAATTCTATCGAAAGAGGGCGACTCAAGTGTACATAAAACTTGAAAAGAGTTAATGAGAGCCGCGTTGCGATCGGTATTGGCATCTGCCGCGTTTGCGTAGCTTGGTAAGATCAAGAGACTAACCATCACTATAGTAAATTTTATTTTCATTGAGTTTCCAATCTTTTTCAACCGGTCAATCTTAAGGGGTTGTAAGGTAAGATCGCTAACAGCAGATAGGATAATACTAGAAATGGCTGTCAGGCTAAAGCCCCATTGATCTAGAGCATTACTTTCTGACCGATAAAAATGCTTTAAGCACCAATTGCAGTGCTAGATTATTTTTGTTCGGGTTTAGCGTTAGGCGGAGGCGGGGAAGGGCTATTAGCAACGAGGCCACGTAAAGGGCCATCATCTAGCCTCTCAACAAAACCTGCAGCTTCTGCTGCGGTGAGGACGCCTGCCTTCTCGAGAATTGGAGCCAATTTTCTGATTTCGATCCTTGGATCAGTGTTCGGTTTGGAGTGCACTGTGAAGAGAAATACGCCAAAAGCGGGTGAACCAGCACCTACACTTTGAACACCAGAAATTCTTACGCCTTTTTCTCCCTTTATTTGGGGCCAAAAAACTTCGCCAGGCCCCCCGCAGAAGATTTTGCCAGCATTATGTGCTTCTCCAATCGCTTCTCTTAAAGCATTTGCCCTATAAAAAAATCCCATATCAGTGGGTTGGGATAATTTATCGCAAAGTAAAATCCAGTTCAGCACGATATTGTGTGGCATCGCCAAGCGTCGATAAGATAATATATTCCCGATACGCGACGTCGCCGAACTTTCGAATAGGACATCTTTAGGATAATCGACAGGAATTATTGTACCCATCGCCACTGCAGCACCGCTATCTGCCATCAGATTTTCAATGGCATCATAGGGATTTTGAATAGAAATATCTTTGCTCATCATTTTTCTCCTAAAAATATGAGCGTGAAATTATCAGCATGCATAATGAACTACAATCAATGAAATTGGTTGCTGGATAAAAAGTTTGGTTAATTTCTAGGCGTGCTCGAAAAAAGAGATGCTTAACGCATTGGAAGGTAATGAATTATTCGGAATGTCGATTTGGTATAATTCTTTTTAGTTTCAGTGTTCGTTGGTATACATAACGCATTATAAGAATGGATTTTTATAGGAAAAAATATGATCCGCGTCGGTTTTAATAAAAGGGGTCCGTTTGAGCTTATCGTAGAGGATGGCGATGAGAGCAAAACGCTTGATCCTGCGAGCCCGGATGATCTGAAGCAGATCTATTTCTATTTTTCTCAAGCGGGCGTGATTGAGCAACTAACTAAGCTTAGGGGGCAGAGCTCAGAAGCGTTTCTCGCAATAAAAATGATGAGTCCGGACCAGCAAGCAGTCATCTTGTCGATAGATGACGTTGTTTTTGCTCTAGCGCATGCTGGAAAAGCGGATGCTGTAGCTGAACAATTGGAACGTTTCTCTAAAGAGCGGCAAGTCAGCATTCTATCTGCAAAAGGGTCTGCAGCGGCTTTGGCTCATCGTGGAGAAGCATATACGGTGATGAGATATCTCCGCGCGTTTTCTCAAGAACAACAGGAATCTGTTTTATCTATCCCTGGAGTTGCCACCGCCTTGGTAGGTGGCGATCAACATGAAGCTATGGCTAGACTTGTAAAAAGTTGGCCACAAGAACGGGTAAGACAATTTGTAACCACGCCCGGCACTCTTTTAGACTTCGATGATGTGCAGGGAATTGTTAATTTATCCTTCTCCAACACAAATGCTCAAAAATGCCTGATTGATCTGTTGGAGGAGTTACTGCCAATACAGTCAGAGGAAGACCAAGAGGAACTTCTTGAAGCATTTAAAACTTTGTCAGTTGAGCCATCTATTCATAAACAGGAAGGGTTCAACCTTCTAAACTGGTTAGAGGCAGCTATACAGCCGCCCAAAAGACTTGCTGCAAAAGATTATCTTAAACTTCTGTATCCCGGGATAGGTAACGATAAAGAGCGTTTGATAGTGGGTTATCTTTTTGGAGTAGTCACATTCGAATTAGCTCGACATGGCGCTGTTCCCGTAGCTGCTTTCACTTTTGCACTCGCCGGAGTAGCTTTAACAGGCAGATACCGCAAAAATACTCAATCCAATGTCGATGAGGCTCATTTAAAGGCGGCAGATTTTGCGGTTATGACTGTAGGAATAGGCTCAGTCGCTGGGAATGAGGCGCTACAACTTCTTCCGCACAATCATTCACACGTATGGGTTAAAGTTTTGCATGGCGCTTTTTTAGCTGCTTCTCTTTTCTACACCGCCTGCGGCACGGTAGCTTCAGTGGAAGCAATTAGGAGTGCTAGAAAGTTGGCAAAACTTGAAAGAACTCTAACTACACCGAGACGTTAAACTTAACATGCTCACTCGTTATTATAGGAATCTATTATGAATGATGGTTTGTTAGCTCAGTTTGATGAAGAAGCTCGCGCCACAATTCGAGCTGACGCGGAGAAGAGAATCGCGCAGAGAATATATACTGAAGACGAACATCCTCGCGCGCTTCGAGCGGCTGCTGAAGATTATCTAATTCGCAAGGCGCGGGAAGAAAACATCCAATCCTATGAAGAGAATAAAAAACTTTATGGTGTTTCCGATGAGCAGGTATGGGATTTTGCCGCCAATGCAATAATCGATTACTGGGCTGGCTTCATGACAATGACGGTACCGCCACTTTTAACCTCTATACGTGATCTCAACATAGTGATCAGGACGCAGTCAGAAGGCATTCTACAGGCTATCAATATAAAAAATAGAAATGCTCACAAATTGACGCCAATCAGTGATGATCAAGAACATGATTTTCGAGTTTCTCTTAAGGGGTTTCTTGAAGGTACGCTGATTGCCCCGTATGAATTTCATCACACGGGCGACAAGAGTTGCCTAGATATTCGCACAGGCAGTGATTATGGCCCGGCCGGCTTTGTAAGAGAGGCTATAGAGGTTGCCGGAATTAATTACGACGATTATCGTTGGCTTTTTCCGATGAAAGCTGGCGCAGATCTAAGCAAGTATCATGGACTTAAATTAGGCGCACAAGGCGATGAGGGCATATTTATAGCTTTGGCCGATCTACCAAAAACCATTCATGATTTAACAAATCTCGGATCTACTCGTCCGTCCGGTCCCAAACCAGAACTTGGAGAGCCTGGCTTTTAATTTGTATAAATCCTAGGCGCCCGTTTTGGTAGATGTGCACTCTAAAGTTTGATTCAGAATTTGAATCTAAAAATGTTAACGAGTATGGTTAATGAAGAATTTCACTTTTTTGCTTTCAAAGATATTAAATCGGGCGTAAAAATCTCGAAGTCAATTCGTAATGATTCATTTCTGTAGGAAATATTATGGCCAAGGATAAACGTAATTCTAATCGTGGGCGCGCGAAGCCGCAGATGGTCCACAAACCGCTCATTAAACCTGGCCATAGAGCGTCAAAACCGGTTGGTGCCTTGTCGCTTCCTCCAGCCTTTGCTCGCTCCGATGCAGCTCTGTCTTCGACGGGAACACCCGCCACACCAAAAGCGAGAACCATTGATCCAACAGCTCTGAAACTTGTGGAAGGATTGATCACCAATTTGCCGAATGCAATTAATCCTGATTATACCTATGGCGAAATTCTAAGTCATGCCATGCGGCTTGGCCTCGAATTATCTCCAGAAAAAACGGATTTAATAGAAACTAATCTTCAGCTCGCGCATTCCAACGCAGTGAAAAGGCTGCTCGAGCAATTACCAACAAGCGACCATCCGGACGCAACAAAACGACAAATTTTAGAGGGCGCCGGTAACCTCGCGAGAAAAGTGGGTGAAGAAAAAGCCATAGAACTTCTTGGGATGCCGCGTTCTACCTTTGAGGCGCAGCTTAATCAAAAGTACGAAGCAGCCAGAGCGTGCTTGGCCGAGATAAAATTAAAAGGCGAAATTCAAGCGGCTGTCAGAATGTTTAATCAGCTCATTAGATCAAATGATGTTGCCACAAACCGCGCTGCGCTTGAGCGAGCACTCGATAATTTGGGTGAGTTTCAAATACGCGCCTTTCCAGTTGGTGTTGAAACCCGCGAAGAGATGGATCTAAGAATAGATCAAGCATGTGGTGAGGCCGAAACACACCTCTTGTGGGAGAGAAAACGTCTTCTGCGTAGTACTATCAATGAAAAAGTTCGAAATTTTGGTGGTTCGGAAAGAACCTATTTACGCCCGCAACTTTCTGACCCCAGTCCAGATGCCATTCTGAAAGAAATTCAAGATGCTGTTGTTGAGCATTTGGACGGCGATTATTCCAATCTTGGTAGAGAATTTAGTTGGCACACCATACCCGCAGAACAAGTTGTCGCAGATCTGGACGTCCGCCACACAGAAGCCGTGCACGAACGAGCCGACAGAATTCTCGAGGCGCGTGAAATAAAAAAAACCTATCCAGATGGCTTTTATCCTGTGCTTGATGATATTCGGGTGCTTGTAAGTAGGGGGTTTAGTGCTGAACGCTATATCCAAGCATACAAAACGAACGTGGGCCGTGGGTTTGGAAATTTAGATGATGGTAAGGGTGCTTTATTAAGTGAACTCCAACATACCGAGCAGGAAAATGCTGCTTTGCGTCTCGCCGTCGTCGCCGAATATTATGCATTTGCTGGCGAAAAACATGGTGTCACTTTGGGCAAAGCCGTTGCCGCCATGCAAGCCCTTGGCGGTATTGATGCGTTTGAGCCAATGCTTGATCGGTTAAAGATCAGGCCGGATGAGTGGGCGCGTTTTAAAGACGTAGCTGCTAAAGCAATGGAGAGCGCAAATGAAGCCCCACAAGAAGCACCGCCGGTTATCCCGAATGAAGAGCAAGAAGAGCTTGAATTTCCAGAGCCAACTCTTGATCTTCGGTCGTACGTTAAGCAGCTAAGAGAAGGATTAGATTCTTCGCCATCTTTTGCTGACGCTCAAAGCATTCTTGAGGAGACCCATGATTTTGCAGGTGTTCAGGAGGCCGAGGTTGCGTTGCCGCTTCTTTACCGCGACCGTATTCAAGATCTCCTCAGCACCGATAAATTCCTCGATTTCGCTGCAATGATCGAACATTTAGGCGCTGTCTCTATCAGAGTTGGTGATAAAGCACCAACTCTGACAGCTACTCTTTCGGTCTATGCCGATATTCTTACCGATCGCATGAATAGAATAATTGAGGGGCCAATGCGGGATACGTCGCATGATGCGGATTCAGCTGTTTTCTTAGAGCCCGAATTAACATGATCAATGGCTATTAACATTATCGTCTCAATCTTTTAAAAAGAAACTTAGTTTTTTATTTTTGTCTAAACCAATCATGCGTGGTGGATAAGTTAAAAAATAGAGTTGGAGCATATTATGAAAAGTCATTTGGATATTTCTAAAGGACTAAACTTCAGGTGTAACTATCCAGGCGTTGCTGAAGTTTGCTCTAAAAGGAATATAACAACCCTTACCCCGCTATGGGAACGGGTTGAAGCGGCTTTTGAATATTCTCAAAACCAACGCGAGCTTGCCGGTCATAAACCCGAAAATAAAAAAGGGGTATCAGAACAAAATTTGCGAGTGATGCTTTCACGGTCAGCGCAAACTGTATTGCCTTGGAACTCGGGTAGAAAAAAATGGCGACCTTTAGCTCGATGCGTTGGTGTCGCGTTAGGTAACACTTCGCTCCAAATATTATTTGGCTCTCCTGAAGAGCTTGAACAATCGGTTAAAAGAAATTCTGTCCTAACGCCACAACGATCGCATATTCAGGCGCTTATGCAAAAAGCTTTTAATCCTCTGACGGGTAAATGCGGCATTACCCGAAATGACTTTGCGAAATTGTCGTCCGCTGAATCCCTAAGATATTTGAGGTTGGCGCCCATAATGGATGCTGATACGGCAGAAACAACACACTACCTGCCATTTCATCCTGATACAGGTTTGGCATCTGAGTGGGCACTTGATTTAGCTGAGATTTTGGGAGAACCGGTTGAGAGGGTCTTTCCGTATAGTGCAGCAAACTTCTGCCAAAAACAAAAGTTAGATGGCTTTCCGTTGGATCAACAAATTCATTTAGAAGAGGCCCAATATATTCCTGAAACACGAGCTCCTCTGCAAATGCAGAGTATAACAGAACAAAGAGAAGCCCTTTTAGAAACGCTTGAAGAAACACTTGAACAGACAGATAAATTCTTTACCCCAAGACACTCTAGACTTCTGAGTCTAAGGTTTATCGAAGGGCTTACGCTTGAGGAAACAGGACTTCAAATCCCAAACGAACAAGGTGGACCGATCACAAAGGAAAGAGTGCGTCAGCTAGAAGGAAGAGCCAAGGAAGTGTTGAAGCGACGTTTTGCCCACTATGGTGTTAGAAAATCTGATATCGGCCATGCATTTGATTGAGTAATTTAATTTATGATTAGCACGCATATTGTTAATTGGCATCCTATGGATCGGAGCGATCCAGTTATTTGGATCGATATTGCTAAAGCCGAAAGCGCTTGGCGAGAAGATGATTTTTATGTTGATGTCGAGGCCAAAACTAGCGGCGAAGTCTTGAAATATAAAAATTTTGGGGAATGGATTAAATGTGGGATCTCTATTGAAATGCCCCATGTTAGTTACGAAGATGGTAAGTTAAGCTTTTCTAATGGACGCCATCGTTTTGCTTGGCTGCGCGACCATGGGGCTACCTCGCTGCCTGTAACGACGTATCCAAGCTGTGAAGCAGAACTTCGACAAAATCTTGGCAGTGATGATCATGTAACGCGTTATTCACGCTCTGGCGACAGCCCATCTCAAACTCTCCGACCTTAAAGCACTTAAAACTTTAATGGTCGCTGATTGGAATCTCAGAATTTGGATAAATTTCTACGATCGAAAATATCTTGCTGGACTCCTTGTGAAAGCCAAGAAAAAAGTTGGGCACTCGATTAGAAATCGTCGTATTTTCTAAGAAATAGAGATGCACTTTTTGGGTAATTTTCTTTGAAGTCATTGAAAAATATAGGAACTGGGGGACTGGGGTCGCAAGTTCAAATCTTGTCATCCCGACCATTTAAACCTCACTTTTTTAGCTCTTTAAAACTCCCTACTGCTTTTTTATGTGGCGAAGAGGACTTTGGTCCTAGGGGGTACACCATCATGACTATTGTTATTTTTAAATCCAAGAAGCCGGAATCTAAGAAAACGGAACTGGTTATTTTACAAAAAATTACGACGCTGGCATTTCTTGCAACGCTGCTGAGTGGTTGTGTTTATGAACCCTATCCGGGGCCGCCTCCGCCGCAACCTGTCGCGGTTGCGCCGGCTCCATACGGATGTTGCTATTCCTATTATGACTATCCGGCGCCCTATTATTATTATGGACCGAATGTTGATGTTCGATTCGGCGGCGGCTATGGCGGCGGTTGGGGCGGCAGACATTGGCGTTAAGGGCTAGTGCTCTGCATTAATTGTCTATTTACCCCAGAATAAGGTATAGTAATGCGGCGTCTCAACGACTCAATGGGCGGCCGGCTATGACCATTATTGGGCAGCAATCTTTCGTTCCTTCGTTACTTCTAGCCGATTCAACTGCGCAATCGACATTGACCGCGAGCAGTGCTGCGCAAGGTCTTGCGCCCGTAACTTTGGATGCATCACAAAGCAACGTCGCGGCTGTCGATATTGGCGGCACTCAGGCTTTGGTAGGCGATACGATTTCAGTCCAGTCAAATCTCGCGGGCGGCGCTCCATTTGCGGATACGCTTCACGTTTATGATCAGCACGCTGTTGTGACCTCGTCGGATACTCAACTGAGCACGCTTTCCCTCCGGGAAACATTCAATGGCCTCCTCGGCAAAGAAACCTATTCGGATTCGCAACAAGGCATCAACCAGACAACCATATTCGGCGAAGATACTTTTGGAAAACAAATCGTTACGCAGTTGTCGACCAATCAGTCGCAAGGCACTGAAACAGTTGTTACTGAAAATAAAGATGCCTCCGGGGCGGGGACTCTTTATTCGACTAGTTTTGACTCTTCTGGTGACAGCACAACAATCAAGAAAACAGTTGATAGTTCCGGCAGAACTCGTGAACTCGAAATTAAATCATCGAGTGATGGGATTGCTATTTATTTGTCGGATTCCGGGGCCAGCATCTCCAATGCCGCTTATCTGATCAAGCATTTGCTGGCGCAACAGCCGCAAACCTCATCCGTGTCGGCTTAAAATCGACGTATTACCCTAAAACTTGAACAATGCGTTCGTCTGGCGTTATCGTGTGCGCTGGAGAGAGAAACACGATGCCCACATCTTCACAATCGAAACCGGATTTATCCGCTGACGAGCGGCAACGCTATGCGCGGCAGATGCGGCTGGCCGATATTGGCGAGGCGGGGCAGCAGAAATTGAAATCTGCGAGCGTCTTAATCATCGGCCTCGGCGGATTGGGCGCACCGGCTTCGCTCTATCTCGCTGCGGCGGGCGTGGGTACGCTCGGCCTTGTCGATGCCGATACCGTCGATCTCAGTAACCTACAACGGCAAGTCATTTATGAAACAGCCGACGTTGGCCAACGTAAAATCGATATGGCGCGGAAACGCCTGATCGCAATTAATCCCAACATCAAAATTACTTTGCATCCCGAACGCATCACAGCTGAGAACGTGCTGCCTATGATTGCGGATTACGACGTCATCCTCGACGGCACCGATAATTTCGCCGCGCATTATCTCATCAACGATGCCTGTGTGCTGTCGGACAAGTCTCTGGTCTACGGCAACGTATCTCGTTTCGAAGGGCAGGTGGCGACGGTACTTCCTCATAAGGGGCCATGTTACCGCTGCCTTTACCCTACCTTGCCGCCGCCCGAACTCGCGCCGCCCTGTACCGAGGCCGGAGTGCTTGGCGTCGTGCCGGGAATGGTCGGCCTGATGCAGGCGGCCGAGGTTTTGAAGCTCATCCTCGGCATCGGTGAAACACTTTCTGGACGCGTGCTGCGCATCGATAGTTTGAATGCTGCCTTTAAGGATATAAAACTCGCACGCGATCCTGATTGTGCTGTTTGCGGTGATCATCCGACGATAAAAACTTTAAGTGCACTGGAACAAAATTGCGATGCAATCCCAACCGTCGGGCCCGACGAGCTGAAACGTGTGTTGGCGTCCGATCAAAAGCCGTTTCTGCTCGATGTACGGCATCAGTGGGAATATGACGCCGCGCGCATTGACGGCGCGAAACTCATTCCACTGCCGGTGTTGCTCGATCATTTGCCCGAACTTAATCCTGGCGATGATATCGTCGTCTATTGCCGTTCGGGTATGCGTAGCGCGGCGGCGTCGAAACTGTTGCGCGCCAACGGTTTTGCTAAAG
>Ga0206921_10235_pt1 | contig 14440 bp, 10 predicted proteins | sample Alteio_BWOrgHeat_66_FD_152930 | JGI IMG/M metagenome (GOLD analysis project Ga0206921, IMG submission 152930) | Enriched cells from forest soil in Barre Woods Harvard Forest LTER site, Petersham, Massachusetts, United States -... | ecosystem: Environmental > Terrestrial > Soil > Temperate forest >...
CCGCAAGATTGTAAACTACAACCTGAATATCCTGCTTGGCTTGCCCGAAGGCACCCAACTGGCGATTAATGACATCGCCGAACCCGACAGGCAGGTGGCGCCGGTATCCAATTATATTGATACTGCATTGGCTGTACGCAGCGAGGTAAGGTCGCTTGATCTTCGCTCGCAGGTAGCCGAAACAAATGTTAAAACGATAAAAGCCAATGCGCTGCCATCGGTTGCGGCATCAGCTGCAGCTTATTATGTGGACACGCAGATAGATCCGTTCCCGCAAAGCGGAAAATACATTTTACCGCTTACTGTAGGTGTAGGGGTATCATGGAACTTCTCGGCCCTGTGGACCAATAAGAATAAGGTAGCCGAGGCGAAGGTTCAGCAGGATGAAGTGTCGCTGAATAAACTGATCACCATGAACAACATCAGGAGAGAGGTGAACCAGGATTATCAAACTTATACCATGGCGCTGGATAAGATAAAACTGCTGCAAACATCAATTGAACAGGCCGGCGAAAACAACAAGATCCTGGAATCAAAATACCAAAGCAATATCGCTTCAGCAACCGACCGGGCCGATGCTGAAACACTGCCAGGTTTTGCTCAACTACCTTTTTACTTTTTAAAACCTTATACAAGTTATAGTATTGGTTAATAATGTCGTAAGCTACGGCATCCTTATCATTTTCAGCATCCACCCGCGAGATCTGCGCTAACAGCTCGGTTGATTGTTCGGCATATTTTAAGCGGTTGCCGCCATAAATGGTTTCGTTAACCGATACAATGCCCAGGAACGCATCTGCGCTTTTGGGTAACGACAAACTGTTCGCTCCAAAATCCAGCTTGTTGGCCGGGATCTCCGCCCTATCATAAGTGAAGCTTGCTTTACCGGTAGGCAAAATATTATCCTTCGCCTGGTTGTACTGCGAGATCGCCTGGTCAATCCTTGCTTTGGATAGCTTTACCACGTTACTGTTGGCCACCCCCAGCTTCAGGGCCTCGTCAAGGGTTATCACCCTGTCCTGAGCGCGGGCGGCATTCAGCGTAAAAAAAGTTAACAGCATTACCGGGACGATGAAACGCTTAAGCGTAGCGGCTGCGGCATTTAAAAAATTAAGGTTGGTGTGTTTATTTTGTGTAGTCATTGTCGTTCATTAAGTAAGCTTTTAACAGTCGTTTCATGTAAGTTTTTATCCTCGGTTTCAGTTTTTCTTCCAAAAACTTTTCGTCGCGAATATCATGCCCCAACATTAACGATGCTACGTGGGGCGAGTTAATTATATAATTTTTTGTGCCGAAAATAGTGGCCGTTAACAGCTGTGTATCGGTATCCTTATAGAAGCTGCCATTTTTAATCCCTTCGTCAAAAATCTTTTTAAGTTCAATCACGTTGGTCATCAATATTTTGGTGATCTTATCTGTAAGGTCCGACCGTTTGCTGATGGACATCTCCCTGTTGATCAATTTTTGGAAGCAGTTGTTTACCACAACCCGTTCAACATAGCTATCAATAAACATGGATAATTTATCCCATGACGTAATGCTTTCGTCGCTGCCTATATTTTGCAGCAACTCCTGGAAGGATGAAATTTTCCGTTCAAATACCGCCAGGAACAAACCTTCCTTCGACCCAAAATAGTAGTTGAGCATTGCCATATTTACACCTGCTTCGCCAGAGATCATCCGGGTTGAGGCGCCGTCGAAACCAAGGTCCGAAAATACCCTTTCGGCTACATCCAGTATATGGTCCTTCTTATCAATTTTATCTTTGTCCATCGCTTTTCGGGAACAAAATTAATCAAACGATTGATTGGTTTGGTCATTCTTTTGTAATCTTAGGTTAAGTATTTGATAATCAATACGAAAATTAATCAATCGATTAACAACCACCCAATTCATATTGTTTTTAATTATTTAAATTACGATTGGCCGATAAAAAATTGGACAAATCGTCGGCCTTGCTTGCCCCGGCTTATTTATGCAGACGATCGGCCGGGCGTTTTGCTTTAAATTATTTAGCCCCCGCCGCTGTTGCGTGTTGTCACCAACAGCCGGGAGGTCTTCGGGCGCACAAATACCCCGCGTTTAATGCATCGGCCTCATGCGAATCCCCTCTTGAGAGGGGTGGAGGGGTGTGTTAACGCAGGCCTGGTGGAGAAACACACCCCTGCCCCTCTCAAGAGGGGAACCCATCGCACAGGCCGGTTTGGCTGCGCTCCGCCGCTGTTGCGTGTTGTCACCAACAGCAGGGATGTTTTCGGGTGCACAAACGTGCCGCGTTTAAAGCAGTGGCCTCGAGAGGGGAACCCATCGCGCAGGCCGGTTGCTTTAAATAATTTAAATATTTACGGGTGTGTTGCTCCGAAGCCGGCACGTACTTTCCCCAGCCCTGAAAGGGCCTCATCCCCAACCATGGGCCAAAGGCCTATAAAAAAAAATAGAAAGCATTTTACAGCCCTGAAAGGGCGGCATACCGAATTGCCACCTGCTATGTTTTGATGATTTAAGATGGAACTTATTTAATCCCAAACATATCTTTCATCATACTCCACCCCGTGTTCTTTAAGGATTATCCTGAACTCATCCTGGAAGGTTTTTTTACGATGATGTTCGTGCTGATTGCCGATATAATGGATAACCTTGGGAACGCCCCGCGGGTTTACCGAAAAAGCGCCATAGCCATCCTGCGAGTAAAAATTCTGCAGCGAAGTATCAAGCGTTTTTACCCATTTTGACGAATGCGACTTCACTTCTTCCACTAATTTCATCAGCGCTATTTTTTTCGATAGCATGCACAGGATATGTACATGATCGGTATAGCCGCCGATCTTTATCGGCTGGCGTTCCAGGTTTTTGCAGACGCCGCCCAGGTAGCTGTGCAGTTCGTTTTCGTAAGGGGGATGGATTAGCGGCTGCCTGTGTTTGGTGCTAAACACGATGTGGAGGTAGTTTTTTACGAGTGATTGTCCCATGGGTGATGCTGTTAGGTTTTTACATGCGGGTGCTGTGCATGCCGGTGCCGGGCATGCGTGCGCGAGGGGCTGCACCCATCGTTTAAGTATGCAGGCTGAGCATGCCGGTGCTGTGCATGCGTGTGCGATGGGCTACACCCATCGTTTACGTATGCCCGCCCTTTCAGGGCTAATATATAAAAATTTCAATTTCCTGTCAATGGGTTATGCTGGTGTATGCCCATCGCCGACGTGTCCGCCCTTTAAAGTCTGCTATATGTCTTTCCCCCCCAGCCCTGAAAGGGCCTCATCCAAATGCATAGGCCGCCGACCTATGAAAAGAAATAGAAAATCATTTTTAAAGCCCTGAAAGGGCGATATATCGAATTGCCATCTGCAAAGCTGGTGATAGGCATGTCTTTTCCCCCAGCCCTGAAAGGGCCTCATCCAAATGCATAGGCCACCGGCCTATGAAAAGAAATAGAAAATGCTTTTTACAGCCCTGAAAGGGCGATATATCAAATTGCCATCTGCCTGGCTGGTGATAGACATGTCTTTTTCCCCAGCCCTGAAAGGGCCCCATCCAAATGCATAAGCCACCGGCCTATGAAAAGAAATAGAAAATCATTTTTAAAGCCCTGGAAGGGCGATATATCGAATTGCCATCTGCAAAGCTGGTGCAGCATCAAACGGGAAACTCCCCGGGAAACCCGACTTTAGTTTTGTACTCCATACTTTTGATTTATAATTTGGGCGTTGCCCCGTTGGTAGAAACGGGGCCGCGCTTGGAAACCTGTTCCGATGCATATCGGGATCATACTGCACGGGCATTAGGCGTCTCCAACTATGTTGGGGGAGTATCCGTTGCAATCGCTAACGTGGGCATTAGTGTTCGACTAAGAAAGTTCGCACAGCGAAGCGAAATTGATTTTGCTATGTTTGTATGCCTGATTAAAAAAATAATTAACTTGTACCTGTGGCCACAAATGGAGGTTAAAGAGCATTGATGCATATGGAAGAGATAATTCAAACACTTTTAAAATTTCGGAACGAAAGAGATTGGGAGCAATTTCACAATCCTAAAGATTTGGCACTGGCTATAAATGTTGAAGCAGGAGAGTTGTTAGAATTGTTTTTATGGAAAAATGCAGAAGATGCCAACAAAGAAAAAATCAAAGAAGAATTAGCGGATGTGTTTGCCTTCGCATTCCTTTTAGCCGAAAAATATGGGTTTGATGTAAAAGAGATTGTGTTAGAAAAAATAAAGAAAAACGCTGAAAAATATCCGGTAGATAAAGCTAAAGGGACCGCAAAAAAATACAACGAATTATGATAACAAATAATTCCTTTGAGGTAAAACGGTACGATTTCAATCCTAATGTATTTTATGAGCTGCAAAATTTTCATTCAGCAAAAGACCTGTGGCCAATCGTCTATATCCTAAGCGATGGAAGTATAAAAGTTGCCTATGTTGGTGAAACTACTGATACCTATGCCAGATTAACCAGCCATTTATCCAATAGCACCAAAAACCAATTATCAATCGTTCATTTAATTACAAGCGAAAAATTCAATAAATCAGCGACGTTGGACATTGAATCGAATTTAATAAAATATATTTCCGGGGACGGGCAATATAAATTGTTGAATGGAAACCTTGGGCTAGCTAACCATAACTACTATCAAAAGAAAGAAGTTTATTGGGATATTTTCAAGTCGATTTGGCAAAAGTTACGAGCGGAAGGTATTGCCAAAAATGCAATCGAACAAATTGATAATTCGGATTTATTTAAATACTCGCCATACAAAAGTCTTTCTTTCGATCAAAGAAATGGATTACTTAAGATACTTAAGGGGTTGTTAGATAAAGATTTTGAAAATATTGTTATTGAGGGCGGCGCAGGCACTGGAAAAACGATTTTAGCTATTTTTCTATTTAAGTTGTTGAACACTAAAAATGAAGATTTTAATTTTAAAGAATTTGGTGATGAGGAAGATGAGTTCATCGAAACAATCATTAAGTTAAAAGAAAGATACCCAAATCCCAAAATGGCCTTGGTTATACCAATGACTTCATTTCGATCAACCATTCAAAAGGTTTTCAAAAACATAAAAGACTTAAATGCTAATATGGTTATTGGCCCCACAAAATTGGCCGATGATCACTATGATATTATTGTTGTAGATGAATCCCATAGGTTACGAAGAAGAGTAAATTTAGGGTCATATTATCGAGATTTTGACATTACTTGCTCGAAATTGGGTTTGGATAAAAAAAGTTGCAGCGAATTAGAATGGGTAACTCAACAATCTGACAAGGCAATATTATTTTATGACGAAAATCAATCAGTTAAACCATCGGACGTTAAAAAGGAAGATTTTGATAAACTAAAGTCATACCCCTCAACAAAAATCGATTACTTAAGCTCTCAATTCAGAGTTAAAGGTGGGAATGGATATGTTCGGTATGTTGACAATCTTCTTAATTGCCAAATAGACCCTCATGAAAAAATTTATAATTCAAAAGAATATGAATTTTTACTTTTTGACGCTATTGAGGAGATGATTAATGAGATAAAGCTCAGGGATTCTAAAAATGGGTTATCACGATTGATCGCAGGGTTTTCATGGCCCTGGATTTCGAACAAGAAAAAAAATCGTGATAAGATTAATAACCTTTACGATATAAAAATTGAAAGCGCTCAACTTAAATGGAATAGTGTTCCTATTGACTTTATAAATTCTCCAAATGCGATAAACGAAGTCGGATGCATTCACACGACTCAAGGATACGACTTAAATTACGCCGGGATAATATTTGGCAATGAGATTACCTATGATAAAGTAAAAAACCAAATAGTAATTATAAGAGAAAACTATCATGATAAAAATGGTAAAATCACGATTCATGATCCGGCCGTGCTAAAAGATTTCATCATCAATATATACAAAACAATAATGTTGAGAGGTATTAAAGGAACCTATGTATATGTCTGTGATAAAAATTTAAGAGAATATTTTGCAAGGCATATCGATAAATTCCAAACAAAGGAAATCATCAATTATCCTCCGAAAGTAAGTGCCATTCAATTTGAAAATTCAGTTCCTGTTTTTGATTTGAGAGCTGCTGCTGGTAGTTTTAGCGAGCTGCAAAATGTAAACATGAACGAATTAGATTGGGTACAATTGCCCGCACAATATAAAACAGCTAAAGACCTCTTTGCATGTACAGTTCTGGGAGAATCGATGAATAAAGTTATCCCCAACGGCTCGATTTGTTTATTTCGGAAATATACCGGTGGGTCTAGGAATGGAAAAATTGTTTTGGTTGAACATACGAATATCCAGGATCCGGATTTTGGCTCAGGCTATACTGTTAAGGAATATTGGAGTAAAAAGAATATCGATGCAGATCAATGGACGCATGAATCGATTATTTTAAAACCATTGTCCAATGATTCGGGGTATACCGATATTGTCATAACAGAAGATGAACTTAGCTATGTCCAAGTAATCGGAATTTTTGAGTGTGTGTTGTAGGAATAAGATTCGTTGCACTCAAGTATTTGTGTTAACAAATTGTTTATTATCAAATAAAATGGGTGTTTTAACGGGTTGTGTGCCCGAAAAATAAACACAACATTTGAGATGTTCCTTTAAATGTTGTTAAAATGGTATTCTTGAGTCTATTCGATAAAACGGAAGAAACCATAACCAGTTGCCTGCAGCAAGCCGAAGCCTCAAGGCGATGTATTTTAATACATGGGTTTTGAAGGGAAGTTGGTGAACCAAACTCTTTATTGAGCTATGAAAAAACTTTTTACTCTTTTTTCAATGTTGCTTGTTATAGCTGGCATCATCGTCGCGTACCGATTTTTTTGCTTATTATCTCATGAATATACGATTGAAGACACCGGCCACGTATTGGTTGACAAGTCTGGAGAAGTGGGGGATTTTATCGGTGGTGTAATAGGAACACTGTTTTCATTGGCAGGCTTCATAATACTTATTATCACCTTAGCAGATCAATCTAAATCAAATACAATTGAAAGATTCGAAAGTAATTTTTTTGAACTCGTAAAGTTTCACCGAGAAAATGTTGAGGAGTTAAAATACACAGTATACGAAAAAAATGATTTAGATAATATTGATCAAGAAATTGATCCTGTTATTTACGAGAGTAGAAAAGTATTTAGAGCTGTTTTTGAACAATTTCTGCAATGCAGGAATGAAATAAAACAATATATAAACGTCAACCAAGAAACCTCAATTTTTACATCAACACATCTAAGCTTTATTCAATCCATTGATGAGGTAAAAAAAAATAGGATAAACCTAAAATTGATAGCGTCAATTGATATTGCCTATTGTATAATGTTCTATGGACTTTCAGCTGAAGGTGTTTTAATTTTGGAAAGATTATTTAGCAAAAAATATAAAAAGGAATTTACATCTCAAATAATCAACTATTTAAAATTGAAACCGGTTTTAATTGAAAAAGTTATTTGGAAAAAATGGCGGGCGCTTTCCAAAAGAAAAAGCATAGATAACAAAAATCAAATTATTAAGTACATCTATAATTTTCGAGCGAATAAAAACCCGAATTATACGATTGATGAAGTAATGGGAGAAACTGAAAACATGTTCTTAGATTTTGGTGATTACCATATAAATTTTAAAAAATATTACGGAGGACATCAGTTTCGACTTGGCCATTATTTTAGACATTTATATCAAACAGTGAAATTTGTAGACCGTCACAAGGGTTTATCGGAGAAACAAAAATACTCATATGTTAAAATTTTAAGGGCCCAATTATCGACATACGAACAAGCGTTGTTGTTTTTGAATAGCGTATCGTGTCTCGGACTAATTTGGGAGTTTAACCCCGATTTTATCGAAAGCAAAATCCCATTTGTAAATTTTAATAGAAAGAATAAGCGTAAGCTAATAACAAAATATGCTCTTATCAAAAATTTGCCAGGAGAAACAATTTTCGGTATAAAAGTTAGATTATTTTATCCTGACATTAAATACGAATTGGAATAATGGGTTATGCCCAATTTGCGTCGATAAAAAATCGACTAACAACAAACCCTGCGACGACGCCTAAAGTCTTGTTATTATTTACTTTTTTCTTTCTTTATTGTATCGGGCGTTTGCGTGATCTCGACCTCTTCATTATAAAAGAAGGAGCCGACCTCTGTCCATGTTGTAATGTATTCAAACCGCCCTTTTACTCCGGGTAAGTGTTTTGCAGGCAATGTATGTTCCCACCAAAATTGCCACTCTTTTGCAGATACAGTATCGAGATAATCCAATATGCAGGTTTCGCCGGTTTTAAGGACTCTTATTTCTTTTTTTGGATCCTCATCTATTTTATTCAATTTGAAATTAATCGTCTTTGCTGAAGTGTCATTTTCGTCTTTTCTTAACTCTGTTAACGTTAGCGTATCAACATCCTTACGTATAAAAAAATCAGATTTGCCCATATTCTTAAAAAATATCCGTGTTGAAAGCGCAACTTTTTGACAACTATCTACACAGTTTTTGGTTATTTTAAATCGCTTGTCCCCATCTTCGCTGTATACTTCCAATGTTTTTTCGGACGCATCCATAAAATCTGCCACTATTGAAGTTAAATTGAGTGAATAAAATAGCGCAAGGAATAAAATAGCCGGCATCGATAACAATCGAAACCATATCGATATGGTAATAGAGGATCGTTTTAAAACTATTATTATTAAAATTATTATAACAGGAGCACAAAAATAAAGGCGGGGTAAAATATTGATTGAGATGTCAATTATTTTCCCGGTAGCACCACCTGCGTCAAAAGGGTAGTTGTTAATGATGGCCCAAAAAATACTATTGACAGTGGCTAATAAAAACCCATTCCCGATCCAATAAAAAATTACCCGTTTAAATACCTTCGACCAAAAATCGCCAAGGTGTAAAACTTCGCATACTCCCGTCACTAATGCCCATAAGATAAGTGCCAGCGGAAGAACGTAAAGCAAATGATTTTCGATAGCGGACTTTTCATAAAATCTGAGGTAATTGTCCAGAACTTTATTAAGCTTTCCGGAGTATTTTAACGCCGGGTTTAGGTTCTGAAAGCCAAAACAAAAAAACATACAGATCGCCATGTAAAGGGAAGGTCTGATTAGACGATGATTAGCGTTTGGCTCGAATAAATCTGGTGAGTGAAAAAAGGTGTAATAAATCGTTCTAAAAAAGTTCTTTACAAACGTCGTGATTTCTTCAATGGTTTTTTCAAGTGAAAACATAGGTCAAGGGTTTTTATAAAGATAAAAAACACTTTTATTAAAAACAATTCTTATAGTATATATGATTGATATCTCGAACCCGCATAACTGATGTTTTGCAGACCTCACCACTTTGATGCTTTCTCTCCACGCCATTCGATGTTTGAAACTTCCAGACAGTATCCCCGCGTTAGTGATTGGCGCGGATACCGGCCTTCGCGCCTAAGGCCTCGCAGGCGTATGAGCAAAAAGCACGGGCCCACGCTTCTACCAGCGGGGGCAACGCCCTTATTTCAGTTAGCAGCCTGCCTACCGGCAGCCAGGTTATTAGTTGGCAGTTTGCAGGTAAATGCGGTTCCACCAAACACGCAACACTATCATAGTTTTAAACCTCCCGGATTCGAGGGGGGTTAAAAAGCTTCAGGTTGTCCGTAAACGCTCCGGCTGTTGGTGACAACACGCAACAGCGGCGGGGGGGGTGCTGTAATGGATGGCCATGGCCCCCGGCGGAAAAACAAAATAAAAACCCCGAAAACCAAATTTATGGCAGGCTGTTATTTGTATAAATTATAAAACTTATGGATATTTTATTTAAAAAACAAAATAACACCGGTTTGTGGATTGCGGCAGGCATAGGTGTAGTGGCCGCGGCCGCCGGTGCATTAACGTGGTTTTTATATAGGAACAGGGAGGAAGCACCCCACGAAAATGATGTTCCCGCATATTTGCAGCACCAGCACGGCAACCCGAAAAAACCAAAGTCGGATGTGCATGAGCTGCATGCCATTGTGCCGGGCCACACGGAGGAATAGTGTTTACCGTTCTCCCGTCACCGCAGGGTCCCCCAGAGGGAACGCAGGGTACTGTTCCAGAGACCCTGCGGTGACATAAAAGGGTGACGCAAAGAGCCTCCTGCCGCCCTAAAATTCCCGCCCCGGAACGCTTGTAGTGTTCCGCAAACCCCCGCTGGAACACCGCATTTGACAGATTTTTTACGATTTCGGTACTTTTTTACGGTTTTTAGCCAAAAAATGGCCCCGGTGAAAAAATGGAACGCCTGATTATCAATAATTTACAAACATGCAAATATGGAAACAGCTGATAATCAGCGTGTTTCATAGTGTTCCACCCGTTCCGCATGTAAAAATGGAACGCTGGAAAATTTGGGCTATCTGCTTTTGTAACAAAAGCATTGATATTATTAAATACTTTGTATTTTGCCTAAGTTTACAGTTTACCAAATTATTTAACTATTGATATGCGCGGATATTTAAAAGTAAACCGATACCTGCTGATGGCGGCCGTTGCGGGCGCTGTTGCGGCAAGCGGATGTAAAACCAAAAAGGAGGCGGAGACGCTTACCGTTAAAACAACGACGCCCAACGGTACAACCACCACGGCCACCGTTGGCAAGGACAAGAAGGAAGGGATCAAGAAGTTTAGCGATGTGATCACCGACAAGGCGAAGGAGGACAAGGGCCTTTTTAACAGCTACAAACTGGATGGCAAGTACTATTTTGAGATCCCGGATTCGCTGCTGGGCCGCGAGATGGAGGTGATTACCCGCCTGCTGAAAACGCCTGCCAATTTGAAGGTCTTCGGCCAGCAATACGGCGGCGAGGAAGCCAACGAGCAGGTTTGGAAATGGGAGCGCCATGATAAGCAGGTGTTTATCCGCGTGCCCAGCTACTCAATACGTGCCGATAGCACCAGCGATATGTACACCTCGGTAAAAAACTCCAACCTGGATGCGGTGCTGGCTTCGTTTGATATTAAAGCCTATAATAAAGATACTACCGGTGTGGTGATCGACGTTACCGATTTCTACAACGGCGATGTTGCCGCCATTGGCATCACCGACGAGCTGAAGAAGGGGTACAAGATCTCGGGTTTGGATAACTCGCGGTCGTACATTGATACCATTAAGAGTTTCCCGATAAACATTGAGGCGCGGACGCTGAAAACTTACCGTGCGGGTGAGTCGTCCACAGATAACAGCAACGCTGCTATGACCTTTGAGTTCAATACCTCGATGCTCCTGCTGCCAAAAACACCGATGAAACCGCGCTTGCGCGACGACAGGGTAGGCTTTTTCGGGCAGTCGCAAACGGATTACGGTACCGACGCGCAAAAGGCCGAGGTAACCTCGTACATCCACCGCTGGAAACTGGAGCCTAAGGACGAAGCTGCCTACGCCCGCGGCGAACTGGTTGAACCCAAAAAACAAATTGTATTTTATATCGACCCGGCAACACCTAAAAAATGGGTGCCCTACCTGATAGCCGGTATTAACGACTGGAACGTGGCTTTCGAAGCCGCAGGCTTTAAAAATGCCATTGTAGGCAAAGAAGCGCCGACTGCCAAGGAGGACCCTTCGTTCAGCACCGAAGATGCACGCTATACCGTGGTAAGGTATTTTGCCTCGGATGTAGAGAACGCTTATGGTCCGCATATTTCGGACCCGCGCACAGGCGAGATCCTGGAAAGCCACGTTGGCTGGTACCATAACGTTATGAATTTGCTGCGCGACTGGTATTTTGTACAAACCGCCGCCGCCAACCCTGACGCCCGCCACGCCAAGTTTACTGACGAGCAAATGGGTAATTTGATCAGGTTTGTGTCGAGCCACGAGATTGGCCATACGCTGGGTTTGCCGCATAACTTTGGGTCGAGCTACGCTTACCCGGTTGATTCGCTGCGGTCGAAAAGCTTTACCGATAAGCACGGCACCGCACCGTCGATAATGGATTATGCCCGCTTTAATTATATAGCCCAGCCGGGTGATGGGGTTACGCATTTTTATCCCGCCATCGGCGAATATGATAAATGGGCGATTAAATGGGGTTATACCTGGTTCCCGGGCAAGAAAACACCTAAGCAGGAAAAAGAAACGCTGGATGAGTGGGTAAAATCGCATGCCGGTGATCCTGCCTATTACTACGGCCGCCAGGGTACCAGTATTGATCCGCGCCTGCAAAGCGAGGATCTGGGCGACAACGCCATGAAGGCCAGCACTTTCGGTATTGCCAATTTAAAGCGCATCCTGCCCAATTTAGAAACTTGGACCTACCAAAAAGGCGAGGACTATAGCGATCTGCAGGAGTTGTACATGGAGGTTTTAGGCCAGTTTAACCGTTATATGGGCCACGTGGCCACCAACATTGGCGGTATGAACGAAAACTTTAAAACATACGACCAAACCGGGCCGGTATACGATTTCATCAGCAAGGATAAGCAGCATGACGCAGCTGTCTTCTTTAATACACAGTTGTTTACCACGCCTTCGTGGCTGATCAATAGCGCCGAACTGAGTAAGTTTGATGCAGGCACGATGGTTAACCGCGTAAAAAGTATCCAGACTGCTACACTAAATAATTTGCTTTTCCCCGGCCGATTGTCCAGAATGTATGACAATGAAACCAAAAATGGTACTAAAGCCTATACAGTGTCTGATTTATTTAACGACCTGAGGGGCGGAATTTTTGCTACAGGTAAGCCTGACGTATACAAACGTAACCTGCAAAGGGCCTATATTGAGGACCTGAAAAGTTTGCTGGTTGACGATTTTAAGGGCTTCCCGGGCTTCTCATCGGCGGCATTAGCATCTTTTGGTTTTACGCCAATCAACATGACTTTATCTGACGTCCGACCGATGGTTCGTGCCGAATTAAAGGTAATTGACAAAGGTTTACCCAAAGGCGGCGATGCCTTAACAGCCGAACATTATGCTGATCTGCACGCCAGGATAGCAGATGCATTGAACCCTAATAAACCTGTAATTAATGTTGCTGCTCCATCGGGCCGAGGTATAACGCTTGATTTGCCGGTTGAAAAAAGCATGGAACCATACGATGATAGTCGGCCATAGAAAGTAATTGAAAATCATCAACTTATAACCAAAAAGGCCCCGAAAATTCGGGGCCTTTTTGGTTGGGGATAATCTGAAAGTATATTTTTTGAAGCCTTAAAGCAAATTATAGCTGGCTTATATTTTCAAAAAAAGCGGTTTGAAGATCGAGCAGCGACCGCACTTTTATACTCTCGCCATAGGCATCGAAGCATAAAAATTTCGAATGTTTCGGGTCATTATTTTTTGCCTTTTCAAAAAAGTTGAAGGTTTCAAAAAAATAATGATTGGTGGTTACATTATCCTTAAAATTGGTTTGTGAGCCACTCAACCTAAAGCCGATGGCATCAATCCACTTGTGCACTTTTGTGTGCAACGAACCACTTAAATTATTCATAGGGCGTTGTTTTTCTTGTTGTTTTAAACGAAAAAATCATGCCATAAGTTTAAAAACGTATGTAACAAGTTTTACACAAATGTTCGGTTTTTGGCATCATTAAGCCTGTTTTAATAATATAAAATACTAAGCAAATATATTTCATATAACAAAAATTGTAACTAATTGAAAACCGTTGCCGTAGAAAGTGGAAATTAAAATCAAAATCAAACTTGAAATTATTAGGAAATTAAATTATTCGTTAGTTATGAAACCAAACAAACTTTTACTACCAATTGCATTTATGTGCCTGTTAAGTGTAGCAGCATGTAAAAAAGATAAAACGGCAGGCCCCGCAGGTTCAACCGGCGCAACAGGCGCTACCGGCGGACAAGGCGCGATCGGCGCAACAGGTCCTGCTGGTCCGCAAGGTCCTTCAGGCGGTGCCACAGGAGCCACCGGCGCAACCGGTGCCACAGGAGCTACCGGCGCAACCGGTGCCAACGGATCAAATGGTGCTACCGGCCCGGCTGGACCACAAGGTTCAACAGGTGCTAACGGCGCAACTGGGGCTACTGGTGCCACAGGCGCAACTGGGGCTACTGGGGCTACAGGTGCTAACGGTTCTCAGGGTCCGGTTGGTCCCGCAGGCCCACAGGGTTCAATAGGAGCTACCGGCGCAACTGGTGCTACTGGTGCGAAGGGCGCAACTGGTGCTACAGGAGCTACCGGCGCTAACGGCGCAACTGGTGCTACTGGTCCACGGGGTGCTTCTGGTGCTACAGGAGCTACCGGTGCCACAGGAGCAACCGGCGCAACTGGTGCTAAAGGTTCTACTGGTGCAACCGGCTCTACTGGTGCAACCGGAGCCACAGGTGCTACCGGCGCAACTGGTGCACAAGGCAATGCCAATGTTCAAAGCTATATATTAACCGGAATGGGTGTTGTAGAAGTGGGCTTAACCAGGCTTAATATACCTGCAATCACACAAGATATTGTT
>Ga0206921_10237_pt1 | contig 14357 bp, 10 predicted proteins | sample Alteio_BWOrgHeat_66_FD_152930 | JGI IMG/M metagenome (GOLD analysis project Ga0206921, IMG submission 152930) | Enriched cells from forest soil in Barre Woods Harvard Forest LTER site, Petersham, Massachusetts, United States -... | ecosystem: Environmental > Terrestrial > Soil > Temperate forest >...
TCGTTGTTTAAAGCGTATGATCCTGAGATAATTACAAACGGGGGTAGTTTCCAGACTTATCCAATCAATAAATCTGTTTCATTCGGTTTGCAGGCTACCCTGTAAAAAGGGAATAAAATACCAATGCATAAAAGTTCACAATTTTAAGATTACTCAAATGAAAAATAGAAATATTATATACATGATAATTTTAACTGTCTTGATTTTTGCATCCTGCAAAAAAGATAGTTTCCTTAACAGGTACCCTTTAAGTGATATCAGCCAGCAGAATTTCTTCACCAATGAAACCGATCTGCAATTGTACTGCAATCAGTATTACTCACAACTGCCGACACAGTATTTTGTTGATCTGGATGACAACTCTGATGACAAGGCAAATACATCAATAAATACTTTTTTAGCCGGCACCTATACGGTACCAACAACCGGAGGAGGATGGGACTTTAGCTTTATCCGTACCTGCAATTATTTCCTTGCCAATTATTCCAAAGCAGCTATAAGCGATAGCATAAAAAATGTATATGTAGCTGAAACACTTTTCTTCAGGGCGAATGATTTTTGGGGTAAAGTAAAAACATTTGGCGATGTTCCTTACATAAATAAATATATCACTGATACTTCAAAAAGTGTATTATATGGATCGCGTATGCCGCATAAACAAGTGATGGATTCGGTACTAAAGGATCTCACTTTTGCGGTGGCACATTTGCCTGCCAACGCTGCTGATGGTCGTTTGAATAAAAACATGGCCCTGGCTTTAATGGCGCGCGTATGCCTTTGGGAAGGCACCTATCGGAAATACTTTAACGTTGGGGATCAAAACACCTACCTGCAACAAGCATCAACCGCTGCTGAACAATTGATGAACTCTGGTCAGTATAGCATTTATTCAACCGGGCATCCTCAAACGGATTATTATAACTTATTTATTCAAGAGGAATTGCAGGGAAACCCCGAAGCTATTATGCCGATGCGTTATCTCCCGGTTGTACTAACAAATAATTTTGACAGGCAATTGGGCGAAGCCGGGGATGGATATAGCAAAGATTTTGCAAGGACATTTTTATGCACAGACGGATTACCTACCTCGCTCAGCTCTTTATATAAGGGAGATGATACACCGGATGAGGAAGCAACCAATCGCGATCCCCGGTATGCACAGGAAATTGCTACCAGAGGTTTTAATTTTTTAAATGGTGACCTCATTACATTACCAAGAATAGGCACATCTGTTACTTCTACGGGCTACCAGCCAATAAAAGGGCGGTCATCAAGCCTGGCAGCATGGAATGCTAACCAATCTACTTATGATATTTTTATTTTCAGATATGCCGAAACATTGCTGATAGAAGCTGAGGCAAAAGCGGAGCTGGGACAATGTACGCAAGCTACTATTGATGCAACTATCAATAAGTTGAGGGACCGTGTTGGAATGCCACATATGGTAATTGCCAGTTTAGTAAAGGATCCCAAATCAGATTTTCCGGATGTACCTGTATTGATCGATGAAATACGCAGGGAGCGGAGAATAGAATTAGCATCAGAAGGTTTCCGTTTTGATGATTTACACAGATGGCATGCAGGTACGTTAATAAACAACCCCGAAACTGTATTGGGCATGAAACTTACGCCTGCGCTCAGGGCACAATATCCTGCTGATCAGGTAAGCAGTATAGTGGTAAATGCCAATAATTACATACAGATATACCCGGGCATTAACAGGGTATGGAATGATAAATTATACCTATATCCTTTACCAACCCAGGAACTCACATTAAACCCCAACCTGAAACAAAATCCGGGCTGGTAATAGTAATGTAATTACCTATCAGCTGTCACTTTATCCACACCCTGTTTTAAAACGGGGTGTGGTTTAATTAACGGAGGCGTAAATAATACCCCGCCTGGTAAAGGACAGCCTTTAAACTAATTATTTATCTCTTATTCCTATGAATATCAAAGGATTGTTTTTATTATCTTTTCTTAGTGTTACTACCCTTAAATTATTTGCACAAACACCCGATTGGGAGAATGAGCAGGTATTTGGTATAAATAAAGAGGCTACCCACGTTACCTATATACCTTATGCTACTGTTAAACAAGCATTAAACGATGTAGCAGATGAATCGCTGTATTATTTAAGTTTGGATGGAAGCTGGAAGTTTAACTGGGTAAAACAGCCATCAGAAAGGCCATTGAACTTCTACAAGGATGACTTTGACGACACTGCCTGGAAAACAATAAAAGTACCCTGTAATATGGAAATGCAGGGTTATGGGACTCCCATATACACCAATTTTATTTATCCTTTTAAACCCAACCCTCCAAAAGTAATTAATGATGCCCCTGCCGACTGGACGGTAAGTAAGGAACCCAACCCGGTAGGTTCCTACCGCCGCAATTTTGATATACCCGGTGATTGGAACGGCAAAACAATATTTATACATTTTAATGGCGTACAAAGCGCATTTTACATTTGGGTAAATGGCCAAAAAGTAGGTTACAGCCAAAATAGCATGAGCCCCGCCGAATTTGATATTACCAGATATTTAAAGCCGGGTAAAAACAACATAGCGGTAGAAGTATATAAATATAGCGACGGCAGCTACCTGGAGGATCAGGACATGTTCCGCTTCAGCGGGATATTCAGGAGTGTATTTGTGTACGCTGTACCCAAATTGCACCTGCGCGATTATTTTATGCAGTCTGATTTGTCAGCAGATTTTTCATCGGCTAAATTCTCAGTTAAAACAGCTATAAAAAATGATGAAGCAAAAACGGCTGCCGGAGGTACGCTTCAGGTAAGCATCTACCAGCCGGATGGTAAGTTATTAAACGGATCAGCATTAATCACACAGAACATCACAGCGATCAAAGCCGGTGCAGAGAAAAACTATCAGCTGGCGTATAACGCAGCCCACCCTTTATTATGGTCGGCAGAGGACCCTAATCTTTATAAAGTAGTATTCACATTAAAAGATAAAAATGGGAACATTCAGGAGGTACTTGCTGCTGAGTTTGGTTTCAGGAAGATAGAGATTAAGGATAGTCAACTATTAGTAAACGGTAAGCCAATATTATTAAAAGGCGTAAACCGCCATGAGGTGGATCCTCGTTATGGCAAAACCGTGCCGCTTGCCACCATGATCCGTGATATTGAATTGATGAAGCAGTACAATATCAACACGGTCCGTACCTGCCATTATCCCGATGATCCGGTATGGTATAAACTGTGTGATGAATACGGCCTTTATGTAATAGATGAAGCCAACCTGGAAACACACGGCATGGGCGATCAGCTAACGAAAGACCCAAAGTGGAAGCCTGCTTATGTGGATAGGGAAGTGAGATTGGTGGAGCGGGATAAAAACCATCCTTCGGTGATCATCTGGTCAATGGGGAATGAATCATGGGGAGGAGAGAACTTCGTATCGGGCAGAGCCGCCATCTTGAATCTGGATCATTCACGTCCGATCCACTATCAAGGAGATAATGATGTTGCTGATATTGAATCGGATATGTACCCATCCATAGATTCATTAATTGCAGATGGCGAAAGGAAATCGCCCAAGCCATTTTTTATGTGCGAATATGCACATGCTATGGGCAACGCCATCGGCGATCTGAAAGAATACTGGGATGCTATTGAATCGCATAAACGATTGATTGGTGGCTGTATATGGGAATGGGTTGACCAGGGTGTAAACAAACCAATCCCGGGAGATACCACCGGAAAAACTTTTTTTGCCTATGGCGGCGATTTTGGCGATAAACCCAATGACGGTACTTTTAGTATCAAGGGCCTCATAACATCAGACAGGCAGGTAAAACCAGAGTTGGAAGAAGTAAAGAAAGTGTACCAGTATGCAAAGATAAAACCCGAAGATGCGCTTAATGGCAAGATAAACATCACCAATAAGTATAGCTTTATCAACCTTAATAAATTCGATTTAACCTGGTCGCTTTCGGCTAACGGTAAGGTGATCCAATCGGGCATGCTGCCTGCCTTAAACCTGCAGCCGGATCAATCAACCACTATTACTGTTCCATATCAAATGCCGGTAATTACTCCGGGGGCTGAATATTGGGTTAAAATTGAGTTTAAACTGCGCGAAGATGGACTTTGGGCCAAAAAAGGGCATGTAGTTGCCTGGGAACAGATGGCCGTTCCTTTTATCCCGGTAGCAAAAACTGCTATTGCAGTCGCTGATCTTCCCGATCTGGAGGTAATACAAAATGACAACGCAGTCAATATTCATGGAAGAACATTTGACCTCACATTTGATAAAATATGCGGCACTATTTCATCACTGGTATATGCAAACCGCTCTGTAATTAATAGGGTACAAGACGGGCCAATGTTTAATCTTTATCGGGCAAGGATGGATAACGACCGTACTAAAGAAAGAGGGCCGTACATTGAATGGTCGAAGGCGGGGTATGATAGTTTAAAGTATACATTGAAAAGCTTCAGCGTAACGGACGTAAGCAAGAAGAGTGCGACAATTACAACCATTACAGATGCGGCTACACGCTCTGGATTTAAAACTACAACAACTATTACTTATACAGTTTATGGTAATGGCTTTATTGATGTAAATGCAAAATTTAGTCCGGGGAAAAATGATCTTGACATCCCGCGTTTAGGTTTGCGCATGTTTTTAAATGAGGGGCTTGAAAACGTAGAATGGTACGGCAGGGGCCCGCATGAAAATTACTCAGACAGAAAAACATCAGCAGCATTTGGGCAGTATCAAAAAACAGTAAGTGATATGCTGGAACCTTACGAGCGGCCACAAGGCATGGGTAACCGGGAAGATACCCGCTGGCTTAAAATAACGGATACAGAAGATAATGGCATTGAAATAGTAGCTAACGGAAAGCTGAATTTTACCACACTCCATTATAGTGATCAGGATCTGGCAAAAGCAGAACACCTGTACCAGTTAAAACCCCGTAAAGAAACGGTGTTGAGCCTTGATTATGAACAATTAGGGATAGGCAATGCCAGTTGCGGGCCAATTTCACTGCCGCAATACTACATTCCTACCAGTCCCGCAGTGATCTCTTTCAGTATCCGTCCTTACAGTCCCGTTGTAGGTGAAGCGGATGAATATGCCAGCTCAGTAATAAAATGATAAAGTATTAAATCAGTAGGTGATATGGATCATATATCACAACCAAATCATAGCATGAACTTATAAAAATCAGGTAATATGAACATTCAAAAAAACGTAAAAAAGTATATAATTTTCGTTGTGATAATTAGGTTTTTAAGCCCTTTGTCTGTTAAAGCTCAACTCGCTCCAACACCGGTCGGGCCCGTGCCCAATGCACGGCAAATTGAATGGTATCATCGGGAGATGATAGCCTTTATTCATTTCGGAATGAATACGTTTGCAGATATTAATGAAGGTGATGGAACTGCAAGCCCCGAACTGTTTAATCCTACCGCATTAGATTGCAACCAGTGGACGAGCGTACTTAAGAGCGCGGGAATTACCACGGCTATTTTTGTGGCAAAACATGCGGATGGTTTCTGCAACTGGCCAACTGCACATACCAATTATTCTGTAAAAAACAGCCCATGGAAAAATGGCAAAGGCGATGTGGTAAAGGAATTTACAGATGCCTGTAAAACAGCCGGAATAAAAGCAGCGATCTATCTTGGGCCATACGACAGGCATGATTCCAGGTATGGGACTTCAGACTATAGTACCTATTATGCCAACCAGTTATCAGAGTTATTAAGAAATTATGGGCCGATATGGGAAATATGGTGGGACGGCGCCGGAGCGGATCAGCTTACAACAGCCGACTACACACGCTGGGCGGATACCGTCCGGAAATTGCAACCCCAATGTGTTGTTTTTGGAACCAAGCACTCCTATCTTTTTGCTGACTGCCGCTGGGTTGGAAATGAATCGGGTATATCCGGCGATCCATGCTGGTCAACTATAAATCCTTCTTCCATCCGCGACGAAGCTGAGCATATTAAACAATTAAATCACGGTGAGGTCGACGGCACTGCTTATATACCTGCTGAAGTCGATGTTTCCATTCGCCCAAGCTGGTTCTACCATCAGGCAGAAGACGCTCATGTTAAAACTGTTGCAACGCTATGGGATCTTTATTTCAATTCTGTTGGGCGTAATAGTGTGCTCTTATTGAATTTCCCACCTAATAAGCAAGGGTTAATTTCTTCTATAGATGCACAGAGAGCCGATAGCTTACATGCGCTGATAAAGGGTACTTTTAAAAATAATCTCGCCAGCGGCGCTATTATAAAGTCGCTTCACCCCCGTGGAGGAGAATATAAGCCGGCTAATATGGTAGATCAGCTGGAAAGTACTTATTACGCTACAGATGAAAATCATACCACAGATACTATAACTTTTAATCTGGGTTCGAAGAAAACCTTTGATGTATTGATGTTACAAGAGGTGATTGAACTCGGCCATCGCACCACAGGCTGGTCGGTCGATTACTCAGAAAACGGTAAAACCTGGATTCCGATTAACGAAGCAACCGAAAAACAATCCATTGGCTACAAATGGCTTGTAAAGTTCAAGCCGGTAACCGCGTCACAAGTCCGGCTGAGGATCACATCGGGCAAAGCATGTGTAGCAATACATACGTTTGGCATTTATAAGCAGCAATTCTTAAAGCCATAGCCCTGCAACTTCACTTACGGGTCAACAAATAAGTAAGCGCAAATACTATCAATGGCCCTAATAAATGATTAATTAATAAAAAACAACAATGAAAAGATTACAGGTTCTATTAGGTTTGTTATTGACATCATCGTTTGCATTCGGCCAGCAGGAACCAAAGCCGTATGGCGTTTTGCCAAGCCAAAGGCAACTGAAATGGCACGAAATGGAAATGTATTGCCTGATACATTTTGGTGCAAATACCTACCTGGATCATGAATGGGGATATGGCGACGAAGATCCAAAACTGATTAACCCCACACAGTTTAATGCGAAACAAATTGTAGGCGCTGCTAAAGCAGGTGGTTTTAAAGGGGTAATTATAGTGGCTAAGCATCATGATGGGCTTTGCCTTTGGCCTACAAAAACAACAAGTCATAATATCTCCCAAAGCAATTGGAAAGGTGGCAAAGGCGATATCATGAAAGAATATGAAATAGCCTGTAATGCGTTAGGTATGAAGCTGGGTGTTTATTGTTCGCCCTGGGACAGGAATAACCCTTACTATGGCAAGCTTGAATACCTGCAAATTTATCGTGCCCAGTTAAAAGAACTTTATAGTAATTACGGGCCATTATTTGCCTCGTGGCATGATGGGGCCAATGGTGGAAGTGGCTATTATGGCGGTGCAAGAGAAAGTCGCAGCATCGATCGTACCACCTATTACGATTGGGACTCTACCTGGGCTATTACACGCAGAATGCAGCCCGGTGCCTATATTTTTGGCGATGTGGGACCGGATGCGCGATGGGTGGGCAACGAATTTGGGCATGCGGGTGAAACCTGTTGGGCCACTTATACACCACATGCACCTGATGAAGGCCGGGAACCGGCAAATGGCTATGTTAAATCAGAAGAAGCAACCGAAGGCACACGAAATGGAAAATATTGGATGCCTGCCGAGTGTGATGTACCACTAAGACCGGGATGGTTTTATCATGCTTCACAAAATCCGCAGGTAAAAACACCATCTGAATTACTTGACCTTTATTATGAAAGCGTTGGCCGTGGTGCTGATCTCGACCTGGGGCTGTCACCTAATAAAAAAGGATTGCTGGATGAGGCTGATATAGTGTCTTTGAAAGAGTTTGGTAACCTCGTAAGGAAAACATTCGCGGTTAATCTTGCAAGCGGGGCAAAATTAAAGGCCAGTAATATCAGGGGAAATAATGTAGCCAGGTTCGGGCCGCAGTTTTTATTGGATAATGACCGTTATAGCTACTGGGCTACCGATGATAACATAACCAAACCCGAACTTACTTTGGCGCTGACCAGTAAAAAAACATTTAACGTGATCAGGCTGCGCGAAAATATAAAATTAGGTCAGCGAATCGACTCGGTTGCGGTTGATGCTATGCTCAACGGCGATTGGAAAGAAATAGCAAGGGCAACTAGTATAGGTGCGAACAGATTAATACGCTTACCATATAATATCATAACAAATACGGTAAGACTAAGAATTACAGGATCACCGGTTTGTATTGCCCTGAGCGATTTTGGATTATATAGGGAACCACTGCATTTAAAGGCACCACTTATTACCAGGGATAAGTCGGGGATTCTACGATTCCAGTCGGTCAACAAAGGATTAACTATCCGGTATACGCTTAATGGTACCGATCCGGTTATAACGTCTAAACTTTACACTAATGCTATTTCACTGCCTGATGGTGGTACAGTAAAAGCAAGGAGTTTTAACAATAAAAACCTTGCCGGTGACATAGCCACACAGGTATTTGGAGCCAGCAAAAAAGGCTGGCGTATTATAAAAACGCCCGAGGGCACGCATGCAGATAGTGTAATTGATGAAAATGAAAATAGTAATTGGAACACACTTGCGGCAGCGTTACCATTTCCGCAGGAAGTAGCTATAGATATGGGTAAACCACAATTAATCAAGGCTTTTACCTATTTGCCAAGGCAAGATCATCAGGTGGAAGGGATTATAGATGAATACAGTTTTTACATTAGTGATAATGGCACAAATTGGAAAATTGCCCGCGAAGGAGTATTTTCGAATATGGAAGCAAATCCGGTGCAGCAATTAGTAATACTTGACAAGCCGGTTAAAGCGCGTTATTTTAAGTTTGTTGCACGACACACCAATCATGGAGACGGAGTTAATGTTGCTGAACTTGGTATAATAACTAAATAAAGGTGCTTAATACACCATATGTGCACATTAACTGAGGATTACGGCAGATCAATAGGAATCAATTTGAAAATTACTCTAACAAAATATAATGCAAATTTGCGATTGACGAGAAAGAAGTGACTGCATTTAACGATACTTGTTTTATACACTTTCAAATCTTCCTGTTTTCTTACTTAAAACTATCTTATATAATATCAGCTCCATCTCAAACCCAACATCACTTGCGTTTCCTGTAAACCCATGTGATGCTTGTGCGGTTTCGCCCTGCATGAGCGGCATTACCCGGTTGATGATCTTTTGCATGGCACGCTCTCGTTCTAGCATATCGGTTATTTCTTCAAACTTACCCCAGCAGATTACGCTTTCCCAGTTTTGCAGGCTGATAATGGCATCTGCCTGAAAACATACCTCAGGATTCTTTCGCATCATATCTATTTTCATTCCTTTAGCCGAATGGGCGTATAGGTTTATGCCGTCGTAAACATAATTTACCGGTACAATATAGGTTATACCATCTGCATGGCAGCCTATGCGGCCAACCGGTAGTTCCCTTAACAGGGTTTCAATCTGATCTTCGTTTAATGCTCCTAACATGGATCAAATTTCTTGAATATCGGAGTAGCTGGGAATGACGATAAACACCTGAAATAGTGATGGGTATCATTCTTTAGCGTTTCGATTAACAGCAGCTTTGTATACCATGAAAAAGTTCCTCTTTCCTACAGATTTTTCAGCTAATGCAAAGCACGCGCTGAATTATGGCTACAGCCTGGCCAAACAGGTTAAAGCGCATATAATCATTTGCAACGCGATCATCGAACCTGCGGAAATACCACAAAGCGGACTGGTTAGCTGGCCGATGGAAGAGTCGGACTTATTGCAAGCTGACAGTAACAGAGAATTAAGACTACTGAAGGAACAAATGGAAAGTAGAGAAGAAACGATCAGTTTCAATCCTTCCATTACCTGTATAAGCGAAGCAGGGACCGTAACGGATATGATCAATAGGGTGGGGCATCAAAATGATGCTGGTCTGGTTATTATCGGCACACATGGCAGCAGCGGTTTAAGTACCTTGCTTTTGGGCGATCATAGCCGCGAAATAATTGATGAAATTAACAAGCCGCTATTGCTTGTGCCGCCTGCTGCTAAAATAAAACAGGTGAAAAAGATCGCCTTTGCCACAGATTTCAAGGATCTGGTAAAGGATATGGAGTGTATTCATATATTAATAACATTGGCAAGACCGCTCAATGCTGAAATACTGATCACCAATATTTTTGATGGGGATGAACATGCTGCCGATTGGCTAATAAATGAGCTGGCTAATAAAGCTAATTATCCACATATCTATTATAGAATGGTTAAGGCATACCACCCCATTTCGGGACTGGATTGGTTGTGTGAGCATGGCGATATTGACATGCTGGCTATGGTACACCGCTCGCATAATTTTATCGACAGCCTGTTCAGGGGGAGCCAAACACAAAAAATGGCAAATCATATCGTAATACCCTTACTCGTTTTTCCTGCAATCTAAGAAAATACCTATTATGAAAAATTTAAATAAAAATGTTTACCTGGTTGGCGGCGGTATAGCTTCTTTAGCCAGTGCTGCTTATTTTATCAGAGAAGGTATAGCAGGTGATCGTATCACGATATATGAAGAATTGGAAGTGCCCGGTGGCAGCCTTGATGGTTCCGGATCACCTGAAAATGGCTATGTGCTGAGAGGTGGGCGCATGCTTAATTTTAGCTATGTATGTACTTATGATCTTTTTTCATTTATCCCATCACTTACTGATCCAAAAATCACTGTTTATGAGGAGATACAAGCCTTTAACAAAAAGATAAAAACGCATGCCAATGCCCGGGTTATCGCTAATGGCAAAATAGAAGACGTTACCACGATGGATTTTAGTAACCAGGATCGTTTGGACCTGGTGGAGATGATGGCGGTAAACGAGGAACACTTAGGTTCAAAACGTATAGACGATTGGTTTGGCGAAGATTTTTTTAAAACCAACTTCTGGTACATGTGGGATACCATGTTCGCTTTTCAACCATGGCACAGCGCGGTAGAGTTTAAACGTTACCTGCACCGCTTTATTCATGAATTTGAACGCATAAATACGCTGGCAGGGGTAGATCGTACACCTTACAATCAATATGATTCGCTGGTGAAACCATTGATTAAATGGTTACGGGAGCAAGGTGTACATTTTGAAATGGGCGCTGAAGTTACCCGTGTTGATTTTACAAATTTCCGCGGCGTAGAAATGGTTAAGTGTATCCACTATATTCAGCATGAAAATGAAAAGGAAGTTCATTTTGGGCCCGATGACCTGTTACTGGTAACCATAGGTTCCATGACTGCCGATTCCAGTTTGGGTTCGATGCAATCATCACCAAAGCTGATTACCGATAAAGCCGATGGCAGCTGGAAGCTATGGCACAACATTGCAAAGTATAAACCTCAGTTTGGCCGTCCATTTATTTTCGATAGCCGGATAAGTGAATCAAAATGGGAATCATTTACCGTAACCTGTCAGGGAACCGATTTTTTTGACCTGATGGAACAGTTTACCGGCAATGTGGCCGGTACCGGTGGCCTGGTTACTTTTAAAGATTCCAATTGGCTGATGTCAATCGTTTTGCCTCATCAGCCACACTTTATTGGTCAGCCGAAAGAGGTTACTGTGTTTTGGGGATATGGTTTATTCCCTGATAATGAAGGGAACTTCGTAAAAAAGAGAATGTCGGATTGCACCGGAGCAGAGATCATTACCGAACTGCTGGCTCATTTACGATATGAAGATGTAACCGAACAATTGTTAAAAACCAGCAATTGCATACCCTGTATGCTGCCCTATATCACCAGCCAGTTTCTGACCCGCACAAAGGGCGACCGCCCTGAAGTAGTGCCGGAGATATGCCAAAATATCGCCTTCATCGGTCAGTTTGTCGAGGTGCCTGACGATGTGGTTTTTACGGTTGAATATTCTGTAAGAACTGCGCAAACTGCGGTCTATACCTTATTAGGGCTCGATAAAAAGCCAACGCCTATGTATCACGGAGATCATCACCTGTCTGTATTATTTGATGCTGCGAAAACACTATTAACTTAACTACCATGAAAAACTCAAAGAAAGCAATTAAAATATCACCCAGCCTGATTCCCTATTATCAACGAGATCAGGCCAAACGTATTTCCTGGAGCGCGGCTCAGGCATCATTGAACGTATCTGCAAAGAGCTGAGCAATTATGCCGATATTTATAAAATATGTTAAGGCACCTCGGCAGTAAACGTACCTACGCGCATAATGTTAAATTAGCCTCGCTGCTTTGTATAACCGCGGGGTTTGTGAATGCCGCTGGCTTTTTAGGCTTTGCTGTTTTAACCACCAATGTAACCGGGCATGCCGCCTTATTTGCAGAACGGATTGCAATGCACGACTGGAAAACCGCCCGGGTAGTGGCGCTTTGGATGTTCCTGTTTTTGGCAGGTGCCTTTATTTCAAGCGTAATTGTTTCTTTTATCGGGCGTAATCAGCGCTTTTCCTATGTGATCCCCATATTTATCGAAATAGCCATTTTGCTTGGCGTAGCTGTATTTGGTTATAAATATGATCAAAGTCTGGTTGCCAAAGAGATTTTCGCCGGGAGTTTATTGTTCGCCATGGGGCTGCAAAATTCACTGGTATCAATCGTGTCCGGCTCAGTTGTCAGGACTACACACCTCACAGGTACCTTTACCGATCTCGGTATTGAATTGGGCCAGATTATTCAAAAAAATACTGTAGATAAGGCAGCCTTGAAAACACGGATAAAATTGCGCGCAGCAATTATTTTTTTCTTTATGTGCGGTGCTTTGGGCGGGGCATATTTATTCCGCTATCTTAGTTTTCATGCATTTTTTATTCCCTTAGCCATATTGGCCTTTACTTTACTGTATGATATTTATCGCATAAAAATTAAGCGTTATTATATACATCACAACCCATTTAATTAGTGTTTTATATCATTTCAGGAGTGATGATGGTCATTCCAGAGGCTGTTCATTAACGGCACATTTGTGTATAAAACAAATCAAAAAATGGAAACTTCAATCAACACGTCAGGTACCAAAAATAATAGCTGGACAAAGCTGCTGAATATAGCAGACGGACAGGCCGAACATAAAACTGTATGGTTCTTATTCTCCTTAATTTTTCAAGGTGTGCTTTTTTTGCCGATACCGGCAGTGCTCATGTATTATTATCACGCCTCAATTATTGTTCTGCCAATCACCTTTGGCTTGTACCTGGGTAATATAATTGTAGGTATGGGCGGTTCAGGTATAAGGGTTGTATTGGGTTTTCAGCTATTGAGTGTACTGATTAATTTAAGTATGCTGGCGCTATATATCCTTTAATAATGTCCCCAATTAAAAAAACCTCCGGGCGTAATGGCCCGGAGGTTTTTTTATGTGTTAGTTATCGCTTACAGTCTTTTGCGCAGGAGCAGGCTTTGCCTACACATTTATTCATTTCCCATGAGTCCAGGTTCCTGATGGTTTGTTCAGCTATATTTAGCTGTTCGGGCACGTTGGCCAGTTTTATCCCGTTACTGGCTGCGGCAACTTTATCAATATGTGCTGTACTGGTTGAGCGTGTGGTGATGTATTTAATACCCAGCTCCGCCAGTTTGTTTATTACTTCAGCCGATACATCGTCGCTGGATAATACCATAACCGCCTGCTTACCTGCGGCAAAAATAGCCGTCTCCAAACTCAGCGAATTAAAGATCAATGTAATATCATGTTTTTTTTGATTGGCTTTCGCCAGTGATTCCCTTTCAGCAGGTTTCACGCTATAAGCTACTACTTTCATGCTGCAATAGTAGCATTACAGATTTTTCCCTGCCATGAGCATAGTCAGGCAGAAAAATGACTTTAATCAGTTTTTCATTTTGGTGAGTCTGGCCAAGTCAAGTATGGTAATTATGCTGCCTGTTTTCTCAATTAAGCCTTCTTCCTTAAAATCCGATAAAGTACGACTCACGGTTTCAGTAGCCATAGCAGCCATAGCTGCAAGGTCCTCACGGGCAATTTTAAAACTGTCTGCTTCGCTGCCCGGCTGGCGATGTAGGCGCAACAGTGCCTGGGCCATTTTTTTTCTTACGGAATGGTAAGCCATTTGTAATAACTGTTCTTCCTTTTCACGAATGTCATTGGCTAATAACTTAATGAATTCCCTTGCAACTTCAGGATATAGATTTAATAATTGCTCCAACTGTTCTTTGGGGATCAGGCATAATAAACTATCTTCCAAAGCGGTAGCGGTATCTGCATATTCCTCGTTTGAGAGCATGGCGTTGATGCCTAAATAATCATCGGCCGAATAAATGCCCGTCATTAGCTCCCGTCCATCTTCAGCAAGCTTGATAGTTTTTACCTTCCCACTGATCACCAGGTACAAACCATTGCCTTTATCACCCTCATAATAAA
>Ga0206921_10238_pt1 | contig 14356 bp, 11 predicted proteins | sample Alteio_BWOrgHeat_66_FD_152930 | JGI IMG/M metagenome (GOLD analysis project Ga0206921, IMG submission 152930) | Enriched cells from forest soil in Barre Woods Harvard Forest LTER site, Petersham, Massachusetts, United States -... | ecosystem: Environmental > Terrestrial > Soil > Temperate forest >...
AATACAATAATAAACTCATCACCGCCTGATCTGGAAACTGTATCACTATCACGCACTGATGCACTTAATCGCACAGCAACTGTTTTAAGCAACTCATCACCAATATCATGACCTAAACGATCATTAATATTTTTAAATTTATCTAGATCCAAAAACATCACTGCCAACAACAATCCTGAACGCGCTGTTTTCGCAAGACTTTGGTTAATACGATCCATCAGCAATTGTCTATTAGGCAAACTCGTTAGTACATCGTGATAAGCTAGTTCATGAATTTTTGCTTCATACTGCTGGCGTTCAGTAATATCAAACATGGTACTTCTACTCATTAAATAATTGCCTTTAATATCATATACAGCAGTTGCATTTAACAACGCTTTAAAAACAGAGCCATTTTTACGCCTTATTTCATACTCTAAGTCATGCACAAAACCTTGCTCTTTAAACTGAGGAAAGGCTTGTTGAAACAACTCATAACTTGCCGGGGTCAATAAATCTGAAAATTTCATTTTCCCAATCACTTCCTCAGGCATATATCCGATCCACTGTAATTCAGTATCATTCATACGAATAAAAACACCCTGACTATTGAGTGAGTGATAACCGCAGGGTGCCTTGTTATAAAGATTAGTAATTTCTTTATCTGACTGACTGAGTGCATCTACTGCTTGCCTGTGGCTAACGAGAATAACAGCCAAATAAGCGACAACGATAAAAAGCAATAGCAAGCTTGTAGCATAATAAGCTGACATATGCAGCAAAATAGTGAGTTGTGACACCTTATGAATTTCTAAAAGTGATCGCTGAATCGTTTCATCTATTTGAAAAATACCATAAAACAATATCGTTAAAATCAAAGTCAATGGAATATAGAGAATGAAAAAAACTTTGAAAGCGGCTTTTGCATTTAAGCAAGCGCCGTAAAATACTGTCCAAATAGACATAGGTTGTAATGTTTTATCCATTTGAATATTATACCAATAATAGTGACTAAAGAGTTAGACATAACCTCTAAGGTGACTAATAATTTGACATTACATTATTTTTGTTTAAAATAAGATCAAATAAATTAAAACTAACCGGGAGTGGTGCAGTATGTTAAAAAAATCAATAGCCTTTGCGTTATCTTTTTCTGCCTTATATTCCATTACAGCAATTGCCCAAGATCAGGAACTTTCTGTTAAATACAATCATTTTTATGACTCTTATCAAAAAAGAGCAGCAGAGATTGTGCAAAGCATGTCGTTAGAAGAAAAAATTGGTCAGATGACTCTTGTCAACATGGCCACCATAAAAAAAGAAAGCACCTCGGGAAATTGGGATGCCATTGAAAAATACAATATAGGTGCTGTTCTTGCCGACGGTAATGAAATGCCAGAGACGAAAAGCCCAAACTTAAGCGAAAGCCCAAACTTAAGCGACTGGCAAATACAAATGAACTCAATTAACAGCCATACCGCCCTTGTTAAAAAGAATGGCACTCACATTCCACTCCTATTAGGAACTGATGCAGTACATGGCAATCAACATGTCGCTAATGCTGTCATTTTTCCCCACAATATTGGCCTGGGCGCAACTCACGATCCAGAACTCATTAAGCAGATTGCCGCATGGACTGCTTATGATGTTAAACAAAGTGGTTTCAACTGGGCTTATGCCGCGACTGTAGCTATAGCCCATAACTATCGCTGGGGCCGCACTTACGAATCCTTTAGCAGCGATCCTAATTGGGTAAGCCAATTTGCCCAAAAATATGTTTTGGGAGCACAAAACATAGATGATGAAAGCCATCAATTACGCGGTGTATTAAGCTCCACAAAACATTTTATTGGTGATGGAAATACTGATAACGGAATAGATGAAGGCAATGTGACCGTGATTGATGTGGTTAAATTTATTAAAGAAAATAAAGCGGGTTATGAAGGCGCATTTTCTGCTGGAACAGGTAATGTCATGGTATCTTACAGCAGCATTACTGATGTGAGTCAAAACCTCGACACGATGCCAATGTCAGTAAATGAAAAATACTTAAAAAAATATTTATTTACAGAAGACGACTCACTGCCACGCTTTAATGGATTTACTGTAAGTGATTATGCGGCAATTAGCAAGGCAGCCACTACGCGCAAACAAACTTTAGCCTTTCATCAAACACTTGCTGAAGCAGTCAACGCTGGCCTGGACATGATTATGGTTAGCCAGGATGATATCAGCATGATCAGCAAAGATCCTGCTCTTTCTGATCACTCTGGCAATATATCTGCTTTTCAGGCAGCCTTGTTGTTCGATTGCAACCAGAGCTTGATCACACCAGAACGAATTGATGAAGCAGTCACTCATATTTTACAAGTGAAACTCGCCATGGGCTTATTTGATTCATCTAAAACTGCTTTAGCCCCACCAGAGGGAGATGAAAATAAAGTGGCATTACAGGCAGCCGAAGAATCTCTAGTATTATTAAAAAACGATGCAAGCGTCATCCCAGCTGACCGTCGCGCCATCAAGCATATTATTTTATTAGCTAATAACGACACACTAGTTAATGATATTGGAACTCAATGTGGTGGCTGGCGAATTAAATGGCAAGGACTGGCTGGCAATGATTACACTGACTTCCATGCAAGCTCGATTTTAACAGGTATTAACAATATCGCTGGCGATATTGTTACTATTAATTCAGATAAATCAGACGCCAACAACACCAATAATACTATCGTTATTGCAGTTATTGCAGAGCCTCCTTATGCTGAAATGTTTGGAGATCGAACTGATTTAACGATGAATTTTGATAGCAAAACCTTAGAAAGAATCAAAGCATTTAAAGAAGCTAAAATTCCAGTTATCACTATTTTAATCTCAGGGCGCCCGATGATTGTAAGCTCCTCAGAGGATGCTCCACTCAAGATAAGTGATGCCTTCATTGCTGCTTGGTTACCTGGCACAACTGGAGGAGACGCCATAGCTAACGCTATTTTTGGTAATTATCATTTTGGTTATAAGGAAGGCGTTAACACGCTCTCTTTCCCCTGGCCAGAAAATATGGAACAGGTCAATACAGGACGCCTTGTTTGCCCTAGTATAAGAAACACTGGTGATCCAAAACCATTAGATAACTATGATTGTGGCTATGGGTTAAGAACTTAAAAGTAACTACTCGCCCTGCTCTGTCATTGCGAGCAGGGCGAGTAGTTACGAAAAGGAGATTACACCTCCCTAACACTTCGCCCTCGCTTGCACCCATCCTGAAAGCTCCCGCAACGCAATAAAGAACATCGTATAATCAATACTCGTACTGCCATGCAGCAATTGCAGAATTTGCTCCCAACGCTCTAGAGGGCGACGATGTTCTTGCATCCAGCTTTCAATAAGCTTTTTAACGCTCGCTTCTTTCTGATTGCTGCGCATCACCACCACAGTCAACATTTTTTGCAATGCATCCAGCTCATCACGCAATGTTAGTCGCGCCAATGTATTCCAATGCCCTTCTCGATTATCTGTTGAAATCTGATCACGAAACCAGATCAAGTTAAACTGAGCGCCAATATCAAAATACACCTTGGCAGTTTTTATCAAATCAAATTTATGTTGCGTCGCTACTTCGATAATATTCAAAGAAGTATATAACGCACGATAAACCGCAATGCGATTAGCTATTGCCTCAGGAAACCCGCGCTTAACAAATTGTTCCGTAAGAGTAGACAAATACTGCTTAGTTACACCACCCATAAGACTAGGAATAAGTCCTTCAAGTTTTTGTACCCGCACTGTAAAATGCGCAATTGTTTTCGACACATCATCTTGCAAATAATGACTGCGCAAAAACCAGCGGGTAGAAAGATTTAATAGCGTACGCACATAGTGCAACAGTTCATATTGCAATGTTACCGCAATTTTTGTGCCTAATGAGTCAATTAATTTCTCTAACGCAACCGCATCAAAAATTTTTGATGAAATGGTATGGGCTTTTATAATTTCGGCTATAGTGGCTCCTGTTTCCGTTTGCGCCCGATAAACAAAAGTAATACCCATTTCATTCACTATTTGATTACTCAACTGCGTGGCAATAATTTCACGTCGCAAACTATGTTTTTGCATATAGGAACGATATGATTTCTCTAATAACTTGGGAAACGCACGCTCGAGTGTCTGAATAAAATAAGGATCTTCCGGCAAGTCAGATTTCAAAATTTCATTTTCTATATGAATCTTGCTATAAGCTAATAAAACAGCTACCTCAGGACGTGTTAATCCCTTACCAGCTGCTTTGCGATCTAGAATCGTTTTATCATCTGGTAAAAACTCAACAGCTCTATCAACAATTCCGGCCACCTCCAGCTCTTTAAGATAGCTTTGATACAATCCCATATAGTGAGCCGCACTTAATGCTGAGAAACTCATGGTCAGTGCTTGATTATAGTTATCCTTTAACACCAACGCAGCAACATCATCTGTCATCGTTGCCAATAAGCTATTGCGTTTTTTCTCCGTTAACTGTCCTTTAGTAACAACAGCATCTAATAAAATTTTGATATTAACTTCATGATCTGAACAATCCACACCGGCAGAGTTATCAATAAAATCCGTATTAATCAAACCGTCCTGCATAGCATATTCAACACGACCTAACTGCGTAAAACCAAGATTTCCACCCTCACCCACCACGCGGCAACGCAATTCATCGCCATTAATACGACAAAACTCATTTGTTTTATCGCCTACATCCGCCTGACTTTCTCTAGACGCCTTAACATAAGTACCAATTCCTCCATTAAATAATAAATCAACTGGCGCCTTGAGCAAGGCACGGATCAATTCATTAGGAGCAAGAGAGTTGTCCTGTATATCTAATAATTTTTTAATTTCTGCAGAGAGAGGAATAACTTTGCTTGTGCGTTTAAAAACACCACCACCCGTTGAGATTAATTTTGCATTATAATCCTCCCATGATGAGGTGGGTAAATTAAAAAGCCTTACTCGTTCTTTATATGATTTTTCTGGATGTGGCTCAGGGTCAATAAAAATATGACGATGATCGAAAGCACCTACCAATTTAATACGTGATGAATAAATCATCCCGTTACCAAAAACATCACCACTCATGTCACCAATGCCAACTACACTAATATGGGTTGCTTGATCATCAAGATCAATACTCAATTCACGGAAATGGCGACGCACTGACTCCCAGGCACCTCTAGCGGTAATACCAATTTTCTTATGATCATACCCCGTTGAACCACCTGACGCAAAAGCATCACCCAACCAGAACTGATACTCTTTAGAAATACTATTAGCAATATCGGAAAAAGTTGCCGTACCTTTGTCGGCTGCCACCACCAAGTAAGTATCTTCATCGTCATAGCAAAACACATCTTTGGGACGTATCACTTTATTATCTTTAAGATTATCAGTGAGATCCAATAAACCACGAATAAATGATTTATAGCAAAAAATCACTTCTGCCTGTATCGTTGCACGATCTGCATGCAAAGGTAATGCTTTCAAAACAAACCCGCCCTTGGCTCCGGATGGAACAATAACCGCATTTTTGACTTTTTGCGCTTTCATCAAGCCTAAAATTTCTGTGCGAAAATCTTCACGCCGATCTGACCAACGAATACCACCTCTTGCCACTTTTGCACTACGTAAATGAATGCCCTCAAATCGCGGCGAATAAACAAAGATTTCATATAATGGACAGGGTAATGGCAACTCTGGAATGTCACTGGATTTCAATTTAAATGACAAATATTCTTTTGGTTTACCATCCAACATTTGAAAATAATTAGCCCGTAATGTTGCCTGAATTAATTGCAAGAAACGCCGCATAATTCTATCGTCATCAAGACTGGTAATAGCATCCAGTGCCTTTAGAATTGACTTCTCTAGCTCAATAATTGTATTTTTAGTAGTCGATTTTTGTTTAGGATCATGCTTTAACTTGAACAAGCTAACTAAGTTTTTTGCAATCTCAACATATTGTGCAAATGTTTTTTCGATATAAGCTTGGCTGAATCGAAAACCGGCCTGATGCAAATATTTAGCATAAGTCCGTAAGATACCAATTTCACGCCAGGTAAGCTGAGCAGCTAATACGAGTTTGTTAAATCCATCATTTTCACATACTCCTAAACAAATATGCGTAAATGCGTCTTGAAATACAGGCTTTATTTTATGGATATCAACTACTGTATTTTCCGCATAAGCAATACTAAAATCACTTATATAAATTGCCATTTTTTGGAAACTGATTTTATAGGGACGTTCATCAAAGGTACGAAGCCCCATATTTTCTAATATAGGTAAAATATCTGAGAGTGGAATAGCTTTACTATATTGAAAAAGCCTTAGGTGTAGAGGATTCTCTGTTTTTTCTGGCAACTGATAAAAGTCAATCTGAAATAATTTTTCAGGCGAAAGTTGTTCAATTTGTGCAATATCAGCCAGCGCCATGGAAATAGAGCAATCATCTTGATAACTAACTGAAAGAGCTGGTTGATATTTAGCATAAAGTAATTTGCCTTTTTTATCTCCAAAGCGGTTAATTAAAGCAATTTGTAGCTGTTCTATCCATGCGGGAGACATTTTAAGTTCCTCATTAAAATTCAAAAGCCTCAATACTATGTAGAACGAGCCGCAAGGTTTAAACTTTGTTAAGTCCATAAGGACTTCAGGCGGTTAATAAAAATTAACCCCACTTTAAATGTACTTAAAGCAGAGACAAAGCTATGAAAACTTTTGCAGCTCGCAACAAAGATGATATCGTAAAAACAAGTGTGTTGTATATGAAAAACGCAATTACTTTGTTTCTCTCAAGGTCTATGTTTTTTCTTAACATCAGGACATTGCTCTATACATTTTAACGATAGAAAGCAATCTATATAATTAATTGACAACTTAAACACTTATTACTTAGGTTCATGACCTGCTTCATAATAAGCAGCAGAAGAACCTTTCTCCGTAACAGAATGATTTTCTGGATTATAAGTGATGTCTAGACCATTTCTACAATACGGCTCCCCAGGAGGAAACTCACAAAACGACGAACTTCTAGACGGATGCTTTTTTGAATTATAAATGATGTCTAGACCATTTGTACAATTCAAGTTATTTGGATTCGCAGGAGAAAACGTACAAAACAGAGATGAAACCGACTCCATTATTCTAGACGAACTTTTAGACGTATACTTCAGTGTTAGTGAATAATAAGGGCCTGGCGAAATTCCCAACATTTCCCACGTATCTAACGAAAATCCAGCGTCCGTAATTTCTTTTAACGATTGGTAGGTTTTTGGCCCCTCAATAGAGACAAATAACACCTTATCACCCATATAAAATTCTTTTCCATTGACATCACTGGGTTGAAAAGCGTTACACGAAAATGAAGCAATTAAAATACTAGCACTCGTTAATAGATATGCAAATTGTTTAATCTGATGAATCATAATTATTCTCCTAAACAGCCCCTATTAAAAATTTTTACGTAACTACTCACTCCGTCATTGCGAGCGAAGCGAAGCAATCCAGCTTGAAAGCAAAGCTTCAGCAAGCTGATTTAGCCTACTTAAGCAATGTTGCGTATTTGGCTGTAACAGAACGAGTCAGAACTGATCCGCAGAATTATACAATGCTATTTCTTCTTCGGCTACACCGGATATTTCTACGATATTCCACACGTACTTACAAAAAACAATAAATTCAACATGTTATACCGATAAAATATAAATCACTCATTGCCACATTTTTCTTCACCTTTAACTATACTTAAAAAAGCCAAAGACGTGAGGGTCATGTATGAAACCTGAGGTACTATTGGGCGATGAATTAACTGATCCTCATAAAAATCGACTCGCTTTCCATCAAGCAGCAAATCAAAAAATTGCACATGCAAAACAGCACAATCATATCATTGGGTTACTGCTTATTGACCTGGACAACTTTCGCTCCATCAATAACCATCTTGGCCATCATCTTGGTGACAAAATTTTATTACAGACTCAAGAACGACTTGCATCTTGCTTAGGGCCAGATGACTTTGTTACACGTATCGATGGCGATGAATTTATTATCCTGCTCGGGAATATTGCTGAGGCAGAGACAACAGAAAATACAGTACATAAGTTAATGAGTTGTTTTACTATGGTTTACAATTTAGACGGCATCGATGCACATATCAGTGCAAGCATGGGCATCGCTTATTACCCTTATGCTGGTACTGATACACAAACATTATTGGAAAGTGCTAATATTTCCATGTCTCATGCAAAATCTTTAGGCGGCAATAATTATCAATACCATACCAAAAAAATGAGTAAAAAATATAAAAAAAAATTCTACCTGGAAAATGCCTTAAAGTTTGCATTAGAGAAAAAAGAACTATTTTTAAATTATCAGCCAATCTTTAATTTGGCAACTAGAGAGATGATTGGCATGGAGGCATTGTTACGCTGGCGCCATCCTGTAAGTGGTTTAATATCGCCTGATGTTTTTATTGCTCTCGCAGAGAAAAATGGGTTAATTTCATCTATTGGAGAATGGACATTGCAAACCGTGTGCGAGCAAGCTAAGCAATGGTACAATGCTGGTTATAATAAATTTAAAATTTCATTTAATATTTCAGCACATCAATTTCTGCAAAAATCTTTCCCAAAATTGATGATGCATCTGTTTAAAAATACTTATATCCCAGCAAATTTACTGGACCTCGAGCTCACAGAAACTGCTTTTATAACACAATCAAGCTATTTTGAAACTATTTTAAAAAAAATTGCTGATGCAGGCATCAGCATAACAATCGATGATTTCGGAACAGGACATTCCTCTTTGACACGACTTAAGCACTTACCTATTAGAGCATTAAAAATAGATAAATCTTTTGTTCTTGATATTATTCCCGATTCATTTGATGCCATTATTGTTAATTCTCTTATTACGTTAGGAAAAAAGCTAGGCATGAATGTAATTGCTGAAGGCATAGAAACTGAAGCACATTTACAATTTCTCATTGCCAATGGCTGCTCTCAAGGACAAGGTTACTATTTATGCAAGCCACTCAGTGCAAAACAGATGACGATGTTTTTAAAAAAGAATATGATGGCACGATGATAATTGCTCGTAAAATTGACAAAGACATACCATTATGAAAGCAAATAAAAATTCATTCTTTTATTTATTGCCTGTTATTGCCATTAGCTTACTTTTATTAACCGTCTGGAAAACGTCTCAAACAGAGACTCCAAATTCTTCTTCGGCGCAAGGTATGCCATTGCCTGTTATTAATCTACCTATGCTATTACAGCCTACAAAACGTTTCACCTCTGCAACTTTACAAGGAAAAATTTGCCTTCTGAACATTTGGGCATCATGGTGTCCTGCTTGTCGAGCCGAACACCCCGTCTTAATGGCTATGAAAGAGCATGACCTGATCCCTATTTATGGGATCAACTTCAAAGATAATACAGATGATGCAAAGAAATGGCTTAAAAAAGCTGGCAATCCTTACATTATAACAGGCGTTGATGCCAATGGAGCAATCACAGCAGAGCTTGGTATTGATGGCATTCCTGAGACATTCTTGCTAGATAAAAACGGGATGATTCGTTATCGCTTTCGTGGTTCTCTTGATATAAATACATGGGAAAATACCCTTCTCCCACTCATAAAACAATTAACTAATGAGTAATAAGGGTTTATTCCTACTATCCCGCACCCCATCCCGAAAGGAATGATAATGTCCTTTGCACATATTGCAGGATATATAAGATTCAGGTAATGTCAGCACCATGGATGACTAAGGCGATTGAGACGGAATGAATAAACCACGTAGAAAAAACAATATTATTGGCTGGCGAGAATGGGTTGCTTTGCCAGAACTTGGCATTGACAGAATCAAAGCCAAAGTTGATACTGGCGCTCGCACTTCAGCTTTACATGCTTTCGCTTTGCATCCTTATAAAGAAGGGAATAAAGATAAAATTCGCTTTGATATTCATCCAATCCAACATAATGTGAGCGAAGTCATTACCTGCGTCGCCGATATCACTGATAAACGATGGGTTAGTGACTCTGGCGGTCATCGTGAGGAGCGCTATGTAGTGAGTACTCCTATTGTTTTGGCTGACCAAACCTGGTTGATTGAGATTACCTTGACCGAGCGAGACTCAATGTTATTTCGTATGTTGTTGGGTAGAAGCGCTATCCGTAAACGTTTTACCGTCAATCCTGCTCGCTCATTTATAAAGGAACAAAAGAAAGGTTTTATCTTATGAAAATTGCAATTTTATCTAGAAGACACGATTTATATTCTACTCGCCGCTTAGTAGAAGCTGCAAAAGAACGTGGCCACAAAGCAGATGTTATAGATACATTACGTTGTTATATGAATATTACTTCAGCACAACCTACAATTCATTACAAAGGCGCTATACTTGCTAACTATGATGCTGTTATTCCTCGCATCGGCGCCTCTGTCACCTTTTATGGTGCCGCTGTGGTGCGACAACTAGAAATGATGGGTGTCTTGTGTGTCAATGATTCTATCGCTATCACCCGTGCACGTGATAAATTGCGTTCATTACAATTATTATCAAAGAAAGGAATTGGTCTTCCCATTACTGGTTTTGCGCATTCATTGGATGAGATTCAGGATTTGATTAAAATGGTAGGTGGGCCACCGCTTATTATTAAATTTTTAGAAGGCACACAAGGCGTAGGCGTTGTTTTGGTAGAAACAGCAAAAGCTGCTCGCAGTGTTATTGAAGCGTTTTTAGGGCTTAAGGTAAATATTTTAGTGCAAGAATATATTAAAGAAGCAGCGGGTGTTGATATTCGGTGCTTTGTTGTAGGAAATGATGTAGTTGCTGCCATGAAACGTCAAGCCAAATCACCTGAAGAATTCCGTTCAAATTTACATCGCGGCGGAAGAGCAACATCTATTGAAATCACTGATGAAGAACGAACGATGGCTATTCGTGCTGCGCATATTATTGGATTAAATGTAGCAGGCGTAGATATTGTGCGCTCAAATCGCGGGCCACTTATTATCGAAGTGAATGCTTCGCCTGGTATTGAGGGTATTGAAAAAGCCACTAGCAAAGATGTAGCAGGTGCAATTATCAAATTTATTGAGCAGAATACAGATCTTGATAAAGATCGAGTTAGAACAAAAGGGTAATTAAATTTAGGTGCTCTACTATGTTAAGGTTAAATACTCCGAGTATATAATTACTCGCTCCTGGCCTTCGTAAAAACATCTATCACATTATCTTTGAGTTACAATAAAATAGCCTTAAAATCCGTCGCTAACTGCCCCAAATCCAGCTTATTCAGGAATAACGAATAACACATCCAAGCACTCAACGCCGCCAGATCTCTAAACTGTGGAGGAATATATCTAGGTGGTACCGCAATTTCTTCCTCCACTAAATCTGATAAAATATGAATATCCTCCAATGTCGTTTTCCCAATAAAAAGAATAGGGATTTGATTCACTAACCCGCGCTGCACAGCAAGACGCACATAATTATAAATTAGAATAAATCCTTTGCTATAAGATAAATCCTTAGTAAAAGGACCTCCATCTGGCTTACTGCCGCGGAAGACTCTGGTTGAAGCAAGATAACTTTCAGCTTCATCCAATCCCTGATCTCGATAAAAATTAAAAACATCGAGAAAATTTGCACCTTCCTCCGCCATACTCACTGCCGTAATACGATTAGTTAATCGCTTCAGTCGCCCAGGATAAGAGGCAAAGGTAAACACTTCGGTAATAATAGCTAACCCTTCTTGCGTAACAGTTGAAGAAGGTGGCCCTTTACTCAAAAAAGTACAATAAGGTTGTGCAAGCCCATTCAGTGTCGTACCCAAATGCACCCAACCTTCATGCACCTCAAAAGTCCGAATTTCACGTGCACTAAAAGTCAAGCCAGCATGAATCTTGATACGCTCCGCCCCTGCTGATGCATCTGCTAAAATGCCATCACTTAACTCAACTCGTAGATTATTTTTATCCGTGAAATAGCCTGCGAGCCTTTGCCTTAAAATCTCTACTGTCTCTTCGCTGCTATGTATTTCCTGATCTGCTTCGGTTGTAACCTGCTCCTTAATATTTGCCAAGGTATTAGTAACCAAGGTCGCTAAATCTTTTAGCGTTGGCGCACCAATATGAAAAGCATCTTCTGAACTGCCATATAACTCTTGGGAAATTTTAGTAAATTTTTCCGTGCCACGCGCCATTAACATCTCAACCACACGGCTATATTCATGACACATGCGTTGCATGATACTGCCAACACCGCTATATTGGCCCAATGTACGGCGAATACTGCGTTCTATATCATAAAACTCTTCGATTTTTTTTACTGGATCAAACTGTAATGGATTTTTTCGCTGATAATATTCATCATCAATTTGCGGAAGCTTTTTAAATTTGTCTTTAAAAAATTGTACCTGGACTTCACTGTCCCATTTGGAAGCATCTAAAATACGTATAGGTTTTTGCGCAGCAACAATCCGCTCAGAAAGCTCATGAATAACTTGCTGATATTCCGTTAGCATAAAACCTCTCCCTGTCGCCCTTAAGCATGCTCCACACGCTGTACGCTAAGGATCCCTCGCAAACCAGAGACCCTTAAGTCATTATATTCGCATGCTATAGCATCCCATATTTTTGCAACTTTGTGCGCAATGTTCCACGCGACAAACCAAGAATACGCGCTGCTTTTGATTGATTGTTATTGGTGTATTTCATCACTGCAGTTAACAATGGCTCTTCCACTTCATCGAGAAAGAAATCATAAATATGTCGCGTCTCTTCACCTTTTAAATTTGCAAAATAATGCTGCATGACCTGCGTCACATTTTCACGTAAAGTGACTTCAGCGGATTCAGCAGCAGAAAAGCTAGGTTGTTTGTTTTCCATCAGACCTGTCCTTGATGTTAAAATTAATTGTTTGCAAATAACGCCTTGCGACGTTCTGTTTCTTCAGCACATTCTATACAAAGCTGAAACCCGAGCTGACGACGGGCAGGAGGCATCGCCTCGCCGCACTCTTTACAAAATTTAGCACCTTCTTTGACTTCAGTATTTTGCTGCCTTTTACGCAGCTCACGTTCAATTTCTCCGGCAATATAAGCATTTGCAATATCAGCCTCATCAGCCATCTTACACATCCTCCTGGTAAAAAGGGAACTTATTATATGCGATAGTTTGAAAATTTCCATCCCTTATACCCATAGCGCCTGGATTTTAGATGTTGTAGCGCTCAACGAGCAACAAATTTAAACTTCTAACCACCCATATCGCCAAAACTGCACTGTAATGCAGTAATCGCTGCTACCGCTGCCGTTTCAGTGCGCAAAATACGCGGACCCAAACTAAGCGGAAGGAATCCTCTCTGGCATGCAAGGTTTACTTCTTCCTCGCTTAAGCCACCTTCCGGGCCAATCAATAAAACCACTCGCTGCTGTTCTTGCACAGGCTTTTCTTTTAGACTAGACAAAGCCTTTGGCGATAAAACAAAATACCAATCGGCTTTTACTGCCCGTAGGCTATTTTCTAATGTCATTGGTAACAACAATTCTGGAATCTGGTTACGGCCTGATTGTTCACAAGCACTGATAATAATCGATTGCCAATGTTGCAACCGTTTAGCACAGCGTTCTTCGTCTAATTTCACGGTGCAACGCTCAGTAAACAAAGGGATAATTTTTTTTACCCCCAGTTCCACCGCTTTCTGGATGGTATAATCCATTTTTTCACCACGCGAAATCCCTTGCGCCAGGCAAAGCTCTAATGGTGACTCCACTTCTCGTGCAATATGGTCGTTAATCTGTACTCTTACCTGTTTCTTATCAATCAGAGTAATCACGCCCTTATACTCACCACCTCGACCATTGAAAAGGGTCAACGCATCATTTGGCCTGGCCCGCAATACCGCAGCAAGATGATGGCTCGCCTGCCTATCTAGCGAAATCTCTGAGCCACAAATAAGCTCGACTGGTTGAAAAATGCGCGAAATTGACATGGCTTTCCACTTAGAAGCTGCTGTCTTGCAAAATATAGTCCTGTACCGGCTTTCCCGCAATCAAATGTTCCTGAATGATGCGCTCCAATACCTCAGGGTGGCACGAGTGATACCATACCCCTTCAGGATAGACAACTGCAATAGGCCCACTACAGCAGACTCGTAAACAATTCGCTTTAGTGCGATAAATACCGCCCTGCCCAGTTAACTTCAGCTCATCCAGCCGCTTTTTCAGATAATCCCAGGCAATAAGCCCAGCTTCTTTGGCACAGCACTTAGGGTTTGTCTGGTCACAGCATAAAAAAATATGCCGCTTGATGACAGCTAGGCCA
>Ga0206921_10241_pt2 | contig 14077 bp, 6 predicted proteins | sample Alteio_BWOrgHeat_66_FD_152930 | JGI IMG/M metagenome (GOLD analysis project Ga0206921, IMG submission 152930) | Enriched cells from forest soil in Barre Woods Harvard Forest LTER site, Petersham, Massachusetts, United States -... | ecosystem: Environmental > Terrestrial > Soil > Temperate forest >...
AGTGTGTTGTCGGGATAATTGGCGATATTTTCTATCACCAGAAAATCGTTGATACCATCGCCATTTGGCGATACGCCCCCGTGAACGTTGATGTTATCAGCTGCCAGTCGCGGGTTGTCCAAAGGTTTCTCCACACTTACCGGTTCGTATACACTATTTGCGCCGCCCATCGCCCGGGTTATGGTTACGGTATAGGTAATGGTTGTTTTGCCATCCTGTGCTGTTACCACTATATTTTCGGTATTGGCACCCACAACCAACGGTTGCGCGGTGGATGAAGTATTTGAGGCAGTCGTGGTGCCATTTACCGTTATGTTCGCTGTTTTATCAACCACCGTTGGTTTAAAAGTGATTGACGTAACCGAATTGGGCACTGCCCGGGTGTAGCTGGTTATGGCATTATTAAATGCCGGGCTTACGGCCCCGCTGCTGGTGGTTAAACTTAGCAGCTTGGCATTGTTTGATGGGGCGCGGGTAACGGTTATCTTATAGTTTTTGGTGGTGACACCGTTTTGGGCGGTGATAACCACGGCAATGGTATTAGCGCCTACTGCAAGGGCTATCGGATCGGATGCTGTTCCTGATGTTCCGGTTTTCGCCCCTATTTTTATAGTTGCGCCGGGGTCAGTGGTTGTTGGGGTTACGGTTACCGATGTGACCCCATTACCAACAGCAACGGTGTAAGCGGTATTGGCCGAAGTAAAGGCGGGTTTTATCGTTCCCGGGCTGATGGCCAGGCTTGCAAGCGTTGCATCGGCTGACGGCGCACGGGTTACGGTAATGGTATAGGTTATCTTTGTGGTTCCATCCTGGGCAGTTACCACCGTGCTGATCGTATTAGCACCAACATTTAATGGAATTGCTGCCGAGGAAGTGCCGGATGAAGTAGGCGCTCCGTTTACGGTTAGCGTAGCAGTTGGATCGATCGTGGTTGGCGTAACGGTAACAGAATTAACCGTATTGGCAACTGCACGGGTATAACTGGTTACCGTATTGCTGAACGCCGGGCTTACAACCCCGGCGCTGGTGGTTAAGCTTAACAGTTTGGCATTGGTTGATGGTGCGCGGGTTACAGTAACCGTGTAGGTTTGCATGGTTGCGCCATCCTGTGCAGTTACAATTGTCGTTATCGTATTCGGACCCACGTTTAGCGGCATGGCTGTTGAGGCAGTACCAGAAGTAACGGGGGCTCCGTTAACCGTTACAGCGGCCGTGGCGTCGCTGGTAGTTGGTGTTAGGGTGATGGATGCTATGCCATTGCCCACAGACACCACATAACCGGTGGTTGCCGTTGAAAATGCGGGTTTGAGTGAACCGGCGCTCAACGTTAAACCTGCAAGGTTTGCGTTGGCCGAGCTGGCACGCGTTATCGTTGTACTATAGGTAGCCGTGGTGATGCCATCCTGCGCGGTGACAGTAGTGGTTATGGTATTGGATCCAACATTTAACGAAATGGCGCCTGATGCTGATCCCGAAGTAACCGCCGATCCGTTTACGGTTATGGTTGCCCCGGCATCACTGCTTACCGGCGTTACGTTAATCGCGGAAACGCTATTGGGCACGGTCGCCGCGTAATTAAATGTATTGATGTCGAAAGCGGGGTTTAATGTACCTGAACTCAGCGAAAGCCCGGCCAGGTTCGCGTTTGACGAAAGCGCCCGGGTAATGGTAATTGTATAGGTATCGGTGGTAGTCCCATCCTGCGCGGTAACAATAACAGTGATGACGTTCGACCCGGTATTTAACGGGATGGCACCCGTGGCCGATCCGGAGGTGACCGCATTACCATTCACGGTTATGGCAGCCTTTGCATTGGCAAGCGTAGGCGTTAGCGTTATTGACGTAATGGCATTGCTTACCGATGCCGTGTATGTGGTTTTATTGGCCGCAAACGCCGGCGACAAAGTCCCGCTGCTTATGGCCAGACCAGAAAGAGTGGCATTGGCTGAGGGGCGCGTTACCGTGATGGCGTAGTTACGCATCGTGGTGCCATCCTGGGCGGTAACCACAACTTTTATCGTATTGGCCCCGGTGATCAATGGCTGGCTGAGCGATGCTGAACCCGATGTGACCGACGCACCATTCACTGTAACCTTCGCGTTTGGCTCGCTAACGGTTGGGGTTACGGTAACAGATGACACTGCGCTGCCAACCGTTGCCGTATAAATACTTGTTGCCGGGGTAAAGGCAGGTGCTAAGGTGCCGCTGCTGACGGTAAGATGGGATAGCGAGGCGACACTGGAAATACGGTCGACCACAAGGTTGTAAGTTTGGCTGAATGTACCATCGGCGGACGTGACCACGATCGGGACGGTATTGCCGGAGCCGACATTTAAGTTGACTGCTGCTGAGGGATTGCCTGAAGTTACGGCTGTGCCGTTAACGGTAATGGTTGCTGCAGGATCAGCAGCGGTTGGCGTTACGGTGATGGTGGCCGTGGTATGGCTTACCGTGTCGGCATAATCGAGCGTAGATTGCGCAAAAACAGGCGATAAGGTTCCGCCACTCACCGATAAATTCGACAAATTGACATTAGGGGGAAGTATCTGAATATTAACTATCGCCGACAAATTGCCGCTTCCGGCAGTTGCGGTAACCGTATAATCGGTTGCCGCCGTCACTGCGGTAGGCGTGCCGCTAATAATCCCTGTATTACCATCGATGCCTAAGCCTGCCGGCAGGCCGGGGCTTACCTGAAAACCGCCGCCAATCTCCGCCATTTCAATTTGTGTGCCGCCACAATTAGCATAAAAATTGCCGGCAGTATCAAAAGCGATCGCAGCGATGTTAACGAGGGCCGCTTGCGGGGGTATTGTACTCATTACAGCCGAGCGGGGTACCATCTTCTCTAATGCACTTCCGGCTGTGAACCAAAGATTGCCCTGCGTATCCAAAGCAAAACTGCCTACAGGCCCAAGGTTAGCGGACGGCGTGCTCCACGGCGCCACTGCCGACCATGCGCCGTCGGCGTAAATAGCGTAATAAAGATTATTGTCCTGGCCTGCAAAAGCTAATTTTACGCCGGTAGGGCAAATGTTCAGGGCCAGTGCAAAGCCTTCAATTGCGTTGGGAATGGCTGCAGGGGTCGACCAAACGCCGGCCGTGCGGCTTGTAAAATATATTTGCGAGTTGGCGCCTTTAAAAACCACCATTACATCGGGGCCGGATGCGGGGTGCGCTGCCGAAACTATAAGCCCGCCGGGAGTACTGGTACCGATGGCTACCGGCGCCTGGAATGCTCCGTTGGCATAATCCATGGCCTCAACTTGCGAGCCGTTACCAAATATCAGCGTGCTTGCTGTTGCCGATATTGTAGCAACCGACAGGTTGGTGCCGCTGGCATTACCGTTATAGGCCGTTACCGGTGTGCCGCCACCAAGCGGAAACATGGCGATATTGGCGCCGGGGAACACTATTTCATAGGCGTTGCCGTTGTTATCAACTGCAAGAGACTGGCTGTTGCCGGGCGTAGTCGCAACCGAGTTTACGATTACCGAGTTCGCTGGGGATAATGGCATTATAGCCGCGTTCATAGGGTAAACCTGCGGACTGGAATAGCTCATTGCCGGGGGTGCGGGCAATATGGTTAATGTGCCGGCAACGTAAGTGATCGAATAATTATTTGATACTGCCCCGCTCGCAATTATGGGATAGGTACCGCTTGGAGAGCCGGCCGTTGCCGTAGTGCTGAATGTGGGCTGCTGGGTTAAGGACGAGGGGCGATCGCCATTTACAAAGCCGGTAAAACTTGCGGTAAACGCCGGTATTGCCGCACCATAAGCAATTGTCTGGCTGTTTGCTGCTATGGTTAATGCACCGGGGGCTAACACCCAGGTTTATTGTTGCAGATCCATAAACGGTATAATTCTGGGCTGTTATCACATAGCTGGTAACCGGGCTGGCAGCAGTTGGGGTGCCGCTGATAACGCCGGTGGTTGTGTTTAAACTTAGGCCCTGTGGTAAAGGCTGGTTGATTGTATAACCATTTTCCGGAAGGTATTCATCAATAAAGTGGTCGTGCGCGTCAGCAACATACAGTGTATTACCGGAAAAAATAAAGTCAACAGGATCCTCGAGGTACGCCAACTGAATGGTTGGCCCCCCGCCTACCGGAATTTCTTTTACGACCCCTGAGTCAAAAAAACAAATATTCCCGTTATGCAGGGTAATAGCTTGGGGGTTCTTAAGTCCGTTTTGCGGGGTTGTTATGGTAATGGTTTTGCCGGTAGCGGCCAATATTTCCTTAACATCATTGTTTTCGCCCGCGGCATATATACTTTCGCCCTCGGCCACATATACATTTCCGGCGGTGTCCACCGCCACCGAATTAGGATGGTAAAAGCCTGCGCCAATACTAACGGGCGTGCCGCCGGCGGCAGGTATTTTCATAATGGCGTTATTGCCATAATCGGCCACATAAACGTTGCCAGCCCCGTCAACAGCCACCCCTTTAGGCTGGTTAAAGCCCGAAGCAAAAACAGTGGCCTGGTCGCCACCAAGTGGTGTTGCTATTATTCTTTTTACAGTATTGCTGGTCAAACAGGAAACATAAAGGATGTCTTCTTGAGAAGACGCCAGGCTGTTGTCAACGGCTATACTGCTCCCATTCTCCCCGAGCATAGCAATTGTACCATTGATACCAGCAAAGGTGTATGCGGTGTTTCTTTTTATCGCGCCGCCGTCGAGTATATAAAAAGACAGGGTCTTGGTAAAAACCACACCTTCCAGTCCGAGAAACGGGTTATTTTGTGTATCCGTTAAAACTGCCCCATTCGGATAATAACCAGGCAAAATTGCCCCCTGGTACAATGGGTAAAGCGGGGCGATGGTGGTGCCCAGGGTGAGCGGCTTCGGGCTGGCGTAGCTAAGTGGATTCTGTTTCGTCACTACAATTGTATACGTTTTAGATGTCCCATCTACCGCTGTTACCGTTATTGCAAAAGTGGTTGCGGCAGTGTACAGCGTGAAAGTACCCCCAACAAGGGATTTATCTGTATAAGGGCCAAACTTGAGCGTTGCGTTTGGATCGGCGGAGTATGCTGTAAAGGTGAACTGCGTGGCATAACCCGCGTTTACTGTATAATTAGTGATTGCCGGGTCAAGAGTCGGGCTTAGCGTACCAGGGCTAACAATGAGGTTCGAAAGGTTATCATTTGATTGGGCCTGAACCTGCAGGCTGAAGGATAGTAAACAGGAAATGAACACCAACGATGCTAATATTCCTTTTAGGCAAGAGTAAAGTATCTTCATAAACTAAATTTAAAGCAGCATAATGAAAGTTTTTTTTTATCACCGTCTAAAAATCAAGTTCACGAATAAAAGCAAATCGTCTGCGCGCTAAAAATAATTAGAATTTGCAGGGTGCGCAATAACATCTTTGGGGTATATGGGGAGGAAGCCGGAAAGTCGGGAAAGTCCGGAAAGTCCGGAAAGTCGGGAAAGCAAGAAAGATGGTCTTTAGTCAATTTCGGGTTTTCTGACTTAGGACTCGAGACTTTCGACTTGGGACTCAGCGTCAATTCATAGGAAGAATGACAGTGGCTACCGGTTACCGGAACTCATTAATGAGCTGTACCCGGCTGTTTATTTGCAGTTTGCGATAGATGTTTTTGATGTGCTGCCTTACCGTGTCGGGTGAGATATTGAGCCTCCAGGCTATTTGCTTGTACGTGTCGCCATTAATAAGAAGCAGCGACACCTCGTGCTCGCGCACGGTTAGGTGTTCGTGGGTGCTTTCTTCAACAGGAGCCGGTTTGCCCGAAAAATAGGCCACCACTTTTTTGGCTACCAGCGGGCTCATGGGCGCCCCGCCTTCCGTTGCCTCGAGTATCGCAGTTCTGATTTTGATGAGCGGCGTATTTTTTAACAAGTAGCCCGTTGCGCCGGCCTGCAGCGCCTTAAATATCCGCTCGCGGTCCTCGTAAACCGTCAGCATTAAAATATTGGTGGCCGGGTGCTCCTCTTTTATCCTGAAAGCTCCTTCCAAACCACTGATGCCGGGCAGCTCGATATCAAGTAACAACACGTCCGGGCCAAGCCCTGTCGCAATAAAAGCTTCAACGCTGTCAAATTCGCCCAAAAGCTTAAAATCAGGCTGCATCTGCAAAAATTCGGCCATGCTGTTCCTGATATACTTATCATCCTCTACTATTGCAACAGTTATCATCGTTCAAATTTGCTGATAAATAAAATACGTTGGTATAGCATCTTTGGGGTATCTTTTTATATCGGGTTTCGGGTGTTCGATTTTTCGCTGTTGTTTGTTTTTAATGGTGCTCAAGAGGGCTACGCCGTTTCGGATTTAGATTGCCCTCCTTATTTCATTTCAGATTTGTCGCAATTGTCTATTTTCCGGTGTTCGAGAGGCCCCGCTGTTCGGATGCAGACTGCGGAAGTTTAAACGACAACCTTTTAAATCCGAAATCGAACATCCGAATTTACGAGTGTTCGAAAGATCACAAAAATCGACTTTTGTCATTCTGGAACGCAGTGAAGAATCTTCTACAGTCGACAAGTCAGCAGTATACTCATCGCGTTTAGAAGATCCTTCGCTATCGCTCAGGATGACAAAAAAATAAAAATTTTTAATCTTTCGAACACTCAAAATCCGAATTCCGAAATTAAAAACCCTCACCATCGCCTCATCCTTATTGTAATGGAAAATACACGGCCATCATTCTTAATATCCAAATTGGCTTTTATGCGTTTTGCGCGCATTTGCATGTTGCGCAGGCCCTGGCCAGTGTAGGTTGATCTCTCTTTACCGGCATCTATGGTATTTTTTATCATGATCGTCATGCCGGCGGGCTGGTTATCAAGCATGATCCAAACTTCGGGGCTCACATTGTGCCGGGCGATGTTGTTGATGGCTTCTTTAAACACCAGGTAGATGTTTTGCCGCATTAATTGGGGCAGGGTGGTTACCCGCTCAAGCCCGCGCGCATCAATATGAAGTGCGGCAGCATTTTCAAGCATATTGCCGGCGTGCTCCCTTATTCGCAGTAAAAGGTCATCGGTGGTGTCATTCCGGGCGTCTACCGACCAGATAATGTCGGAAATGGAAGCGATTGCACCTTTGCTGTCAGCCGATATTTTTTCCACTACTTTGCTGTCCAGTTTCTGTTTAATGTTCATCAGTTCGCTGCTGAACGATATGCGGGTGAGCGCACTGCCGATCTCGTCGTGCAGGTCGCTGGCTATAGTGGTGCGTAACAGGTGCTCGCCCCGGATCTTGCTGATGCGGTAAAGCCATGCCGCATAGATCATAAGCCCTATAAGTAATACCATTATCAATTTAAAAAGGAACGACTGGTAAAAATGGGGTACCACCACAATGTTTTTTTTAAACCAGTACTTGCTGTCGATAACCGATGGGAAGCGGGCTTGCAGGGTGTAAGTACCCGGGGCTAAACCATAAAAGCTAATTTCGTTACTCAGGTTACTTTTATGCCACAGCGTATCAATCTCGGTGATCCGGAAAAGAAAATTATGCTGCCGCGATTGAAGTCCGCCCGAAAATTTTAGGCCCATAAACAAATAGCCGGGGTCGAGCACGATGTTTTTTTCGAGATAAGCAAACAGATCGGTTGCGGGTGGTGCAACTCCGTTGGATCCTTTTTTTACGTATGACAACTGTATCACATCCGATTGCCTGCCCCTGGCCGAGGCATAATGATCCATGTCCGGGAACAACAGCCCGTTTACCCCGCCAAATATAAGTTGCTGCCGGGCCTCATCATAAAAAATGGCCGAGTGGTTGAGCTCTTCGCTATATTGAGGGTCATCGGGCGGATTAATAGCCTGCATGCCGGCGTTCATATTAAACACACTTAAGCCACCGTTGGTACCCGCATAAAGCAGGCCATTGGTTTTAAACAACGAGTAAACAAAGTCGCCGGCAAGGCCGTCACTAAACTTCAGCTGGCTTAAAATTTTACAGGTTTTGTCAATTTTAATCAGCCCGCGGGCGGCAGTGCCCAGCCAAAAGTTATTGCCGTCGCGCTGTATGGCATATACGCCATAGCTCTCGTGCAGGGGAAAGATCTTTTTAAGCCGGTTGTTCCTGTCAAGGTTAAACAACCCCACGGAAGTGGCTACCCACCAATGGTCGTCCATTGCCATTATTTGCTTAACGTTGCCCAGGCTATCCGAATGCAAAAGCAATTGGGGGTCCCACTGGCCACCGGTTAATTTTTTAAGGCGGTACACATTGTAAGCCCCACCGGCAATATAATCTTCGCCATCTTTCAACAACGAAAAACCGAAGATAAAACGGCCCTTACTGTCGATAAAACTCAGCCGGTCGGTCCTGGTATCCACTGTGGCGAACCCGTTAGCGCCTTCGATACCTAAAAGCAAAGTATTTTCGTCGATCTTTGTTATGCTGTAAATGGCCAGGGTTGCAATCAAACGCGCATTATCCCCGTCTGCCACGTAAAAGCCTTTATAAGTGCCGGCATACAGTTTGCCATTGCTTAAGCGGTACATGCAGCGTACACTTTTGTCTTTAAAAAACTGGTCAAAAAAATCAGTTTTACCTATATTGTTGCCGGGTGCAGCATTGGGCGTGAGTTCAAACAGGCCTTTTTCAGTGGCTATTAAAATGCGATTGGCGCCCGGTTCATTAATATAGGTTTTGATGTTGCCGGTAATGCCAATATACGGGAAGGCCTGTACTTTAAACAACTTATTATTGGGTTTAAGCTGACCCGCGCCCGACTGAAGGACTACAAAACGATCGTTTTCCAGGTAGACGATGGGGATGTCAACCCCAAGGTATTCATACAGTTTTTTTAGCGTACGCTTATCGTATATAATAAACCCATTGGGGAACCTTGCAAACAAATACGCCGATGAGCATAAAACATTCTTGGCGTACGAAAACTTAAAACCGGGATCATGTGCCCTGGTCAGTGTGTCATTATTAAACGAAACAGTTCCATCTTTTAGCTTTACTACCTTTTGCTTGTAAAATACATAGGTACTTCCATCCTTGTCCACAATAACATTATCTATCACCCCGTTATATCCCCAACCCCTTAAGCGCGCGGCATCGTCGCCTTTTACCAGCAGATCTTTTCTCGAAAACCGCCACAACTTATTTTTCCATGAATAAATTAATAGTTTACCAGCCGGCGAATTGTAAAAACTCACCGGGTGCTCGTCAAGTAAGTATTTGGTGGTCTTCGCAGTAAACGTATCATAGGCAATCATCCGGCTGCCATGGCTCACATCAAAAAAAAGCAAAATATACCCATCGTAGCAATAGATCACATCAGGTACCGCGCTTTGCGGCAATTCGGGATCGTTAATATCGAAGGGCTGCACATCGGTACCATCGTACCGCCATATCCCCTGGCTGGTGGTAAACCAGGTATAGCCGTCGTTGTCCTGCCGTACGGCCCTAATTTCGGTGTATTTAAAGGGGGCCGGAAGGTCTACTTTCCGTAAGTTAAAGGTAGTTTGAGCATCGGCTGCCAATGTTGCTAACCACAATATTAAAAACGCAAACACGCGAATACCCATCGCGTAAAAAAAAACAAGGCGGTTTTTTACATCCCTCGCTGGGGTCATCTTGTTAAATTAAAAGGTAACAGAAGCTTACAAGCCTAAAGATAAGGTTTTGGCTGCGGGGATGCAAGGGGTTAGAGATTAGTTGACGCGAGATTAGAGACTAGTTTATTGGTAGTTAGCGACTAGTTAATTGCCAGGTGTACCCACCACCAGGTATGCAACGAAGGTTGGCAGCGCTGTGTACTTATTGCCACGGACAGGTGGCCGCAATAAAAGCCTGCGGATTTTTTGCATTACAGCTTTCAGTAATGTACTTTTAAATCCGGATGAGCCCAAATGCAAAGGGGAATCAAAAATGGGGATTTGCTAGTCTTGATCGTGGGCCGGGCCAACCGACCATGGTGGTTCAACATATCGGCAAGGGAGTTTTCTCGGAGCAACTAGCAAAACCGAAACAACAGACACTGGTAAAATAACCAAATCTGATCCTTGGCAGGTAAGCGGTGGTGCGCAGATTATTTACGGATCTGAGGTAACAATAAGTGTCGACAAATGACGATGTGAAGTATTAATCTTTAACAAACTCACTTTATATAAAATGATATATACAATCATTTCGGTTTTATCTTTGCTACTTTTTTATTTTTTTTATCGACCTTATTTAAAAACAAAGGAGAGTCGAATAAAAGTAATAAAATTGAATTTAATTCTTTTACTTTTAGCATCTTTACTTTACATTGCAATCAGTATTTTGAATGAGAGTGACGAAGTAGAGTCATTCAGCGAGGGAGTTAAGATGTTAAAGAATAATGAAGAAATATTAAAAAAAATTGGCTCCTTTCAATCATATTCGTATTATCATAATGGATTACCCAATGAAAAAGATGACCCGGCTTCCTTCAAAGTTTCTTTAGAGGGATCTAAGGCGGTAATATATTTATCTTGTAGAATTGAAAAGGGGCGTTCAGTAAAATGGCATTTAACTGAAATAAAAGAAGACAGTTTACGAGTTAAAACGTATTAAAGGCATCCCATTGACCCTCCTCCCTCTGGCGCTATAATCCGGGTTGGCAAAAAGCGATAGACTTCTCGTGCCCCGCTGACAGGTATCCGCAATACCCGGTTTCCGTCTGCGGTTTGCCTTCGTATAATTACGCGAGAATTGATATATCTGATAATCAGCTTTTTACCAACATGTAAATATGAAACAATCTGATAATCAGCGTATTTCACAGCGTTCCGGGTGTTCCGCGTGTAAAAATGGAACGCTTCCTTGCCTCAACTGATGAACTTACATCATATCCCATGTCGCAAAGCACCCTAAACGGGCCTATCGCGCAAAATGGGTGTTGCAAACTGTTTCACGGGTTTTGCATAACCCGTTGTGTGTTAAATTTTTATGAAAAATCGTGATCCGCATGATCCATCTGTCACACCCTTTTGTGGATCACACACCCGTTTTTAACCCTACAAAAAAGGGGGCTTTCGCCCCCCGGTTTTTCTTTCCTTTAATTTTAATATTTAAGAATGATAAACCCTGTTTTGTGCCTGGCTACGCCATTCACCGTATAGTCCAGGGAGTAAAAATACGTGCCCGGCAATTGCATGGTTCCATTTTTATTGGAGTGGCCGTCAAATACCTTATTGCTGTTGTCATAACCTTTGGCTTCAAATACCAGCTGCCCGCTCCGGTTCATGATCTGGAGCTTATTATCAGGGTAATTTACTATCCCGTCTATCAGCAGGAAGTCGTTTAGGCCGTCGCCGTTTGGCGATATGCCTTCATGCACATTAATGCCATCCTCTGCCAATTGAGGGGTATCTGTTGGTTTGGCAACCGCTACTGGTTCGTAAACGCTGTTCATGCCACCCGAAGCCCTCGTTACCGTAACCACATAGGTTATAGCTGTTACGCCATCCTGCGCGGTCACTTTTATATTTTCGGTATTGGCGCCCACTGCCAGCGCCTGTGCGGCCGATGCGGCGCCCGATGCCACGGTTACGCCGTTTACCGTTATGGTTGCCGTTGGGTCGGCTGCCGTTGGTGTAAAGATGATAGAGGTTACCGTATTGGCTACCGATTTGGTATAGCTGGTTGTTGTATTAACAAACCCGGGGGTTAACGCGCCGGCATTTGTTAAAAGGTTTGAAAGCTTTGCATTGCTTGATGCCGTGCGGGTTACGGTAAGGACATATGTTTGTGTTGTTGTGCCATCCTGTGCGGTTACCGTAATGTTGATGGGATTGGCGCCAGCGCTTAACGGGATAGACCCTGATGCAGCACCGCTTGCAACAGGTGTTCCGTTAACGGTCACTGTAGCCGTAGCGTCATGCAGCGTAGGTGTTACTGTTGTCGAGGTGACGCCGTTTCCTACAGAGAAATGGTAACTGAGATTTCCCATTGTAAAACCTGGAGCAAGGGTGCCGGCACTTGCCTGCAGGTTTGAAAGATTGGCATCGGTTGATGCATTCCTGGTTACCGTTACCGTATAGGTTTTAGTGGTTGTGCCATCCGTAGCAGTTACCACTATATTGATCACATTATCGCCACCATTTAAAGGAATAGGACCCGACGCTGTGCCCGAAGCTACCGGGCTGCCGTTTATGGCTACGGTTGAACCGGCAACCACAACCGTTGGTGTAAAGATAATTGACGATACTGCCCCGGCAACCATTTTAGTATACGTGGTTACTGACTGCGAGAATGTTGGCGTTAAATTCCCCGCGCTGGTTGCCAGGCTTAACAGGTTAGCGTTATTTGAGGTAGCCCTGGTTACCGTTACAGTATAAGTTTTGGTAGTTACCCCGTTCCCCGCGGTTACTACTACAGTAATTGTATTGGGGCCGGCATTTAATGTAATATCCCCTGATGGCATTCCTGATGCCACCGCTACCCCATTTACGGTAACCCTCGATGCGGTATCACTAACGGTAGGTGTTATTGTCAACGAGCTGACGCCACTCCCTACAGCGGCATGATAGGTGGCAATTCCGCTTGAGAAATCCGGATTCAGGGAACCTACGCTTAATACCAGATTTTCAAGCAAAGCATTGGTAGAATGGGCCCTGGTTACGGTTATCGTATAAACTTTTACTGTATTGCCATCCTGGGCTGTTACCGTAACGTGGATCACGTTGGGCCCTGCATTTAAACTAATAGGGTTACTGGCGTAGCCCGAAGGTTGTGTAATACCATTTACAGACACTGTTGCCAAAGGATCCTTCGTTGTTGGTGTTACTTGTATTGAATTTATGTCATTTGTAACCGAAACCGTATAGCTCGTGGTGCCTGATACAAATGCCGGCGCTAATGTGCCCGGGAAGGTGGTTAGATTTACAAGATTCGGGTTTGGCAACACTTTTATATTTAACACTGCCGGCGTGCCACCACCTGAAGTATAAGCCGTAACCGTATAATTTGTGGCGGGGCTTATGAGCGTTGGTTTGCCGGTGATAACACCTGTGTTATCATTAAAGTTTAATCCCAGCGGTAATGCTTTACTTATAAAGTACCCGCCGGTAGGCATTAATTCTTTTACAGCGCCATTATTATAGTCGGCAACATAAACATTGCCGGCGCCGTCTGCCGCCACAGAACCCGGGTGATTAAACCCTGACCCTATAGCAACGGGCGTAGTTGTGCCGGGGCGAATGACTTTCACCAAATTATTTACGTAGTCGGCAATATAAATATCCCCCGTTCCATCAACAGCTACACCGGTTGGGTTAGCAAAACCAGAGCCCACCGTAACCGGGCTCACGCTACCTCCCACAAATTCCATCACGCTGCTAGTACCGTAGTCAGCCACGAACACATTTCCGTAGGCATCAATAGCCACGCCTACCGGGTTACTAAATCCCGATCCAAAAGAAACCGGGGTTCCTCCACCTGGGGGGATCTTAAAGACGGAGCCTCCGTTATAACTCGCCACATAAATAAATCCACTGGCATCAACAGCTACGCCGTACGGAGAGGCTAATCCGGATGCTAAAGGGACGGGCGAGCCGCCGCCTACAGGTAATTCAGTAACCGTGCCGTCGCCAATCGAACTAAAATAAACGTTGCCGGCAACATCTACCGCTACCCCACCCGGACTATTAACGCTGGAAGCCAACGCGGTGGTAGTGCCGGTACCCACGGCGATCTTGTCAATTGAACCGCCTGAATAATCCGCTACGTACACGTTGCCGGCCACATCCACCGCAACACCAAACGGCGCCGAGAAACCGCTGCCAATGCTAACCGGCGCAGTATAAGTGTGGCCGCCCACTGCGGTGCCTGTGGGCGTTAAGGGTGTAATGTTTACTGCAGCAGAAAAAACATTGGGCGTATTATACGCTATCGTCGGCGCAGTTGTAAAATTTAGAATTGCCCCGTTTTTCGTTCCACCGGCATTGGTAGCAGATACCCGATAATAATATTTGGTCGAGGCACTAAGCCCGCTAATGGTTAAAGCCGTCGCCGTATTCCCCGAACCTGCAGGGATATTACCGCCAGTAGTAGCGGGGGTTGTAGTTGCTCCCGCCAGCGTGGATGATGTGCCATAAATAAAATTTACAGTGG
>Ga0206921_10231_pt1 | contig 14015 bp, 7 predicted proteins | sample Alteio_BWOrgHeat_66_FD_152930 | JGI IMG/M metagenome (GOLD analysis project Ga0206921, IMG submission 152930) | Enriched cells from forest soil in Barre Woods Harvard Forest LTER site, Petersham, Massachusetts, United States -... | ecosystem: Environmental > Terrestrial > Soil > Temperate forest >...
TTTTTCCTATTCGGGCTAAATCGTGCAAACGCACAGTCAGGAAAAGGAAATCTCGAGTTTAAAATATCATTTCCGGCGGCCGTGAACGGGCAGCCACTTACGGGCCGCATGTTCCTGGCAATATCGCGCACCGACAGCATTGAGCCGCGGTACCAGGTCGGGCGTTATGGTACGCAGTTTTTTGGTGTCGATTTTGAAAACCTGCAGCCTTCAAAAGAGGTTGTAATTGATGGATCGGTACTCGGTTACCCCATAAATAATATGAAAGATATCCCGCCGGGTGAATATTATGTACAGGCAGTACTCAACAAATACACCGAATTTAAACGATCAGACGGGCATACGCTGTGGATGCACAACGACCAATGGGAGGGCCAGGACTGGCGCTTTTCGCCTGGCAATTTGTATAGCAAAATTGTAAAGGTTTCCATCAGCCAGGATAAACACCAGTCGATAAAGTTAGAGACTGACAAGGTGATGCCGCCCGTCCCGGTACAGCCGGATACCAAATGGGTTAAACACATTAAAATAAAAAGCGAACTGTTAAGCAAATTCTGGGGACAACCTATTTATATCGGCGCTATCATCCTGCTGCCTAAAGGATATGATGAAAACCCGGATAAACACTACCCTACCATTTACCAGGAGGACCATTTTTCGTGGGGCGCGCCGTTTTGGTTTAGAGACGACCCGAAAAATGATTTTTACAAAGACTGGACATCTGACGGTTTCCCGGCCTTTATCGCCATAAAGCTGCAGCACCCTACCCCCTATTTCGACGACTCGTACGCCGTAAATACCGCCAATAACGGTCCGTACGGCGATGCGATCCACCAGGAACTGATACCCGAAATTGAAAAGCAGTTCCGTTGTATCAAAGAAGGCTGGGCGCGCCTTTTAACCGGAGGTTCTACCGGCGGCTGGGAGTCCTTTGCGCTGCAGGTATTTTATCCTGATTTTTACGGCGGCACCTGGTCGCTTTACCCCGATCCGCTTGATTTCAGGAATGTGGAAGGCATCAACATCTACGAAGATAAAAATGCCTTTTACAAACAGCACGAATGGTACAAAGTACCCACCATAAACACCCGCGACCACATAACCGGCGACGCTAAACTAACCCAGCAGCAGCGCAACACCATGGAACTGGTTAACGGAACCAAAGGGCGCTCGGGCGGGCAACTGGATATCTGGAGCGCCGTTTTTGGGCCCGTTGGCGACGATGGTTATTTTAAACCACTGTTTGATAAATCAACCGGCGTGATAGACACCTCGGTAGCCAGATACTGGAAGGAACATTACGACCTGCGTTATTACCTCGAAAAAAACTGGGCAACAGTGGGCCCCAAACTGGTTGGTAAGCTGAATGTTTATTGCGGCAGGATGGACGATTTCTTCCTCAACTTTGGTGTATATGATATGGAAGATTTCCTCACTAAAACAACCAATCCCTATTATGCCGGTTCATTCACTTACGGCGAACGCGACGGCCACGGCTGGCAGCCTTATTCAGACGGGCAGTTGATCCGTGTTATGGCAGAGTATTTGAAGAAACAGGGCCATTCGCTGTAGTTTGCAATAGGCAGTTTGCAGTGGGCTTACTGTAAACTGCCTACTCGGCTTTAAGACTATCCACCGCCCCTTTTCAACTAATCTCTAATCTCCAGTCTCTAATCACTAACCTACTCGCTCCTTAAACTCTTCACCGGGTTTGCCAAAGCTGCTTTTATGCTTTGATAACTTACCGTTAATAAAGTGATAGCTAGCGCGCCGATTGCTGCAATGGCGTATATCCACCAGGTAATTTCGGTGCGGTACTGGTAGCCCTGCAACCATTGATGCATAAAATACCAGGAAACAGGGCTGGCAATAAGCAATGAGATAATTACCAGCAGCACAAAATCTTTCGAGAGTAATTGCCATAAGTTGAATACCGTTGCGCCCAGTACTTTGCGCACGCCGATCTCTTTTATGCGTTGTTCGGCCATAAAGGAAGCCATGCCAAACAAGCCCAGGCAACTGATAAATATGGCCAAACCGGCAAAACAACTGGCTAATGCGCCGATTCGCTCTTCAGCAATAAATTTTTTCGCATATTCTTCGTCAATAAATTGAACGCTGAAAGAGGCCGATGGATCGTATTTTTTAAATATGGCCGTTATTTTGCTAACAGCGTCGTGCATGTTCACCAACGGGTTAACTTTTATATTAACATTTGATAAGTATTGCCCCCTTGGTAAATAGAAAAGGGTTGGGGTGATGGCACCGTATACCGATTGGCTGACCATATCTTTTACCACACCTATAATTTTAAACTTTCCGTTGCCGTTCCATTCCACTGTTTCGTCTATGGGATGCTTTAATCCCATAAATTTTGCGGCTGCCTCGTTGATCACAAAGCCCGAAGAATCGGAAACGAAAGCGGGGTTAAAATCGCGGCCGTCTTTAATTTTCCAATCAATTGTTTTACCAAAATCGGGAGTAACGGCGATGACGCTAAATTGCTCCTGCACGCCCGGGTTTCTACCTGGCCAATTAAAACCGCCTGCGCCAATGTACATGTCGGTTACCTGGCCTTGCGATTCGGCCACATCACTAACCACGCCGCTCGATAGCAAATCGTTTTTTAGCGACTGGTATTGTTTATTTACATCATCGGTTTGGAGCGCGATGTTTAATAAATTATTCCGGCTGTAGCCTACCGGGCGGTTTTTTGCGAACTGCACCTGCTGAAAAACCACAATGGTACCAATAATTAATACCACCGAAACGGCAAATTGTATCACCACCAAAACCTTACGCGGCAGCGCCGCCAAACGGCCAACCCTGAATGTACCTTTCAATACTTTTATAGGCTGAAACGACGATAAATATAAAGCGGGGTAACTACCGGCAATAAGCGCTGTAAATAAACTAAACGAAATACCCAAAGCCCAAAACGCCGGGCTATCCCATAAAATCCTTATTTTTTTATCGGCAAGCTGGTTAAACCCGGGCAGGCACAACCAAACAAGGGCCAGCGATAAAAAAAAAGCAATAAAGGCAATTAATAACGATTCGCTATAAAATTGAGCGATCAGTTGCCCGCGAAAAGAGCCAATAGCCTTGCGGATGCCCACTTCTTTAGCCCGCTTTTCGGAACGGGCAGTACTTAGGTTCATAAAATTGATGCAGGCCAGCAACAACACAAAAACACCGATAATACCGAACAGCCAAACGTACTGGATGCGGCCGCCAATATTAACGCCGTTTTTAAACTCGCCATACAAATACCATTTATTCATGGGATGAAGTAGCAGGTTTGAGCCAAAACGGACATCGCTGCTATGGGCGCCTTTAAGCGCGTTTAGCTTCAGGTATTTAATTTTAGCCGAAACCTGGGCCATATCGGCATTATCGGCAAGTTGTACAAACGTTTGGAACCAACTGTAGCCCCAGGGGTTGTTAAAGCGGGTGGCATAATGTTCGCTAATGGCCAGCATTTGCCACGGTGCAATAAAAGTAAGGTCGCCAAATGAGGAATTTTCGGGCAGATTTTCGTAAACGCCGGTAACTTTAGCGTTTAATTTTTTATCGATAACAATTACCTTATTTATTGGGTCGGCATCGCCAAAAATGGCTTTTGCAGTTGATTGGGAAAGTATAACCGATGCCGGGTCATTTAAACCGGATGAACCCTTTACCATTTTTATGGCCAGCATATCGGTAATGCCGGGCTCCATATAGTTTCCGCGTTTGACCACTTTTTTTTCGCCATAAGTTAGTATATGGTCGTCGGTATAGGATGCCCTTACTATATGTTTAAAACTATTGCCATAATTACTTTGTAATTCGGTGGCTAATGGCAACGCAGAGGAACCCCATGTTTGAATTTCGTTATTGATCAATTGATTGTCCATAACCACGGCGATGCGATCCCTGTTTTCGAATCCGGTATCATAAGATAACTCGTCCCATATCCATAACCCGATAAGGATAGCCACTGCCATGCCGACAGCCAACCCGCCAATATTAATTAAGGATGAAGCCTTATTTTTGACCAGGTTTCTCCACGCGATTTTTAAATAGTTTTTTATCATCGAAGAATCAATTAGTGGATTAGTGATTTAGCGAATTAGTGATTTTTTAACTGCCAACTGCTACTGCAAACTGCCAACTTTCTTATTCTGTCTTCAAACTCTTAACCGGGTTCATCAAAGCCGCCCTGATGGCTTGCGAACTTACCGTGATCAATGCCACAACAACAGCCAATAGCCCTGCCAGTGCGAACATCCACCAACTGAGCGGAACGCGGTAGGCAAATCCCTGTAAAAACAAATGAGTCATAGCATACCCTGCGATTGGGGTTGCAATAGCGAACGAAATGCCTACCAATACCAGGAAGTCCTTCGATAACAGCCCCACAATACCACTCACACTTGAACCCAATACCTTGCGGATACCTATTTCCTTTTTACGCTGCTCGGCGCTGAAAGCGGCTAAACCGAACAGGCCCAGGCAAGAAATCAGTATGGCGATGATGGTAAATGAATTGATGATCTGCGAAATAATAACCTCGCTTTCGTATTGCTTTTGTACCTCCTCATCAAGGAAAGCATATTGAAATGGCACGGATGGCATGTCTTTTTGCCAGATGGCCCCAACACTGCTCAAAAGCCTTTTATAATCGGTTGAACTGGCGGATACCACCATGCTCGACAGGTCGCTTGGGGCGTTATCATAAACCAGCATAAATGGTTTCACGCCATCGTGCAGCGAGTTATAGTTAAAGTCCTTCATCACGCCTTCAACCGTAACATAGGCGGCCGGCGCAACGCTGAATTTGGAGTAAAGACGTGCACCCTGGGCGGTTTGCGGGTTAAGGTTAAGCCGTTTCGCCAGGGTTTGATTGATCAGCACCTTGTTCGAGTCGCCGGGCATAAAATCCCTGCCGCTGATGAGTTTAATGCCGTTTGCCTTTACAAAATATTGGTCGCATGCAATGTTTTGCGCGTCGATAGCCGTCGCCATATTGCCACCTTCGGGATAAACCCCATGATCGTGCAGCACAAACTGGCTCAGGTAATTATCAGCGCTGGTAACATATTTTACGCCTGCCAATTGCCTTAAGTCGTTAGCCAGCGCAGGCATTTTGTTTTGCGCATCATTGGTGTAAAAGTTAAATACCAGCTTCTGGTTTTTATCAAAGCCGAGGTCTTTTGATTTAATATAATTAAGCTGACTATAAATGATGATGATACCCGTTATCATTACGATGGACAAAACAAACTGAAACACAACCAGCGATTTACGGATGCCTGTCGCCGATACCTTGTTGGAGAAATTCCCCTTGATCACTTTTATCGCTTCAAAAGCCGACAAATAAAACGCCGGGTAACTACCGGCCAATAAGCCGGTTACCAGGATAAGGCTACCCAGCATCAGCCAGAGGCGGTAGTCGGCAAAAAAAGTAAGGTGGATGTCGGCCCTTGTAATATTATTCAAATACGGCAGCAATACGTACAGCAGCGGCAAAGCGATAACCACCCCAATAAACGCCAGTAAAAACGATTCGCCCAAAAACTGTTTGATCAGGTCGTACTTTCCTGCGCCGATCACCTTGCGAACACCGACTTCTTTTGCGCGTTTTGATGCCCGCGCGGTGGACAAGTTCATGAAGTTGATGCAGGCGATTACCTGTATCATTACAGCGATGATCACCAGTATGAGCAGGAAAGAAGGACTAGCTGTTTTGGTGGGTTCTATTTCATAAGCCGACGTGGTATGGATCTCTGTAACATGCTGCAAATGCAATTGCTTGGTCATGCCCAGCGTTTTCAACCTGTCGCCTGCATGTTTATTTAAAAATGCCGGCAGCTTTTTTTCAAGCGCAAGCGGATTGGCTCCCTGGCGAAGTTTAACGTAAGCAAAAAGGAAATTATTCCCTGCCCATTCGGTAATACCGGCAATGGCGTTGCCCGTTTGGCCGCTTTTCATGGTGATGAACATATTGCCCTCGATGTGCGATTTTCCAAGGCTTTGGTCAACAACGCCGGTCACTTTAAAGTCGTGTTTACCATAGGCATCGTCGATATTAACCATTTTTCCAACGGCGCTTTCGCGACCGAAAAGTTTTTCGGCAACAGGCTTCAGCAATACAATATCATATGGATCGTCAAGCGCATGGGCAGCGTGCCCCTCCACAAAATTGTAAGTGAAAATATCAAAGAAGGTGGAGTCGACATATAAAGCGCCATTTTCATAATACGACTGCTCTTTATAACGCAGCAAATGTTCTTTGGCTCCCAAAATATCCGTTTCTACTACCCGTGTGTAGTTTTCCACCTCGGGGAATTCGCTTCTCATGGCCGGTGTTATCGGCGGCGATGAAGCGCCGCTGTGGTGCCGGTCGCCGGTGAGCACCAGGTCGGTGGTCAGGCGGTAAATCCGGTTGGCATCCTTATGCTGTTTGTCGTAACTGTATTGCTGTTGTACGTACAACAAAATATAAAGGCAGCACAGCGTGCCGGCAGCCAAACCAAAAATATTGATGAAGCTGAATGTTTTGTTTTTCAACAAAAAACGAAAGGCGGTTTTCAGATAGCTTTTTATCATTTTAGTTTATTAGTTCAATAGTTCATTGGGTTAATCTTTGCCTGTCATGCCAATGACATTTCTATTCCGTCCTCAAACTCTTCACCGGGTTTGCCAGCGCGGCTTTTATGGCCGTATAACCCACCGTTAGCCAGGCTATTATCAGCGCGCCCATTATGGTGGCCACAAAAAACCAAATCCCTATCATAATGCGATACGCGTATTGTTGCAGCCATTGATGCATAAAATACCAGGCCACCGGCGCTGCAATAAAAAATGCGATGGTGATGAGTATTGTAAACTCTTTTGACAACATTACAACAATATCCTTCACAGGCGCCCCAAGCACTTTACGGATGCCGATTTCTCTTTTGCGCTGCACCGCCATGAAAGATATAAGGCCGTAAAGCCCGAGGCACGAAATAAAAATAGCCAGCCCCGAAAATATTTTGTAAAGCTTCGACAATTGGTTTTCCTGCTTATAAGCATCAGCAATGGATTGATCTAAAAAACGGTATCCAAATGTATATTCTGGAAAATAGCGATTCCATATAGTTTCCATCGCGGGTACAATGGTTGTTGCCCGGCTTAGGTTTATTTTTATATTTACCAGCCCATATCCACTTTTCATGGTAGTCATCGCCACCGGAACGATCGGGTCGCGTAAAGAATTAACATGAAAATCCTTTACAACCCCTACTATTGGTAAGGTTTTCCCGTTAACCTTTATCAATTTTCCAATTGCGGCCTTTGCGTTTGGTAAGCCAAGCTTTTTCACTACGGTTTCGTTTACTACAAACTCGCGCATGGTATCCGAAGCATGATAAATCCTGCCTGCGGCGAGCTGCAAATGATATAAGCTGAAAAAACCGGTATCGGCATCATTGAAATTTGTAACCATTTCAGGCTCCTTTCCTTGATTTTCGGGTTTGCGCAAATCGGTATAATATCCGCCCCCGGAGGGAGAGGCCATGCTATAACTAAAATTTTGTATTCCCGGTAATTTTAAGAGATCGTTACGCAGAGATTCCATTTTCCTTATGACAAGGCTATCGTTCGGGAAACCTGCATTAATAATGGCCGTTTTATTAAATCCCAAATCCGCATTACGGAAATATTCCATCTGCGATGCCACTATTAATGTAGCGATGATGAGGGTTTGAGCAATTACAAATTGAAAAACAACTAATCCCCTGCGGAAAGAAATTCCCGTTTGCCGGTCTGCCCCTGCCGATCCCTTTAACACAGTAACTGATTTAAAACCCGACAACACCAATGCCGGATAAAAACCCGAAAATGCGGTAACAAGCACTAAAACAAGCAGCATAAATAAAAGTACTTTGCCGCTGTACAATACAGCTGCGGCTATATGAATATCCAGAAGGTTATTTATAAACGGGACGCAAATAAAAACTATACATGCTGCTACAATCAGCGCAAGCAGACTGGTTATCCCTGTTTCGCCAAAAAACTGCATCATTAATTGCAGCCTGTTCCCCCCTAAAACCTTACGTACCCCTACTTCTTTAGCGCGGTTAATAGCTTGCGCAGTAGTAAGGTTAATAAAATTTACACCAGCAATAACAAGTAAAAAAATCCCTATTGCCCCCAATGCGAATATCAGATCCTTACCGAATGTGCGCCCGCTAAAGTTTTCAAAACGTGAGTCGAAATGTATATCGCCCAACGATTGTGACCCAAGATTGTACGAAGGATTAATTGGCTTAATATGTTTATCCGTAAAAGCAAGCAGCAAACGGTCAAACTGCTCCTTAGTTTGGTTTTTTGCCAACTGTACAAAACACTGGTTATAATCGTTTAAGTTGCCCCAGCTGTTAAAATCTGTATAATTACGCATAGTTTCGTACGACAACACACCCTTTAAAGGGAAATCCGTATTCGCTGGAATGTCATTGAGGATACCGGTGACCTTAATATTTTGGCCGTCCATTTTTAGTGTTTTGCCTATGGCAGTTTTCCAATCACCAAAATATTTTGCAGCAATTTCTTTAGTAAGCAGGGCCGTATTAGGTGCCTTTAGCGCATCTTTTATATTACCTATGGCCAGTCCAAAATCAAATATTTTAAAAAATTGCGGTTCTGCAAAAAAAAGTCCGCTTCCTTCGTTAAACTTTTTTATAGCCGAACCACCAGCCGCAGGCACTATAACCTGTACGTTCCAGTCAGCCGCAATAGAAGCGGCATTGGTTAGTTGGGGAAGTTCGGCACGAAGCGTTGCGGTTACGGGTACGGCTACGCCGGTTCTATAATCCCTGTTTGCCGAATTTCTCCCAATACGCACAACCCTATAAATTCTATCTTTTTTTGTGTGAAACGTGTCGAAACTTTGCTCATACTGGATCACCAGGAATATTAACAGGAAAGCAGCGAAACCTACAGCGAGTCCTGCAATATTGACAATTGAATTAACTTTTCTTCTGCCCAGGTTTCTGAGCGCCGTTTTAAGATAGTTCTTTATCATACCTTTTGTTTATTAGTTTGATGGTTCATTAGTACTATCATATTTGCCATTTGGATCATAGGTTCCCTATGTTATTTAACGGGGTGTGGGTGTTCTATCTAATCCCAGATTTGTCAAATTTCATATCAATAGGCTAAGAAAATGCCAGTATTTTATCAAACTGAATACCAATTAGTTATGTAGATTTATTTTTGGCTTGAATGTACGTTTTTGATACAGTGGATGTACGTTTATGGATTGTCTGGACTAAGATGTGTAAGATTCGAGTATTATAGGATTTTTTTCCAAGAAAGCGGCTGAACATAGTAGTATGGAGATTTAAATCTTATCATCTTATAAATCCTACGAATCTAAGTTCAGACAACATTTTTATACCTTAGTTTTTTTTAAATCCCAATCCTCATGAAATATAAACTCTTAACGCTTGCTTTATTGATCGCCTCTGTTGCCTTCGGCCAAAAAGATGCCAAACTAACCGCCAAACTACAGGATGCCGTAAAGGGCTTTAACGGGCAGGTAGGTATTTATGTGCATAACCTAAAAACCGGAAGAACAGCCGCATTGAACGCCGATACCCTGTTCCCAACCGCCAGCATGGTAAAAGTGGGTATACAATGCGGGTTGATGGATAAGATAGATAAGGGAGAAATTCAGTATAACCAAAAAATAGTTTATCGCGATTCGCTTTTGTATAAGGGCGAGGATATTTTGGGATCGTTTAAGGATGGCGACACGATTGAGGTAAGCAAAGTTGCCCTGCTGATGATCACCATGAGCGATAATACCGCCAGTCTCTGGCTGCAGAAATTGGTGGGTACGGATTATATTAACAACTGGCTGGCCACCAACGGATTTAAAGTGTACCGCGACAACTCGCGCGCAACCGGCCGCGATGCCATGCACGCACGCTACGGCTGGGGCGTGACCACACCTTTTGAGATGTGCCGCATATTTACCATGATCCGCAATGGAGAAACAGTGAGCCCTGCAGCCAGCGAACGGATGTACCGCAATTTGGGCAGAATATTTTGGGACGATAAGGCTTTATCGCAAATACCGCCGTATGTCCACACCATATCCAAACAAGGCGCTGTGGATGAGTCCAAATCCGAAACCGTCCTGGTAAACGCACCGCATGGCGATTACGTATTTTCCATCATCACTAACAATGATAAAGACCAGCGCTGGACGGTGGACAATGAAGCCGATATGCTGATCCGGAAAGTTTCGGCCCTGCTGTATAACTATTTCGAACCGGATAATAAGTGGAAGCCTGCTGAGGGGATTGAGAAGTTTATGAAGGATGAATAGGGTGTTAGTTGATTAGAGAATGGAGATTAGAGATTAGTTTTTTGCGGTCGATGACTTAATGGCCAATTACGATCGCGTTGAGTATTTTATATTTTTTTACTAGTCGCGAGGCAAACTGCTGAAATGGTCTTTCGATAAAAATGCACATCAGGTAGCTTACCGCAATAGTTAAAATAAACGCCGACAGAAAAATATAAAGCGGGCTTAGCGTAAACCTGTTAGAGACCAGCGAGCCCATGGTTAGTAGTATCGGTACATGGATCAGGTAAAAGCTATATGATATATCTCCAAAAAAAGTAAAGATCCGGTGCTCCAAAAACCGGCTTATCGTTTTTCGGGCCAGTACGATGATGATTATTGCGCAACAACCTAAGGTAACCAGGTAATTACTGAAGGTATATTTTGAGTCGAATTTAAAACCCTGGATCAGCTTTAAAAACTCGTAGTTATTGTTGTACAGGAAGATGGAGATGAGGATCGACAAAATAACTACACCTCTACCCCATGACCTGATCCGGTTTATCAGTTGGTCTTTGTATTTCGCCATCAGTATTCCCGAATAAAACACATTGACCGCCCAGGTGCCGTGCTCATAAGTGAACCAGCCCAACACCAGCAGCAGCCCGATACTTAATGCCAAGCCGCCGCGCGAAACGATGATGATAAAAAAGGGCAGCAACAGGGACATTTTCATCTCAATAACCAGCGACCAGATAGGCGGGTCGATATGATTTACGTTAAAACCGGGGCCGATCATTAATAAAGTATGCCATATTTCTTTGGGTGTTTCGGCGTTCCAGTCCCAGGCCCAGAAGTTTTTTATCCAATCGGCATAAGGCGCTAAGCCATTTTTATCGAACAAAAATTGTTTTAGCAGTAGCGCTAATACGATAGCGAAAATATACGCAGGATAGATCCGCAAGATCCGCTTTGTATAAAACGCGGTTAACTTTAATGGTTTTCCGTTATCGATAAAAGGCAGGCTAAGCACAAAACCGCTCAACACAAAAAAGAGGATCACGGCGGCTTGTGCGTTAAATAAAATACCCAGGGGACTTGCCCGCAATAGCTTAAACTGCGGTAAATACATTTTCATCCCGATAAAATGCGTAAAAAAAACAGTAACTGCCGCCAATCCCCGCAAACTATCCAATTGCCTGTACCTGGTTTGGCCTGGAACAGCGGGTATTGTTTTTTCCATGTGAAAAATTGATTAGCGTTAAAAGCAGTCAGCTTATTAACCATACGCCGACCAGCTAAACATAGTTGCTTCCTGGTCAATTTGCCAATCTTAACTTATAAACCTAAATTAGAAAACCGGTTATCATCAAACACAAATGAAAAAATACGCCCTGGCACTGGCCACCTTAATCTGCATATTGTTTTTATCCAATAAACTGTTTGCCCAGGCAACGGAGGAAGGAAAATATTTTACCTCTTTCGACGGCACTAAAATATATTATGAGGTAAAAGGCGACGGCTACCCGGTTATCTTAATTCATGGGTTTTCGGGCACCGGGCAGGGCTGGAAAAGCTGCGCGGTTTATGGTGATCTGCTTAAAGCCGGTTATAAAGTTATCCTGATAGATCAGCGAGGTAATGGCCACTCGGATAAACCGCACATTGAAAGCGCCTACGCCAATGATGCCGAGGCGAAAGATATTATGGGGCTGATGAGCTTTTTAAATGCAAAACACTACGATGCCGTCGGCTATTCGCGCGGCTCTATTATAGCATCAAGGTTGCTGGTGCTCGATAAACGCCTGCACAAAGCAGTTATGGGTGGCATGGGCGACGCCTACACCAACCCGGACTGGCCCCGCCGCGTACACGCCTATCGTGCTTTGATGGGCGATACTACCCTGCATGATGTGGATGACATGATGAAATACATTTACAGCCAGCATTTTGATAACCTGGCCCTGGCTTACCAGCAAAAATACCAGCCGTCGACCAGTCCGGCGGAACTTGCGGCGGTAAAAATCCCCCTATTAATTATCAGGGGCACCGAAGACAAGGAAAACGGTTCGGAAACGGGCCTGAATAAACTTGTCCCAAATTCGGGCCTGGCATATGTGCCCGGGAACCACAATACCGCCATCCGCACACCGGAGTTTTCGGACGCAGTGATTAAATTTCTGAATAAGTAATCTTTGCAAAACTCTATCGGGCACATACCGTTTTTCAAATTAGTTCGTTTAGTATTTTCTTTATTTCATTTTCAAGGGGAAGGCACGGTTTTGATATTGATGTGTAAAAAGTTTGTTCTACTTATTTTATTCTTTTTGCCTGGCTTGCTTTTTGCGCAAAACCCGATTGATAAGGGTCATTTGAATATTGACACTACCGGCAAACGCGACATTATTGATATCGGCAGGTCCTTGATAAAGGAAAAGCCGCGGCCAGTTTTAGGCGAGGAAAAAAAGAAATTGTATTTTTCCTTTTTACCTGTCTCCACTTCGCTGGCCGGGGGTGGATCTGTCTTGGTAACCTCAACAACTGCCGGCTTTTATCTTGGCGACAGAAGCACCACCTATATCTCGGCTGTTACTTTTGCGCCTTACGCCAATTTTAAAGGAAGGTATGGCCTGCCTATCCGTTCAAGCATCTGGCTGAATAATAATGCCTGGAATATACAGGGGGATGCACGCCTTTTGGTTTACCCGCAATTTACGTGGGCCCTTGGCGGAGGGCAACCAGAGAGCGACAGACTATTGGTGAATTATAACTATGTGCGGTTTTACGAAGCCGCCCTAAAACAAATTAAGCCCTACTTTTTTGTTGGAGCAGGTTATGCGCTCGACTATTACATTGATATAGAAAGCGGCGACAACTCCATTGGAAACACGATAACTGACTTTACCCACTACAAATTTGGCACCTCTTCTGATAAAAATTCTTTTTCCTCGGGCCCAACGATAAACTTACTTTACGATACGCGGAAAAACGACTTAAACCCGCTGCCCGGAATTTATGCAAATATGGTATACCGCTATAGCGGCCGGACCTTTGGCAGCAGTAACAACTGGCAATCATTGTACCTGGACTTTAGAAAATATGTTTCATTAACTACCAGGGGGCCTAAAAGCGAATTAGCCTTTTGGTCGTACTATTGGACAACCCTTGGCACCAACGCTCCTTACCTTGAGTTGCCAGCCATCGGGATGGATCCTTATAACCGCTCGGGCAGAGGCTTCGAGCAAAACCGGTACCGGGGAAAAAGGTTAATCGACTTTGAAACGGAATACCGTGGAGACATTACACACAATGGATTGTTAGGGTTTGTACTATTTGCCAACATTAACTCGGCGAGCCAGTTGATGAGCAACCGTTTTGTCTATTGGAACCCTGCGGCAGGCACCGGCTTACGTATTAAATTCAACAAAAAGTCGGACACCAATATTTGTATTGACTACGGTTTTAGCAGGGATTTTTCATCCGTTACTTTAGGGTTGGGCGAGGCCTTTTAAATAAAATTTTCAGTGATGCCGTTTGTGCATCACCAGATGCTTTCTTCCTCAGCGCTATTCATTTTTCTATGTTTCAAACAAAAAATCAAAATTTTGCTTATATGGTTGATGAACAAAATATTACTAGGGATTATTTGCTGTTTCTTTTTCTTAACTGCTAAAGCACAGGTTCCTGTTGA
>Ga0206921_10245_pt1 | contig 13994 bp, 17 predicted proteins | sample Alteio_BWOrgHeat_66_FD_152930 | JGI IMG/M metagenome (GOLD analysis project Ga0206921, IMG submission 152930) | Enriched cells from forest soil in Barre Woods Harvard Forest LTER site, Petersham, Massachusetts, United States -... | ecosystem: Environmental > Terrestrial > Soil > Temperate forest >...
TTCGCTCTGCACAGCATAAAGATTGCTTCGTACCTCGCAATGACGCGCGTAGAGCTTTAGCTGGTTCGATTCAACGATACTTTTTCCCAAAATCAATTATTTTCACTACAATTGCCTGCCATCATCATATCGCCAAAAAACAAACCAAATGAATGCTTTCAAAGTTATACTAACCAATATTTCATTACTTATGGTGCTTTCTTCTGCAGTATCTGCACAAACAACAGATTATACTAACTATTCGGCTTATACCGGGAACGATCTCGGCGTAAGCTACTCCAAACAGAAAACAGCGTTTAAAGTATGGGCTCCAAATGCATCCGAAGTAAAATTACGTTTGTACGATGCAGGCAACGGCGGCGATGCTATCAATACCATTGACCTTGCTAAAGCTGATAATGGCACATGGCAAACTACCGTTACACAGGATATTAAAAATAAATACTATACTTTCCAGGTGATGCAGGACGGCAAATGGTTGTTAGAAGCACCTGATATTTATGCCAAAGCTGTTGGCGTTAACGGGCACCGCGGTATGGTGGTTGATCTGCCCGCCACTAACCCTGCAGGCTGGAAAAACGACAAAAAACCAGCTCTAAAAAACCTTACTGATGCTATTATTTATGAAACACATATCAGGGATATTTCTGTTGATCCGAACTCAGGTATCACCAATAAAGGTAAATTTTTAGGGCTAACGGAAACCGGTACTAAAAGTCCGGATGGCAAATCAACCGGGCTCGATCATATAAAAGAGTTGGGTGTTACGCATGTGCATATATTGCCATCGTTTGATTATAATTCTGTTGATGAAACAAAGCTCGATCAGCCTCAATACAACTGGGGTTATGATCCGCTAAACTATAATGTACCCGAGGGTAGCTACTCTACAAACCCATATGATGGCAATGTGCGCATAAAGGAGTTTAAACAAATGGTGCAGGCCCTGCATAAAAATGGATTACGTGTAATACTGGATGTGGTATATAACCATACAACCGATATCCAGCATTCCAATTTCAGTCAGTTTGCGCCCGGTTATTTTTACCGGCAGAATCCTGATGGCAGCTATGCCAACGGCACCGGCTGCGGTAACGAGACAGCATCAGAACGGCCAATGATGCGTAAATTTATGATAGAATCGGTAGTTTATTGGGCTAAGGAATATCATTTGGATGGCTTTAGGTTTGATTTGATGGGCATACATGATATTGAAACCATGAACGCCATCAGCGATGCGCTGCATAAGATTGACCCTACCATTATTATTTATGGCGAAGGCTGGACAGCAGGCTCAAGTCCGCTGCCTGAAAACCTGCGTGCCGTTAAGAAAAACGTTTATGAGCTAAACAAAGTAGCCGCATTTAGTGACGACCTGCGTGATGGCCTAAAAGGCGGCTTTAGCGATGTAAAAGCAAAAGGCTTTGTAAGCGGCGACCAAAACTCAAAGGAGAGTGTAAAATTTGGCATAGTGGCATCAACCCAAAACAGCCAGATAGATTATACAAAAGTTAACTATTCAAAAGCACCCTGGGCGGCAGAACCCTATCAAACCATCAGTTACGTATCATGCCATGATGATAATGCCTTATTTGACCGCCTGAAGATCTCCAACCCTGATGCCTCTGATGCTGATCTGATAAAAATGGATAAATTGGCCAATACCGTTGTGTTAACCTCACAGGGTATATCATTCCTGCACTCGGGTGCTGAACTTTTGCGCACCAAGCAGGGCATTGCCAATTCATTCAACTCACCCGATGCTATCAACCAGATCGACTGGAGCCGAAAAACTAAATATGCCGATGTATTCAATTACTACAAACAACTGGTAGCCTTGCGTAAAGATCACCCGGCCTTCCGCATGCCATCAACCAAAATGATACAGGATCATTTACAGTTTATTGAAACCAATGATCCATCGGTAATTACTTACCAGCTCACCGGCAATGCAAATGGCGATAAGTGGAACACCATATTGATTATACTAAACGGCGGCGCTGCCAATAAATCAGTAACTATCCCGGCAGGGAACTGGACTTTGGTTGGCGATGGCGATAAAATTGATCAGGGCGGCATTAAAAAGATCAATACCGCGTTAATTGATGTTGCTGGCATAGCGGCTTATGTTTTGTATAAGTAATTGTTACAAGACTATATTTTATTCCATTGTTTTTGTCCTCACCTATAACTATTTGATAGATTTAAAGCGGTGTCATACTGAGCGATAGTCGAAGTATGTGGGCAAAGGCCTCTACGCTCATCCTTCGACTATCGCTCAGGCTGACACCCACAACTCTATATTTACTTTTTTCATCATTATCATCTCGAATGATAATGAGAAAATTTCTATAAATTCATAGTTAATCAACATCTCCTCCTTGTCATTTTTGAAAAGTTTTCCCCCTGTTTCTCGTCAAAATGACATTTATGAGCTACCTTTGCATAGTGTACTATATACACCATGCAAATGGACGAAGTTTTAGAAGATATAATAACCACAGAAGTTGCACCACTATACCCGCGGTCAAAAGCTACGCTGCGCATGGTGGTTGGTGTTATGTTTTTCCTGGCGGGATTATGTTTTGCCAGTTGGGCATCGCGTATTGTTACCGTTCAGCAAACACTGGGCTTAACAGATGCCGCTCTTGGTGCTATTTTATTCTCCTTACCTGTTGGGTTAATGCTCTCCCTGCCCTTTTCAGGCTGGATAATTACAGTTATCGGCAGCAAGCGCCTGCTTATTACTGCGCTTATATTTTATTCCCTGGCATTGGTTAGTCTTAGCCTTGCACAAAATATTTTTCAGCTTATAGGCTGCCTGGTTCTATTTGGCTTCTCCAGCAATTCGGTTAATATTGCCGTAAACACGCAAGCCGTAGCTGCTGAAGAACTATATAAAAAACCAATTATGGCCTCCTTCCATGGCTTGTGGAGTTTGGCTGGTTTTACCGGGGCGGGTATTGGTACATTTATGATCGGCAATGGTATACGCCCGTTGTATCACTTTATATTTATAGCCATTATTACTATAATAGCAGTTGCACTTGTAGCCCGTTATCTTAAAAATGATAAAGTAACCAGCAGCGGCCCTGTTTTCGTAATGCCTGATAGTTCATTAATAACCCTGGGCATTATAGCCATGTGCTCCATGATCTGCGAAGGTGCTATGTTCGACTGGAGCGTTATCTACTTTAAAAAAGTGGTGCTGGCTCCTACCGCATTGCTTGGCGCAGGCTTTACAGCCTTTATGTGTACCATGGCAGGCGGCCGCTTTATAGCCGACTGGTTTGCCCGTACCTATGGCCTTAAACGCATATTGCAGGTAAGCGGCTCGTTAACAGTTACCGGCTTATTAATAGCAGTTATCTTCCCCCATTTTTATACCGCTATGGCAGGCTTTTTATTGGTTGGTGCCGGTGTATCATCAGTAGTGCCAATGGTTTACAGCGCGGCCGGGAAATCAAAAACCATGGCGCCGGGCGTCGCACTGGCAGCAGTTTCAACCATTGGCTTTATTGGCTTTTTGTTTGGCCCGCCAATCATTGGCTTTATAGCCGGACTGGCAACCCTACGGGCTTCATTTGTATTTATCGCCCTGATGGGTAGCTGCGTGGTGATCCTTTCAACCCGGGCTAAATTATAATTACCTTTTAGTAAGATCATCTTCACTAGGGTTTATCAGGTATTCAAACTGCTCAAAACCGTTGTGAAATATAAACTTCAACCTTTCCTTTTTCTCCTGGATATCAAGTGACATTACGCCAATCGTAGCGGGTATATTATCACGGGTAAGTTTTATATCGGTTACGTGCGGCATCTCAATAAAAATATCATTATCACGGGGTTCAATTTTCCAGCCCCGGATATGAGCGTTGGTTAACATTTCGATCCACTTTTTCTGGTATGCATTCATAAAAATATTTTTTTAAGTATGATATTATTAAAAAGGAATCGAACTGCTAATGGTTTTAATTTTCGCAACATTAAATTAATGTCCTGTTTTGCTTTAAGTAATTAATAACTTAAAAAACATTATACCTTTATTAAATATCATACTTAGATATTTGGATGGTATTAGTACTTATAGTTGTTGACTAATTGACAAAAAAAGGTCATTTTCCAAACAATATGTATAAATTTTTGTACCATAACCATAATCATTATAGCATAAGTAATACCTTTGCCGCAATTGATGGACACAACAGACAGCACACCAATACCAGAAGCACCTGTACGCCGTAAACGGGGATCAAAACTAAAAAAGAGCATTAATGACTTCTTTTTTAGCATGTATCAGATCAATCAGTTTATTCTTAAATTTTTTAGGGAAGCTTTTGTGCCTCCTTATGAGTTTAAAGAAATAGTGCGCCAATGCTATGAAGTAGGTGTACGCTCATTCACGCTAATATCATTAACCGGCTTTATTGTAGGGCTTATATTTACCAAGCAGTCGCGCCCGTCATTATTACAGTTTGGGGCCACATCGTGGTTGCCCTCGCTGGTATCAATAGCTATTATGCGCGCGTTGGCCCCTTTGGTAACGGCGCTTATTGCTGCAGGTAAAGTGGGCTCAAGCATCGGAGCCGAGCTCGGCTCCATGCGGGTAACCGAACAAATAGATGCCATGGAAGTATCGGGTACCAACCCGTTTAAATTCCTGGTAACTACAAGGGTATTGGCTACAACTTTAACTATACCAATTTTAGCTACTTATACAGGCTTTATAGCATTATTTGGCGGATACCTGAACGTAGCCGTTAACGAAGGCACCAGTTGGAGAACTTTTATTGAACAGGTTTTTGAGCCTTTAACATTTGTTGATTTTACGGCATCATTAATAAAATCAATTGTTTTTGGTTTTACTATTGGTATTGTGGGTTGTTACCAGGGGTACAACTCAAACAAAGGTACCGAGGGTGTGGGTAAAGCAGCCAACGGAGCGGTGGTAACGGCTATGTTTTTGGTTTTTATTGAAGAGATTGTAATTGTACAAATAAGCAGCTGGTTTCGCTAAGCGACATGGAAAAGGGAAAGGCAAATATAGATTACAACAACGCGGTTATCCGTATTCATGGGCTTGAAAAAGCTTTTGATGATTACGAGGTATTGCGCGGTATCGATCTTGAACTGTTCCAGGGCGAGAACCTGGTGGTGCTAGGCCGTTCAGGTACGGGTAAATCTGTATTGATAAAGATCATTTCAGGTTTGTTATCGCCTGATAAAGGTAAAGTGGAGGTTTTGGGCGAAGATATCTCCAAACTAAACGACCGCGAACTGCAGGCACTACGTATAAGAATAGGCTTCTCTTTCCAGAACAGCGCCTTATATGATAGTATGACCGTACGTAAGAATCTTGAATTTCCGCTGGTGCGTAACCGCAAGGGCATCACCCGTAAGGAAATTGATACCAATGTTGAATCGGTACTTGAAGCGGTTGGGCTGTCGCAAACCATTAATCAAATGCCGTCGGAGCTTTCGGGCGGGCAGCGCAAGCGTATAGGTATAGCCCGTACCCTGATCCTGAACCCCGAAATAATGCTGTATGATGAACCTACAGCCGGGCTCGACCCAATAACCTGTATTGAGATAAATGACCTGATAAACGAGGTGCAGCAGCGTTATAATACCTCTTCCATCATCATTACGCATGACCTTACCTGTGCGAAATCAACCGGAGATAGGATAGCAATGCTGTTGGAGGGCCAATTTCAGCGTGAGGGTACTTTTGAACAGGTTTTTGATACGAACGACAGCAGAGTTAAACCATTTTTTGATTATAATTTTATAAAATAGATTTACCATACCATGGATGCAAAAGAAAATAGGCGGGCCATAATTGTTGGATTATTTTTAGCTCTCGGGCTGGCGATATTCATCATTGGCGTTTTTACACTGGGGGGCCAGTCGAAAAGCTTTGCCAAAAGCATACACATCAGTGCTGTGTTTGATGATGTTGCCGGTTTAAAACCAGGTAATAACGTGTGGTTTTCAGGCGTAAAAGTGGGTACTATAAAAGAGATCCGCTTTGTGGGTACATCAGAAGTTAGGGTAAGAATGAGCATCGATGAAAACTCGCAGCAATACATTCACCGCAATGCAGGTGTGCACATCGGTTCCGACGGACTTATCGGTAACAAGATCATCGTAATTGATGGTGGCAGCCCCGGTGCCCCCATTGTACAGGATGGCGACCAGTTACAGGCTGCAAAACTATTATCAACTGATGATATGATGAAAACCCTGCAGCAAAACAATGAGAACCTGCTATCAATTACCAGCGATTTTAAATTACTGAGCCATAAAATATTACAGGGAAAAGGCACCGTTGGCACATTAATGGCCGATAGCACCATGGCTGTACAACTAAAGGCATCAATGCGTAACTTACAAATCGCTACAGCCAGCGCGGCGCTTATGGCCAAACAACTGAATACCTTCAGCAATACTATGAATACCAAAGGCGGTTTGGCTGATAAGTTATTTACCGATACCACTACTTTCAACAGGTTAAAAGCGGCAGCTAACCAGTTCCAGGCTGCGGCAACTAACGCTAACGCAATAACTGAGAATCTTAAAACTACCACCGATAAACTCAACAGTAAAGATAATGCCGTTGGCGTATTGCTCAACGACCCTAAAAGTGCGGAACAGGTAAGAAGCTCTATAGCTAACCTGCAACAAGCCACTATTAAGCTAAATGATGATTTGGAGGCAGCCCAACATAACTTTTTACTTAAAGGCTTCTTTAAGGATCGTGCAAAAGCAAAAGCCGATAGCATAAAGAAAGCACAAGGTAAATAATATCCTATTTACAATATTATTCTACTGTAGAGACGCAATACCTTGCGTCTCTTTTTATTTTTCCGTCAATTCTGTCAGCTTAACCGGATACCTTTTATCCTCAGGTAGTTTTAAATATTTTTGATAACAATCATTTAAATAACTGAGCAGGTTAAAATTATTGGCGAAATAGACCTTAGTATCCGGTGTGTACAACACCAGGAAACCATCCATATCCTTTCCCGTTAAAGGCACGTATTGCGCGATATTCTTCCGCGTAAAAACCCTGGCTATTTGATCTCTCTCCCCTTCTTCCTTTAATTCCTTTTCCAGTCGCTTCCTTTTGTGCTCATCCTTTTTCCAGTACCACATCCTTATGGCTATCCCCCCGGTATAATTCATATTGGCATCGTGCTGATAAATCACGGTTTGCCCATGAAATCTGGGGTCATAATAATTGTTGAGGTTTTTAGTGGTATCTGTTTTTACTTTCACCTCATCCAAAAAATTCTGATGCGGCATTAAAAACACTTCACGCTCGTGCATATCGGTTAGCAATACGGTATCAGGCAGGTAGGCAAAACCTTTAAATACCAATACATCACCAGCTTTGGCGGCAATTGAAAATCTTCCTTTTTCATCGGTGGTTGTAAATGCTTTATTGGTTTGATTTTGTACCTGGATATCTTCCAGCGAAATACGCGTCTTATTTTCAAACACCCGGCCTTTGATCACCGATTGCGCATGCGAAAACGATGAAGTAAAAAAAACAATAAAAATTAGGATATAACACCTTGACATGCTTAAATTTATAAAAAAAGCTCTTGCACCCTAAACTTTTAACCTTAATTAACAAAAATGCCCTTATCAGTATAAAAACAAGCATTTTTATGACAATGGGATAAAAACTTTTGCAACGTTGAAATTGTAATACCTTAATTCAATATATTTCTAATTTTTTCTTTTAAACCTACAGCGATGAAAACGAAAGCAGAGCAAGCAAAGCAGGGTGACAAAAAAGACCTCACCCGTAGTACTACACTTAACAATGGTGGATTAAAAACCGACAGGCCCCTTAGCGAAAAGGATGAAGTAAAGCAGGCCGAATCACGAATGAGCAAGCCTTTGAGGCATCATTTGTAATCATCGCTTAATTACGTCCCATTTACTTAATTTAGCAGGCAATTTATCATACCTATGAAAAGATATAAATTGCCTGCTGTTATTTTGCTGCTCTTAATAGCGGCCTGCAAACCTGCTGTTAAACCCGAAAACCTGTACGGCACATGGAAGTATATTAAAGTAGAAAACCCTAATGAAACCCCTCCCGACAGCGTATCAAAATCCACCCTACAGGAAGAAACCCCATCCATCCGTTTTTCGAAAGGCGATAGCTTAACTATTGTATGGGGTGGTAAAATATTATCGCGGGGCCAATTTATAATTAATGGTATGAATCTTCAGTATTACGAAATACTTCCCGGTGGCAAAATCCGGACTTTCCCATTCTATGTATCCGAGTTAACCGATAAAGAGATAGTATTTGAAACCCTTGGCGAAGAAGGCACAAGGGTAACAGCAGTGAAGCAATAATTTTTCAAATAATTGGTGATACTTCTTCACTAAATTGCACTTACTAATAAAAGGATGATCTATGAAAACTATGAACAATCCGGACCGGTTAACTGCAAAGCGTGAGGAACTTTTCATCAGGCTTTATAAAAAAGCTTTCCCTGCGGTGGCTGGCTATATCAGCAGGCGGGGTGGCTCATTTGATGAAGCGAAGGATGTTTTCCAGGATGCGCTGGTTATTTATTATGAGAAAACATTTACTGCCGATACTAGCGAGACCGCTTATCTTATCGGCATAGCCAAACACCTCTGGCTAAAAAGGTACCGCGAGAACGATCAAAATATCCCGCTCGAAAATATTGATGTATCGGTAGATATGGATGATGAAAGCCCGTCCGTTAAACGCATTATGCACTTTTTGGAGAAAGCGGGCAGCAAGTGTATGGAATTATTAAAAGGCTTCTATTACGATCAGTTGCCATTAACAGATCTCGCTACAGCGTTTGGCTTTTCAGGAGTGCGCTCGGCAACGGTGCAGAAATATAAATGCCTGGAGAAAGTAAGGGAAACCATTAAACAAAAAGCATTACAGTATGAAGACTTCATGGAATGAAACCCGGCAGATAGATGCTTACCTTTCCGGATCGATGGATACCGGTAATGCTTTGCTTTTCGAGGCAAATATGATACTTGAACCTGCTTTACAGGATAAAGCCCTGTGGCAGATAAAAGCACACACCGCCATACAGCATTATGGTCGCGCGCAATTAAAAAAAGAAATTGAAACTGTACATCAAAAACTATTTACCGCGCCCGAGCATACCAGCTTCAGGCAAAAAATAAGGCGTTTATTCAGCAACTTATAAACTAAAATCTTATGAATATCGATAAAAATGAATTCCGCAAATATGCGGCAGGGCATTGCCATGTAAAAACCGAACAGATTGACAATTACATATCGCGTGTTGAAAGCAGCAGCATCCCCCAGGCTATGACGCCCTATATAACCGAGGAACGCGAAATGCGTGTAGCCCAAATGGATGTTTTCTCAAGGCTGATGATGGATCGCATTATATTTTTAGGCGCAGCGGTTGATGATAACATAGCCAACATCATCCAGGCGCAGCTGCTATTCCTCCAATCCACCGATTCAAAAAAGGATATCCAGATGTATATCAACTCGCCCGGCGGGTCCGTATATGCGGGCTTCGGTATTTATGACACCATGCAGTTGGTTAGTCCGGATGTTTGTACCATTTGTACAGGAATGGCATTATCTATGGGTGCTATATTATTATGTGCAGGTGCTGCGGGCAAACGCGCGGCATTAACACATTCAAGGGTGATGTTGCATCAACCGCTGGGTGGTGTACAAGGCCCGGCATCTGATATTGAGATTACCGCTATACAAGTACTCAAAGTAAAAAAGGAACTCTACAACATAGTATCCAAACACAGCGGGCAGGAATACCAGAAAGTACACGATGTTTGCGACCGCGATTACTGGATGATAGCCGGCGAAGCAAAGGAATTCGGGATAATTGATGAAGTGCTGGGAGAAAAGGCTTTAGTCTGAAGTTTAAAGAAGGGGTCATGCTGAGGCACTCGAAGCATAAGGGTAAAAGCCCTGCGCTCACCCTTCGAGTACTAGGGTGACACCCAACACACAAAGGTCACATTAATGCCCAGCCACCGCTATCGAAGGATCAGCCTCAACCTTCTCAGTTATATTTCGCCGGCCGATAAGTAATACCATTAACGCGATACTTGCCGATACAGCCATAATCAGCGCCATGGGCATTGCTGAATAGCTGCTGAATAAACTGATAGCAAATGATGATAGCGCCCCAATACCAAGCTGCATGGCGCCCATTAGCGAAGCTGCTGTACCGGCATTTTTTGAAAATGGTGCCAGCGATAACGCAGACGCGTTGGGATTAGTTAAACCAACACCACATAGCACCAAAAATATCATAGCGATGGTACCATACAGCCCGAACCAGCCGTTTAGCGCACCTATTACAAATATAACAGCTGCAATTACCTGCCCGGTTAAAGCTACAATTACAATTTGCTCGCTTTTATAATACTTTATTAGCACGTTATTGAGCTGACTTGAGCCCACAAAGCCTATGGATAGCCCAGCGAAGATCCATCCATAAAGTTTACCGCTTACATGGAAAAACTCCATAAATACCGATGGCGAGCCTGCCACGTAAGCAAACAAACCGGCAAATGCCAGTGAAGTTGTAATGGCATAAGTATAAAACTGCGGTATCCTTATTACTGATATGAAATTAGTGATAATAGGTAATGGTTTCAATGAGAATGAAGGATCGTTCTCATAGCTCTCGGGCAGGGTAAAAACTACGGCTATAAGTATCAATATGGCAATGCTCATCAGCACTATAAAAACCGACTGCCAGCCAAAAGCCGCGGTAAGGTAACTGCCAGCTGTAGGTGCGATCATGGGCGAGGCACCTAAAACCAGTACCAGCAATGCAAAAACCTTGGCATTATCCTTAACCGGGAAAATATCGCGCACCATAGCCATTGCTGCCACGCCTGCCGCGCAGCTGCCTATAGCCTGTACAAAGCGCAGTATGATCAGTAAATTAATTGAGGTGGCCGAAAAGCAGCCTATCGAAATTAAAATATACAAACCCAACCCAAAATACAAAGGCTTTTTACGCCCGAACCTATCCATCAGCGGGCCGTAAAGCAGTTGCCCGCATGCCAGGCCTATAAAAAAGCTGGAAAGTGAGCGGTCAACCTGCTCAATAGTAGTATTTAGTGCCCGTGCAATAGCCGGAAAACCCGGCAGGTACATATCTATTGAAAAAGGACTAAGCGCGGTAAGTGTGCCTAATATCAGGATAAGAAAAAAGTATCTTTTACGGGTCATGTTGTCAGTTTATAGATCATGGTTGATAGTTCACGGCCGAAGATAAGGATGATTTTCTTGATGGAATGTAAAAACGACTATTGTTGAATTACAAAACACCAACGGCTATGAACCATGAACTATCAACCATAAACCAACCCCACTTAGTTTTTCCAAAAAATCAGTTTATCGTATTCAATAGTGTTAAAAAACCTTAAATAAGCCGTTATCCCACACAATTACACTTTAAATTGATTATATTACCATACAGGAATTCTAATTTATGTTAAATTAAAAAATACAAACTATAATTTCCCGTTGTAAAAACTATGATCAGAAAGTTACCGGTACTATTCCTCTGCTTTTTACCCGGTTTGCTGGCTGCTCAAAGTTCAGATAATAAAACTGATACTATTAAGGTTAAACGCGATACCATACAAAAAAGAGATTTGATTGATATTGGCCGTGCGCTGTTTGACATAAGCAAACCCCGGCCGGATACTGACAAGAGAAAGAAGCTATATTTTTCATTTTTGCCTGTTTCTTCATCAATAGTAGGCCCCGGTAAGGCCTTAATAACATCCACAACCGCGGGTTTCTACATGGGCGATCAGGCAACTACAAACCTTTCAAGCATCAGTTTTACCCCATATTTTAATTTAAAAGGCAGATATGGTTTGCCTATACACTCCAACGTTTGGTTAAACAATAACAGCTGGAATATACAGGGTGATACCCGTTTCCTGGTATATCCGCAAAATACATGGGGCCTTGGTGGCAATCAGCCCGAGAGTGATAGTTTTTTGCTAAACTACAAATATATCCGTTTTTACCAGAGTGCGCTTAAACGTATAACAAATTACTTTTTTGCGGGTATTGGCTATGATTTAGATTCTTATATCGATCTTGATCTTACGCCGGCAGATGTGAGCGCGTTCAGAAAGTTTACCAACTATAAATACGGAACATCGGAAGATGAAAACATATTTTCATCCGGGCCTACTATAAATTTATTATATGATACACGCAACAACTCCCTCAACCCGGTACCGGGTTTTTATGCAAACGTAATTTACAGGTATAGCTCAGTCCCGCTGGGAAGTGATAATAACTGGCAATCATTATATATTGATGTGCGCAAATATGTTTCCATAACGCATACCGGCCCCAAAAATATACTGGCATTCTGGACCTACTACTGGACATCACTTACCCCCGGCACCCCTTATCTTAATTTACCAAGCATAGGCATGGACCCCTACCAGCGCTCAGGCCGTGGAATTGAGCAGAGCCGTTACAGAGGCCAACGGTTATTGTATTATGAAACTGAATTCAGGCGCGATATTACCCGTAACGGATTGTTTGGCTTTGTGCTGTTTGCCAATGTTAATTCGGTTACCCAACCTATTACCAACCGGTTTGTATACTGGCACCCTGCCGGCGGTGGTGGTTTACGTATAAAGTTCAATAAAAAAACCGATACTAACATTGCCATTGATTATGGCTTTAGTAGAAACTATTCTGCATTCACACTAAATCTGGGTGAAGCATTCTAATATGATACTACCCAATAATATTATTAATGGAAATATTATTATTTTTCGTTAATTTTGAAGTCTTGCTATATGTCATAATCCTGTTAACAATATAGATATACTATACAGGGTAATTTATATTTGTTTCTATACTATCCGTTACAATTTAGCCCAACCTTTTATCAAGATACTAGCATAGTAAAACATTTTTTCATTTTTTCGGCTCAATAAAATTTCTATGTTAAAACGCATTTTAGTGTTGGATGATAACCAGGATATACTTGATATTGTAAACGAAACACTCACCTATGAACAATTTGAGGTGCAGGGAACTACAAAGGGCAACACAGTTATTCCGCTAATGGAAGAATTTACGCCTGACCTGGTTATCCTGGATTATCGCGTTGCGGATACCAATGGCGGCGAAATCTGCAGGAAGATCAAAACACATCCAAAATTCAATAATATTCCCGTTATTATTTTCTCGGCTTACGTTAACCGCGACAATGAGCTCTTTGCCTACGGGTGCGATGCCGTTATCAATAAACCCTTTGATTTAACCGAGCTTGTTGAAAAAGTTCAACGCCTTATCCTTCTTAACACCACATTACCTTAACGGTAATTAAATAACTAATTAACAGTTAAATTTTAAAAAGATCGGAGGTTTTACCTTTTAGGCAAAAAAATTGCAATTATTACATAATTTCAATGATTAATATTCCGATTTAGCATAATTAAGCGCTTTTGTTGATAAAAAACTATGCTTCAGGCCTTGTTAAATGGGTATTGTTTTAATAAATTTGTTTTATTGATTAAGCTAATTTTAAATACAAATGCCCCTAATTGTATTAACAACGATAATACCTATATCCCGAAATACAGGTTCAGAAAAAAAGCATAAAAGGGAGCGCGTTTGCCCCAGATGCAAAAATGAACTGGATGCTCGTATACGCAGAGGTTTTTGGGTTAAAACTTTTCTTTTCTGGCTTCCTATAAAAAGATATATCTGCTATAACTGCCACCGTAAATTATATAAATTAAACTAATTAATACTAAACGGCATTATCATCTTAGTAAAAAAAATAACCTATTAATACCGTACAAATATTTTTATAAGGGTTTTCACGCTTTTATCAAATAAAATATCGTAATTGAATTTTATTTTTTCCCTTATAAACCTTGAGCCCGAAAATCAATACTTCAAATAAATACCTTTGTCC
>Ga0206921_10247_pt1 | contig 13833 bp, 12 predicted proteins | sample Alteio_BWOrgHeat_66_FD_152930 | JGI IMG/M metagenome (GOLD analysis project Ga0206921, IMG submission 152930) | Enriched cells from forest soil in Barre Woods Harvard Forest LTER site, Petersham, Massachusetts, United States -... | ecosystem: Environmental > Terrestrial > Soil > Temperate forest >...
AGGCATTGGCCTTGAAGAAGCCGGTGTTAAAACCGACAAAGGCAAGGTACTTGTTGATGATTTTTACAAAACCAATATTGAAGGTGTTTATGCCATAGGCGATATTGTTAAAGGACAGGCATTAGCCCACGTAGCATCTGCCGAAGGTATTATCTGCGTTGAAAAAATTGCTGGCCACAACCCTGAGCCATTAAATTACAATAACATACCAGGCTGTACTTATTGCTCACCCGAAGTTGCTTCAGTTGGTTATACCGAAAAAGCAGCTAAAGAAGCAGGTTACGAGTTGAAAGTTGGCAAATTCCCATTCTCAGCGTCGGGCAAAGCGAGCGCTGCAGGTGCAAAGGATGGTTTTGTTAAACTGATATTTGATGCCAAGTATGGCGAAATTTTAGGCGCGCACATGGTAGGCCATAACGTTACTGAAATGATTGCCGAAATAGTTACTGCCCGAAAGCTGGAAGCTACCGGTCACGAGATCATCAAATCGGTACACCCACACCCAACCATGAGCGAAGCAGTAATGGAAGCTGCCGCCGAAGCGTACGGAGAGTGTATACACTTGTAGTGTAAAGTTGAAAGTAAAAAGTTTAAAGCTTTCTATATAAAACAAAATGGCCGACTGGATAGTTGGCCATTTTGTTTTATATAGATTTGCAAGTCTCCGTTTTTTACTTTTAACTTTCCACTTTAAACTTTCAACTCGCTATGAAGTTACACACAATAGATACCGGTTTTTTTAAATTAGATGGCGGCGCCATGTTTGGCGTTGTACCTAAGGCTATCTGGAACAGAACCAACCCTGCCGATGAGAATAACCTGTGTACCTGGGCCATGCGCTGTTTGTTGGTTGAAGATGGCGCTAGATTGATATTGATAGATACCGGCATAGGCAATAAGCAGGATCAAAAGTTTTTTAGTCATTATTATTTGCATGGCGATGCCAGTATGGATAGCTCGCTGGCTGCCAAAGGCTTTCACCGCGATGATATAACTGATGTATTTTTAACCCACCTGCATTTCGATCATGTTGGCGGCGCTGTTATACGGGAGGGTGATAAATTGATACCCGCCTTTAAAAATGCCACCTATTGGAGTAATAAGGATCATTGGGAATGGGCCGTCACCCCTAACGAGCGTGAGAAGGCGTCGTTCCTAAAGGAAAATATTTTACCAATACAGGAAAGCGGGCAATTAAAGTTTATTAACGGGGATGATGGCGTACAGTTCACACAAGATATCAGCATAAAATTTGCATATGGGCATACCGAAGCAATGATGCTACCGCTGATAAACTATAAGAACAAACAAATATTGTACATGGCCGATCTGCTGCCATCTGTAGGCCATTTGCCCCTGCCCTATGTTATGGCTTATGATATGTTTCCACTAAAAACATTGACAGAAAAGAAGATCGTATTAACAGAGGCCCTGGAAAAAGAGTATATTCTGTACCTGGAACATGATCCAATAAATGAATGCTGCATCCTGCAACAAACCGAAAAAGGAATAAGATTAGGCGATACGTTTAAGCTAAGTGAATTGTAGTTCAGCCATTAGAAGTGTTTCAATAAATCTTCAGGATAAATTATTTAACAAACTCCAAAATATCGCCTGGCTGGCAATCCAGGGCTTTACAAATAGCATCAAGGGTTTCAATTCGTATGGCCTTTGCCTTACCCGTTTTTAGTATGGATAAATTAGAAATGGTAATGCCTACCTTATCGCTCAATTCATTTAGCGACATTTTTCTTTTGGCCATCATTACATCCAGGTTAATAATAATCGGCATGGTTATATGGTTAACTCCTGTTCTTCCTTTAATATTGAGCCTTGTTTAAAGGCTTCGGCAATAATCAGTACTAATAATCCGCAAATCAGCACTTCAAAATCATAAACTGATGCATTTAAAATAATTACAGGTGAATTTATAAGGCCTTTGCTAATGTAAAAATCTGTTTGTTGGAAACCATAATTCACTATAGTATAAACAATCAATAATAACCCTATCCGCCTGATCATTTCCAGGTGCTTACTTTCAAAAATTGAGCCCTCATAAATACTATAAATAACCTTATTGATAATATAGGCAATACTGGCAAGTATAACCAAACAGGCAAAAGTCAAAACCATGTTTAATGCGGAAAGCCACGGAGATGTATTTATAAATTTAGCGTTAACCCTTACATACGCATTAATGCTAATATCCTCAAGTGAGTAATTATTGTTCACTTGCATATTTCCATCCTTGGCACCGGGTATCAAACGCGGATCAATAGCAGCACCAGGAAGAACTGAGGTAATAACGCCGGCCTTGTCAACATCGCCATTTATACCATCCATAAAACCTTTGTAAAATTCTGGCGCAACATTCTGAAAAAACAACGCTGCAAATACTACATATACGGCTACTTGTAACAATCTAACTCTTTTCATTATAAATTATTTGATGATACAAATCAACGCTTAATTTATTACAATTCAAAATATATTTATTGATTTACAATAAATATTAATTGCAATTCGAATCACTCAATATAAACTAGTGTTTATATTAAAAGACTTGTGGAAAAACTTTTACAGGTGAGAATTATGTAAAAACAATATATTTTGTATCTTGAACACGATCCTATTAATGAATGCTGTAAACTGAAGCAAACAAAAAAAGGGATAAGGATAAACGAAACATTTAACCTAAATTACATAAAAACCGAGGCAATATCACACCACAAAAACCGTGCAATAAATAGCATGTAATCAATATAATACACCTCTTTTTTTAATATAAATTTTAGTTGAAAAAAACCACAACAATTTCGTACCTTTGCACGTTCAATTTTAAAAGTAAGAATCGAGGTTTTAAAATAGATGAGACAACTCAAAATAACACAATCCATAACCAATCGTGAGTCACAATCTCTTGACAAATACTTGCACGAAATTGGTAAAGTTGACCTGATAACAGCCGAAGAAGAAGTTATACTAGCCCAAAAAATACGCGAAGGCGACCAGGCTGCATTAGAGCGCCTTACAAAAACCAACCTTCGCTTTGTGGTGTCTGTTGCTAAACAATATCAGAACCAGGGCTTAACCCTGGGCGACTTAATAAATGAGGGTAACTTAGGCCTCATTAAAGCGGCCAAGCGTTTTGATGAAACAAAAGGTTTCAAATTTATATCATACGCCGTTTGGTGGATCCGTCAATCAATTTTGCAGGCCATTGCCGAGCAATCACGTATTGTACGTTTGCCTTTGAACCAGGTAGGTTCATTAAGTAAAATAAGCAAAGCTTTCTCTAAACTGGAGCAGGAATTTGAGCGTGAGCCTTCACCTGAAGAGCTTGCTGATATACTGGAAACAACCGTTGATAAAATATCTGACACGCTGAGCAATTCAGGCCGTCATGTATCAATGGATGCACCGTTTGTACAGGGTGAAGAAAATACATTATTGGATGTACTGGAAAACCAGGAGCCAAATACCGATTCAATTTTAATTAATGAATCGTTATCAGAAGAAATAAAACGTTCATTATCTACACTTACCGAGCGTGAGCGCGAGATTATCGTATTATTCTTCGGCTTAGGCACCAATCATCCGCTTTCACTGGAAGAAATAGGTGAGAAATTTAACCTAACCCGTGAGCGTGTAAGACAAATAAAAGACAAAGCGCTGCAACGCCTGCGCCATACTTCAAGAAGTAAGATATTAAAGTCATATTTGGGTTAATAAACGCAAATATTGTGTCTGTATGTGGATACGGATGAAAAAGTCCCGCTGTTAAAGCGGGACTTTTTTTGTTTAAAAACGGTCATACTAAACTTGTTTCAGCATCTCACGGGACAGGTTAACAGCATGCAGAATACTTAGCACGTGGGATCCCGAAACAAGTTCGGGATGACGGTTGGTATAATTTATTATTTGATTCCCTTCAAAACCCCAACAGCATACTCCACCTGCTCCGGGTGCACGTCCAGATGCAATACAAAACGTATACGATGACTATCCGTTGGCAAGGCTTTTATACCATGCTCAGCAAGCCTTGCCAGAACAACAGCAGCGGGTTCAATGGTATCAAACAAAACAATATTAGTTTCAGCAGGTAAAACATTGCTTACCCACGGGCATTGGATTAATGCTTCGCTGAAAATTTGCGCATGAGCATCATCGATCCTTAAGCGTTCTATATGATGATCAAGCGCGTAGATACCAGCCGCGGCCAAAAATCCCGCCTGGCGCATTCCTCCACCAAAAACCTTACGGATCCGTCGCGCATATTTAATGGTAGCCTTATCAGCCAAAAAAACTGAACCTACCGGCGCGCCGAGACCTTTTGATAAGCAAACAGATATCCCATCAAAATACTGCCCGTAATCAACAGCTTTATCACCGGTATGTATAAGGGCGTTGAAAATCCGCGCACCATCCAGATGCAATTTTAGACCTTTTTCCCGGCACAGCTCAGCAATAGGCTTTATCTGCGCCAGCGTATAACAACTACCACCACCTTTATTCACTGTATTTTCCAATGCCACCAAACTGGTATGCGGATAGTGTATATTTTCCGCATTTATCTCTGGTTCTATCATCTCGGCAGTAATAATGCCACGGTAGCCATTGAGCAAACGGGTTGATACCGCCGAATTAAACGCTATTCCCCCACCCTCGTAACGGTAAACATGCGCAGTTTGATCGGCAATAAGTTCATCCAATGGTTGGGTAAAGCATTTTATGGCTATCTGGTTAGTCATAGTACCTGATGGGCAAAAAATACCCGATTCCATGCCAAACATGGCGGCAGTCTTTTCTTCAAGCGCATTTACGGTTTCATCTTCGCCAAAAACATCATCACCAACCCTGGCATTCATCATGGCGTCCAACATTCCGGGTGTTGGTTTTGTAATAGTGTCGCTACGGAGGTCAACGGTCATATTATTTCCTTTAAAATTACGTTCTTTGTATTTTACATTATATGCGCCCAATTTTAATCATTTTATTTTTTATGTTGATAGGTATATCAGCAAAATCACAAAGCTGGGAACCCGGCTATTTTTACGATGTTAAAGGCAACAAAGAAATTGGCCTTATTAGGTACAAAGGCTCCGGAAACGGCCCAATAAAAGATGAGGGCTTTATTGAATTTAAGGCAGACAAAAAGGCCAATACCTTAACCCTCAGCGCAAGCGACCTTAGCTCATTTGTTATGGGCAGGGATAGTTTTATAGTTGCCGCCGCGCCGCGTACCGGAGCATGGTCGAAAAACGAAATTGATTTTGTACTGGTGGCAGTGGATGCTGACAAGGAAGACCCCAAACTTTATATGTTCGAGGGTAAAGTTGGTGGCGGTGGTGGCGTACAGTCAAGCGTTGGTTTGGGTATAGGCGGCGGCTTTGGCGGCGGAGGTGGCGGCTTCGGCGGTGGCATTGGCGGCGGGATTTCAATCCCGTTAGGCGGCGGTGGTCACAAGGCAACCAGTTATTTCTACGGCAGAAACACAGCCGAAATGAAAGAATTAACCCCGGCAAATTTCGTTGATGTAATGAGTAATATCATGGGCGATGAACCCGAAATAGTTGACGAACTACATCAAAACAGATACAGCTTAGGCAATATTGGCAAACTGCTGGATAAGTTTTATAAGCTGCAGGCAGAGCACGGAGCGCAGAATTAGAATCAAGATGTAAGAGTCAGGAATCAGGAAAGAAAAAATGCAGATTCCTGACTCATTCCCAATCGCAGCTTCCTGACTCTTGCATCTTGACTCCTGACTCTTCCCCCTAGATGCTTTGCGCTATAACAAAACCGCTGGCCCAGGCCCATTGGAAATTGTAACCACCCAGCCATCCCGTAACATCTACACATTCGCCGCCATAGTACAGGCCGGGTATCTTTTTAACTTCGAGGGTTTTGGATGATAGCTCATCGGTTGATATCCCACCGCGCATTACTTCGGCTTTATCATAGCCTTTATCCCCGGCAGGTTTTACTTTAAACTCGTGGATCAGATTGCTGATGTTTTCGATATCGACTTTGGTTAACGATGCCAGGTTCTTTTCAACAGGCAGTTTATCGCTCAAGGCCTCGGCAAATTTGCGTGTATATAAGCCTGCCAGATAAGCCAACAGCATCTTTTTTCCGTTCACTTCCTTTTCCTGTTGGATAAGGTCCGCGATGTTTTGGTATGGCAATAGATCGATATAAATAAACTCACCCGGTTTCCAATAGGATGAGATCTGCAATATAGCCGGCCCGCTTAATCCCCAATGGGTGAATAAAATATTCTCATCAAAGCTGATTCTGTCGTTCCAGACCCGACAAAAAATACTATTGCCTGATAGCTGCTCATACCATGGCTGATCTTTACCTGTGATAGTTAAAGGCACTAAAGCAGGCGCGGTATCAATAATTTTAAGGTCAAATTTACGGGCTATGCTTAGGCCGAAATCTGTTGCCCCGATTTTAGGGATCGGTAATCCGCCGGAGGCAATTACTACTTTAGGAGCCTCAATGGTGTGCTCCTTCCCATTTTTTTCATAGCTGATATGGAAACCATTATCGGTTTGTTTGAGATTTTTAACCGTGGTATCGCATTGGATCTCCTGTCCTAATTCATAGCACAGGTTAGTAAAAACCCTAACCACATCGCGCGCATTATTGCTTGTTGGGAATAGCTGGCCCAGTGTTTTCTCCTGTCCCTCAATGCCGTATGTTTCAAAAAAACTAACGGTATCATCAACCGTCCACTGCGCGAAGGCCGATTTAGCGAAATGCTCATTGGCCGATATAAATTGTTGTGCCGAGGCATACAGGTTGGTATAATTACAGCGCCCGCCCCCACTGATCAGTATCTTGGCACCTACCTTATCGTTTCGTTCAAGTATCAGTGTGCGTTTGCCTAAAAAGCCTGCCTGTACCGCGCACATTAGTCCGCATGCACCTCCGCCAATAATTATAGCGTCAAAATCTGTTTGTTTTATTAAATTTGTTGCCATGGGCGATGTTGTGCAAATATCAGAATTTGGAAAGATACTTATCTTTTTAATAACAGGAATAATACTGGTATGCCTTATATTTTTTGTAAACCGGTTAATGTCGCCAAATCACCCCAATGCGGAGAAATTAAGCTCGTATGAATGTGGCGAAGAGCCAACCGGCAGTGCATGGCTACCCTTCAATTCCCGTTTTTATGTAATAGCATTGGTTTTCCTGCTCTTTGAGGTCGAAATGGTATTCGTTTTCCCCTGGGCAACGGTATTTGGCAGTCACGAGATCAATAATTTTGATCCGCGTTGGGGTATGTTATCGCTGATCGAGATGTTTGCGTTTTTAGGTGTGCTGATACTAGGTCTAGTATACGTTTGGTGCAAAGGTGACCTCGACTGGATAAAACCAAAGCCAATTACGCCAACAACCGACGTAAAGATCCCTACATCGTTGTACGACCAGCTAAATACCGATCAAGGTGCATATGTTGTAAAGCAATTCAGCATGGAGCAAACTCCAGTAGTCGCAACTGTTGAGACACCTGCTGCGGCAACTGCGCAACCCATCAGGAAACCCATGTTTAAACCAACTTTTAAAAAGGCAAGCGATGAATGATATAACCAGCGAAAGTGGTGGCATGATGGTTACCAAAATGAACGACCTGCTCAACTGGGCACGTTTATCATCCTTATGGCCTCTGAGCTTTGGTATAGCCTGCTGCGCCATTGAAATGATGGGTTCATTCGCTTCCACCTACGATCTCGACCGTTTCGGCGTTTTCCCGCGGCCATCGGCACGCCAAGCAGATGTGATCATCATAGCCGGCACCGTAACCTTTAAAATGGCCGAACGCATTAAACGCCTGTACGAGCAAATGCCTGAGCCAAAATATGTGATCTCCATGGGATCATGCTCCAACTGCGGTGGCCCTTACTGGCAGCACGGTTACCATGTGGTAAAAGGTGTTGACAGGGTGATACCTGTTGATGTGTACGTACAAGGCTGCCCCCCGCGCCCCGAAGCATTGATTGGCGCTATTTTGGAGTTGCAGAAGAAGATTGAAGGGGAAACGCTGGCGGGAACCAAGATGGTGAACCAGGATTAAACGGATTTAAGAGATTTTCAGGATGTAATTTATTTATGTTTTGCGTTAGGGATGGCAGCGGATACCGGCCCTGTGGCTAAGGCCTGTGCAGTATGAGCGTACAGCCCGGTCCGCTGAATAGCGGGAACGCCAAAAAAATATCAGAACCCGAATTTAAAGAATTAAGGAATTTGTGAAATTCTGTTCATTCTAAAATTCATAAAATTCCGGTTCAGACAATTGATAAATATAAGGTAGCACAAACGCGCTCCGTTTGATTCACCCCGACTACTCCGCTATTCAGCGGATGGTCGACCCTCTCTGCAACAAGTCGCAAAGAGGGTAAAAAGGTATATTTCTGCAGCATTTTTATCACATTCCGGTCATCCTTTAAATCCTGCAAATCCCGGTTCCAAAATTCCTCTCAAAATCGTATCTTTGCGGCAAATGATAGCTATAAATAACCTTACGTTTGAGATTGGTGCAAGAGCCTTATATGATGAAGCTAACTGGCATATTAAACCCGGAGAAAAGATAGGCCTTATTGGCGCTAACGGAACCGGCAAAACCACTTTGCTTAAAATGATCGTAGGTGAGTACAAACCTACATCGGGCACTATATCAATGGCTAAGGACCTGACCATGGGTTACCTGAACCAGGATCTGCTATCGTACTCTTCTGATAAAACCATTTTGCATGTGGCCATGGAAGCTTTTGAGCGCCAGAACCAATTGCATGATGAGATAGAAGTGCTGCTAAAAAAACTGGAAACAGACTATACCGAAGATTTGCTGCACAAACTGAGCGACAAACAGCACGAGTTTGAAGTGCTCGATGGTTATAGCATTGAATATAAAGCGCACGAAATTTTGGCCGGTTTGGGTTTTAGCGATGCTGAAACACAACGCAAACTGAGCACCTTTTCGGGTGGATGGCGTATGCGTGTTATGCTGGCTAAGATACTTTTACAGGCACCTGATATTCTTTTACTGGATGAGCCTACCAACCACCTTGACTTACCTTCTATCCAATGGCTTGAGGATTACCTGAAAGCTTTTGATGGCGCGGTGATCATCGTATCACATGATAGGTGGTTTTTGGATAAGGTAATTAACCGTACTGTTGAATCGCGTAAAGGTAAGCTGACCGTTTACGCGGGCAATTACTCTTTCTATTTAGAAGAAAAAGCGCAACGTGAAGAAATTCAGCGTGGTGAGTTTAAAAACCAACAATCAAAAATAAAACAGGAAGAGCGCTTGATAGAACGTTTCCGCGCTAAGGCATCCAAGGCAAAGATGGCGCAATCGCGTATCAAGGCTTTGGATAAACTGGAACGAGTGGATGATGTGGATGATGACAACCCATCGGTTAACTTCAGCTTCCGTTTCTCTAAACAATCGGGCAGGCATGTGGTAACTTTAGAGGATATCACCAAAAAATATCCTGCTATAGATATTTTAGACCATACCGAGGCTATCATTGAAAAAGGCGATAAAATAGCCTTGATCGGTGCCAACGGTAAAGGTAAATCAACCCTGTTACGTATTGTAGCCAGTGCTGATAAAGATTTTACCGGCAAGTTTGAAACTGGTCATAACGTTACGCAAACATTCTTCGCGCAACACCAGTTGGAATCATTGCATCTGGAGAGTCAGATATTACAGGAACTGCAAGCATTCGCGCCTAAGCATAATGAAACTGAACTACGCTCTATATTAGGTTCGTTCTTATTTACCGGCGATGATGTTTTCAAGAAGATTAAAGTACTTTCGGGTGGTGAAAAATCGCGTGTGGCTTTGGCTAAGGCCTTAACCGCCGACGCTAACTTCCTGATACTGGATGAGCCCACTAACCACCTTGATATAGCATCAGTTAATATATTGATACAGGCTTTAAAGCAATTTGAAGGTACGCTGATCGTAGTATCGCACGATAGATATTTCCTGGATAATGTGGCTAATAAAATTTGGTTTATTGAGGACCAGAAGATAAAGGTTTATCCGGGCACTTATGCCGAATACGATGAGTGGAACGCGAAACGCAAGCTTGAACTAAAAGGCGCACCTGCACCAAAGGTTGAAAAGAAAGAAGAAAAAAAGCCTGAGCCTGTTAAAGAGCAGAAACCGCAATCGGAAAATAAATTTCAGCAGTTAAAAAAACTTAACCAGGATCTTTCAAAAATGGAAGAGCAGATGAGCGAGCTTGAGCGCCAGGTAAAACAGTTTGAAGCACAATTGGCTGATGAAAAACTGTATAGCGATGCCAACAAATCCAAAGAAGTAACCCGTAATTACGAGGCTAAAAAACTGGAACTGGGCGCCATACAACTCCGTTGGGAGGCTTTGGCCGAACAGATTATGGAACTGGAAGCGTAAAATACCATTTACATTATTGCGTTGATGGGGGTAATCTTGTAGCTTAGTGCCGCACGATTACCCTATCAACGCAATAATTATGACCAAAAGATACTGGAAGCTTTTTTTACTGCTCCTGATAAGTGCAAACTCCTTTGCACAAGCTCCACAATATGATAACAACGTTTTTAACCCGGCTATAAAAAGCGTTGAGTTTTATAACACTAAAAAGAATCCCTCCTTCCCCATCATCAGGCTAAACTCCGGCGAACAGGTTGAACTTGATTTTGATGACCTGCGCGGTGGGCTGCACTATTATTACTACACGCTTGAACATTGCGATGGCGACTGGAACTCCTCCAACCTATCCCCTACCGAATACCTGAAAAGCTTTAATGATGATAAGATTCTGGATTACAGCTATTCATCAGCTACCTTTCAGAAATACACACATTACACCATCAAGTTCCCGAATGATAATATAGCTCCTAAAATATCAGGCAACTATATTTTAAAGGTTTATGAGGACGACGATCAAACCAAAATGATACTCACCCGTAAGTTTTATGTGGTGAATGACCAGGTATCCATCAGTGCCAATATTGTTCCTTCAGGCGATATCAGCAGCAGGCAAACCAATCAGAAGATCAATTTTCAGCTCAATTACGGCGCATTAAAAGTGCAAAACCCTAATATGGATATCCGCACCTGGGTGATGCAGAACGGGCGTGATGAAACCGGGCAATTTACTACACAAGTTCAGTATATACGTGGTAGCCAATTGATCTATGAAGATCTGAGCACTAATGATTTCCCCGGCAGGAATGAATTTCGCCATTTCGATTTCCGCAGTCTGAAACTAAACTCTGAGAGGGTAGCGCATATTTATAAGGATACCGCCAATACGGTTGTAATGCTAACCGACCAGAGCCGCAATAATCCTAACTATAGCTTCTCTTATGATAATGATGGCAGATTCTATATCATTAATCAGGAAGGCACCAACCCTACAGTTGATGCCGATTACGCGCATCTTTTTTTCAGCTTTAACACCACAAAAACAGATGCTGACGGCTCCTTATATCTTGTAGGCAAGTTCAATGATTACAGGCTTGATGAGCGCAGCAAAATGGATTATGATTCAAGGGGCAAATTCTATAGCCATCTCTTCCTGAAACAAGGCGTATATGATTATATATATGTTTGGGTTGATAATAGTACGAAAAAGCCTGATGATATTGTTTTCGAGGGTTCTTATTTTGAAACGGAGAATAATTACCAGTTACTGGTTTATTACCATCCGCCTACGGCGAGATGGGAGGAATTGGTGGGGTATAGCACGTTAAACTCGGCACCTAAAAAGTAAGGGAACCGGAAGTGCGCTGGGGTGTCATGCTGAGCGTAGTCGAAGTATGTGCGGTGGGAATACGTCGTATGTTTTAAACCAAAAATAGTAAATGAAGCAATATTTTGTCTACATACTTCTTTGCAGCGATAACTCCTATTATACCGGAATTACCAACGATTTAGAAAGACGAATATATAAACATGAAAATGGTTTAAACCCTGGGTCATATACTTGTACAAGAAGACCTGTAAAATTAGTTTTTCACGAAAGATTTCCTGATGTTTTACAAGCAATAGCTTTTGAAAAACAAGTTAAGGGTTGGAAACGGGCTAAGAAGGAAGCTATAATTAATGGTGATTGGCATTTGTTGCCTGAAATATCAAAGATAAAAAAGGCATAGCGTATAATCCCTGCGCACATGCTTCGACTACGCTCAGCATGACACCCTACCCACAGATATGCAAAAAGCCGCCGGTGTTTCCACAGGCGGCTTAAATAATCATCTTAAAAATCTTTTAAATCCCTAAAATCCTGGTTCTATTTATTCAAATTCGGCAGATCAGTATTGCCTTTTAAATATCTTTCTAAATAATAAAAGCTCAATTCATTTATTAATAACCTGCTTTGCATATTATAACCTGCACCATGTGCTCCCGGCGGATAGATACGCAGATCAGCATCTTTGCCGGCATTGGTTAAAGCTGTTAACAATTGCATAGTATTGGCAGGGTGCACATTATCATCGCTCAGGGAGTGGATCAGTAACAAATGATCCTGCAAGCCTGATGCGTGGGTCATGTTCGAGCTGTTTTTGTAGCCTTCCGCATTATCCTCTGCTGTGCCCATATAACGCTCAGTATAAATATCATCATATAAACGCCAGTCGGTAACCGGGGAGTTGGCTATACCTACCTTAAACACACCAGGATGGGTAAGTAAGGTATACGCAGTAATATAACCGCCATAACTGCCGCCCATAATGGCCATGTTCTTGCCATCTACATAAGGCAGCGTAGCCATATATTTTGCTGTAGCAGCAAAGTCATAGCTTTCGTATTTGCCCAATTGTTTGTAAACAACTTTCATAAAAGCGCTGCCATAATTGGCGATACCGCGATTATTTACGTTTACCACTATATAGCCGTTTTGTGCAAGCCATTGCTCTGAAGTAGCATCAGAAAACTTATTAAATACACCATGTGATTCAGGGCCGCCATAAATAGATAATACAACCGGGTATTTTTTAGTTGGATCGAAATTAAATGGTTTAATCATGGAACCATCCAGCTCCGTACCGTCATCCGCTTTAAAGTGGAAAAGCTCCAGTGGTGAGTAAGCATGGGTATTTAAGAAATCACTCACACCTTTATTAGCCTCTAGCAACTGCAAGGTTTTGCCTTTATCGTTACATAAGGCAACTTGTGTTGGCGTGGTGGTATTGCTATATTTATCTATATAATATTTTGTATTGGGCGACATATCAATATCATGAAAGCCTGGTACAGGATTCAATCTTTTCTTATCGCTGCCATCATATTTTATGGAGTAGAACTGTTGCTCAAGCGGTGAAGCCTCTGCCGAAAGGTAATAGATAGTTTTATTATCAGGATTGATACCGCTTACCTTTATCATATCCCAATTACCTTTGGTTACCTGGTTTATCAGCTTGCCATCGTAATTATAACGATAGATATGGTAATAACCCGAACGATCAGACACCCAGAAAAACTCTTTTGTTTTCTCAGGGAAATAAAGCATATCATTTACATTGGTGTAAAAGTTTGAGATAGCTACCCATGTAGTGTTCTTTTCTTCCAAAACCACATGGTGATCACCGGTTTTAACATTGAAGAAATACAGCTTCATATCGTTTTGCGCACGGTTTAAGGTAACCATGGCCAAAACATCCGGATCGCTTGTCCAGTATAGACGCGGTATGTAGAAATCGCCCGTTTCATCCGGCGACAGCCAAACCTTTTTACCTGAATTTACGTCAATAACCCCTACCCTTACTTTAGGGTTCGGGTCACCTACCTGTGGTATGGCAATGTGTATATTATTA
>Ga0206921_10249_pt1 | contig 13824 bp, 11 predicted proteins | sample Alteio_BWOrgHeat_66_FD_152930 | JGI IMG/M metagenome (GOLD analysis project Ga0206921, IMG submission 152930) | Enriched cells from forest soil in Barre Woods Harvard Forest LTER site, Petersham, Massachusetts, United States -... | ecosystem: Environmental > Terrestrial > Soil > Temperate forest >...
CCTTCAACTGAAAGAAAAAGTCAACACCATGGTGGACCAGCTACGCTTCTTTACCTCGGAAGTGACGCGCGTGGCCCGCGAAGTGGGCGTGGAGGGCCGGCTGGGCGGTCAGGCCATCGCGCCGGGAGCGGCTGGAACCTGGAAGGAATTGACGGACAACGTCAACCAATTGGCCGCCAACTTGACCACCCAAGTGCGCGCCATTGCCGAGGTGGCCAAGGCGGTCACGCAAGGCGACTTGACCCGTTCCATCCGTATGGATGCCCGGGGCGAGGTGGAGACCTTGAAAGATACCATCAACCAGATGATCGCCAACGTGCGCGACACCACCCTGAAAACCGCCGAGCAGGTCTGGTTGAAGACCAATTTGGCCCGTTTCACCCTCATGTTGCAGGGCCAGCGAAATTTGCAAACCGTGGCCAAGGCAATCCTTTCCGAACTCAACCAGGTCGTATCGGCCCAGCACAGCACCTTCTATATCGCTCATTCTAATGATTCGGGCGAGACCCGCTTAAGACTTCTTTCCAGCTTTGCTTACCGTCCGCGGCCGGAACTTCCCCAAGAATTCGGCCTGGGGGAGGGGCTGGTGGGCCAGTGCGCCCAGGAAAAGACCAGGATCTTCTTGAATAACGTGCCGGGAGACTACATCCGCATCAGTTCAGGCTTGGGGGAAGCGGCCCCCCTGAATATCGTGGTACTGCCCATCCTTTTCGAGGGTCAGATTAAGGGTGTCCTGGAATTGGCTTCCTTCGAAGTCTTTACCCCGACCCATTTGGCCTTCCTGGAAGAGTTGATGGAAAGCATCGGCATTGTCATGAATACCTTGGAAGCCAACCTGCGCACCGAAACCCTGCTGAAGAACCTGCAAAGCCAGCAGGAGGAATTACAGAAGACCAACCAAGAGTTGGGGGAAAAGGCCGACCAGTTGGCCCTGACCTCCAAGTACAAATCCGCGTTCCTTTCCAACATGTCCCATGAATTGCGCACGCCCTTGAACAGCATGCTCATCCTCTCCCAACAGCTGGCCGAGGATTCCAAGAGCCTCACTCCTAAGCAGGTGGAATACGCCCGCACGATTCACGCCTCGGGCGGGGACCTGTTGCTTTTGATCAATGACATCCTGGACCTGGCCAAGGTGGAGTCGGGCTCCATGTCGCTCAACTTGGACACCGTGCCTTTCACCGAGATAAGGAGCCGTTTGGACCGGTTGTTCCGCCATGTGGCCGAGGGCAAGCGCTTGAATTTCAGCGTCGAATTCGATCCCAGCCTGGGCAGCGAGATCTACACCGACTCCAAACGCCTGGAACAAGTCTTGAGGAACCTTCTCTCCAACGCCTTCAAGTTCACAGAAAAGGGACAGGTCACCCTCAAAGTGGTTCCCGCCACCGGCGGCTGGAGCCTTGATCATCCGATCTTAAGCAAGACCCAGGAAGTCATCGCTTTTTACGTCATCGACACGGGCATCGGTATTTCGCCGGACAAACAAAAGATCATTTTCGAGGCCTTCCAGCAGGCTGAAAGCGGGACCAGCCGGAAGTATGGAGGGACCGGATTGGGGTTGTCGATCAGCCGCGAACTGGCCAATCTTTTGGGAGGCCAATTGACCCTCGCCAAGAGTCAATTCGGGCATGGCAGTACCTTTGTCCTTTATATTCCCAAGGACTATATCCCGGCCAAAGCCCTCGCGGCGGTTCCTCTTCCCGCCGCTCCGCCGCTTCTATTGGCGGCTCCGAAACAATGGCGCGACCCGACGCAAAGGGAAGAATCCCTCGAGATACCGAATCAAGTGTCGGATGACCGCAAAAATATCCAGGCGGGGGACAAGATCCTCTTGATCGTGGAAGACGACCCAAACTTTGCCCGGATCCTCCTGGACACGGCCCGCGATAAGGGTTTCAAGGGGCTTGTCGCGTCGCGCTGTGACAGCGCCCTGAGACTGGCCCATGAGTTCCCACCCAGCGCGGTGACTCTGGACATCCAGCTCCCCGACACCGATGGTTGGAAGATCCTGACCCGCTTCAAGAACGACTTGGCTACGCGCCACATTCCCGTGGAGATCATTTCCGCCGATGAGGACGGGATGCGGGGTTTAAGGCAGGGGGCCGTGGGTTTCCTGTCGAAGCCCATCAGCACGGAAGGCCTAAGGAAGGCTTTTAAGGACATTCATAAATACCTGGAGACCGATGCCCGGGAAGTGCTGTTGGTTTGCGCCGGGGAAGGCCGGCGGAAAAAGCTCAAGAAAACCCTGGTATCCGAAGAGGTCAAGGTGCACGCCGTCCCCGGCAGCCGGGAAGCCTTGCCGTTGTTGAAAAAAGGAAATTTGGACTGCGTGGTCCTCGAATTGCCCGGCGCGGACGGTTTCCAGTTATTGCGGGCGATCCACGCCGAGCCCCAGTGGGGCCAAATACCCACAATCGTGACTATCCACGGGGACCTGACCAAAAAAGAAAAGGAAGAGCTTAGGCGCCTCGCCAATGTTGGCGTCATCAAAGAGGTCGAGTCCCCGGAGCGATTGACGGATAACCTGGCTTTTTTTCCTTCACCAGGCGGTCGCCAAGCTTCCTGCGACCGAACGAGACAGCATTGAAAAGATACACCAAAGCAACAATGTCCTGATCGGCCGAAAAGTTTTGGTGGTCGACGACGACATCCGTAATATTTTCGCCATGACCAGCCTCTTGGAGCACCAAAAGATACAGGTCTTGTCCGCCGAAAGCGGCCGTGAGGCGCTGGAAATGCTCCAGAAGAACCAAGATGTGGATATCGTGCTGATGGACATCATGATGCCGGAAATGGACGGTTACGATACGATGCGAGCCATCCGCCGGAAAAAGATCTTCAATTCCATACCTATCATCGCCTTGACTGCGAAAGCCATGAAAGGGGATAGGGAAAAATGCATTGAGTCGGGGGCCTCGGATTACATCACCAAACCGGTGGATACCGAACAACTGCTGACCTTGATGCGGATGTGGTTGAAACCGACAGGCGACAGCCATGATCGATAAGGAAGCGCCCGTCAATATTCTTTTGGTGGATGACCTGCCAGCCAACCTGCTGGCCCTGGAAGCCGTATTGGAAAGCTTGGGCCAGAACCTGGTGAAGACGCGTTCCGGGGAAGAGGCCTTAAGGCATCTTATCCGCATGGATTTTGCCGTCATTCTTTTGGACGTGATGATGCCGGGGATGAACGGTTTTGAGATGGCCGCCCTGATTCGCCAGCGTGACCGCAGCCGCCATACGCCCATTATTTTCCTGACAGCAGTTGGAAAGACCGAAACGGAGATGTTCCGGGGTTATGCCTTGGGGGCCATCGACTACCTGGTGAAACCCTTCGTCCCGGAGATTTTGCGGTCCAAGGTGTCGGTTTTGATCGATCTCTACCGCAAGACAGAGGAAGTGCGCCACCTGAACGATGAACTCAAGAGCAGGGCACAGGAACTTGAGACCCTGAACTTGATGTTGAAAAGCGAGAATGAGATACGCAAGCGGACCGAAGAGGAGTTGCGTGGGTCCAGGGAGGTATTGAAAAACCTCAATGTCAACTTGGAAGCGAGGATCGGCGAGCGCACGGCGGCATTGGAAACGCGCGGCCTCCAACTGACACGAACCAACGAGGAACTGGAGCAGTTCGTCTACGCGTCCTCCCACGACCTGCAGGAACCCTTGCGCACGATGACCAGTTTCCTGCAACTGCTGGAGCGCCGAAACCACGATAAGCTCGATGAGGAATCCTTGCGATTCATCGAATTCGCCATCAAATGCTCGGGAAACATGCGCGCCCTGATCAACGGCTTGCTGGAGTATTCCCGGGTGACTTTAAAGGAAAAGACATTCCGGAACGTCGACTGCAATTTGGTAGTGAGCCGAATACTCGAGCAATTGAACGCCGCCATCACCGAAAGCGGAGCCAAGTTGGAATGCCTGCCGTTGCCGGAAGTTTACGGCGAGGAGATTTTGTTGGGGCAGCTTTTCCAAAACCTGATCGGGAACGCCCTGAAGTTCCGCGGGGAACGCTCTCCCGAGGTGGAAGTGGGAGCGGAAAAGCGCGAAGGCGAATGGCTTTTTTGGGTCGAGGACAACGGTATCGGCATTGAACCCCGTTTTTTTGAGCAAATCTTCCGTCTGTTCCAGCGGCTTCATGGCCGCGAGGAATACCCGGGCGCCGGCCTGGGCCTTGCCGTGTGCCGAAAGACCGTGGAACTTCATGGCGGAAAGATCTGGTGTGAATCGGAATTCGGAAAAGGTTCCTGCTTTTACTTTACCCTTCCTTTTCCCAAACCGGACGCCAAAGCGGCGAAGGTGAAAGTCTTCCCCGAGAGGGAAAAAGCCGGAAAAACCGGCAAGGGTTAAGCCGAACCTGCAACCCCATCCAATCCCCTGGACTCCCAATGATCCAACTCGTTGATCAAGTCAGAGCTTTCGGCCCGTTCCCTGATCGGGATCAATTCTGGGGACGGGGAGCCGGATTGGACAGTTATTCTATCGGTATTTCTTTTTCGAATTCCTGATTCAAATAGACCTGGGCTGAAGCTTTGCCCGTCACCGTAACATCCAATTCGATATGGTTCTTGGGTGATTCCATCTTGTTGTAAATCGTCCTCGTCCCCGTACTGTCGAAAACATCTATCTGCAGGCGTTTCGGGGTCCCTTCCGGCATGTCATAGTTCACCTTGGCATAGCGGGGTTTCGAGCTCTCTCCCGTACTCTTCGCGCTGACCACAAAAGAAACCGCGTCCTTGTTCTGGATCTTCGTTCCCCCCGGGGGCGTCTGGGAAAGGATGGTTTCCGATTCCATGTCGTCATGCACCTCACTCTTGATCTTCTCGATGGTGATGCCGGCGGGCCGCAGGGCCTTGAAGGCTTTCTCCAGGGCTTGGTTCTTGAGGTCGGGCATCACATAAGCGGCGGTGGTGGGCCCCATCGAAACCAGCAGGTTGACCTCGTTGAACGAATCAACCACTTCTTTAGTATCGGGAACTTGGGCTAGCACGGTGTCTTTGGGCTCATTGGAAGTCATCAGGGATTCCCGGCCAACTCTCAAGCGATTCCCAGCCAGGGTGATCTGGGCCTCGGCCGAGGAAAGGCCGACGACGAGGGGTACCAATACCTTCGGTTGACCCTTACTGATGGTCACCGACACCGGGGAACCCTGGGGCATATAGGCATTGGCTTTAGGGTCCTGAAAACTGACCAACCCGGCGGGAACATGCTCATCGGTCTGGTAACGGGCGATGGCCAGCTTCAAGTTCTTCGATTCCAACTCGCTCTTAGCCGCGGCCTGGTCCATCCCCAGTACCCGGGGAACGATCATCTTTTGGTGTCGGCGGGTAAGGGCCATGGCCGTTAGGCCCGCGACGATGGTGATGAGAGTAAAGACCCCGAGGATGACCAGGGCGCGGTGAACCAATTTTTTTTCGGTGGGTGTCATTCGTGGGTTCATGAAAAATCGTTCCCTATCAGGCTGTTTTGGACGCGGGTTTCTCGGTGAAACCCAATTGGCCACAGGCGGCGGCGATATCCACCCCTTTTCGTTCCCTCAAGAAGACCTTCATACCCTTATTCCTCAGGTAATCCTTGAAGGCCATCACCCTTTCTTCCGAGGGGGAGTCGAAGGGAAGAGTAGGCACAGGGTTATACCGGATAAGGTTCACTTTGCAAAGCAGGTCTTTGCAGTAGGCCGCCAGTTTATCGGCATCCTCGGGGCGGTCATTGACGTCCTTTAAAAGGATGTATTCCAGGGTTACGGGTAGGCGGCGCTTATAGGTGAAGTCCCGCATGACCTTGCGAAGCTGGTCGAGAGGATTGGAACGGTTGATGGGCATTAGCTTGCTTCTTATGTCCGGGTCGGCGCTATGAAGGGAGACGGCAAGAGAGACTGGCCAGTCATCTTTAATGAAGCGTTTCATGTGGTCCAAAAGCCCTGAGGTAGAGACGGTGATACGGCGACGGCCCAGGTTCAGACCCTCTTGGTCATGCAGGATGCGCATGGCTTTTTGGGTATGTTCGTAATTGTCCATGGGTTCGCCCATGCCCATCACGACCACGTTATTGAACTTGGTCCCCGAGTCCCGTTCCATGAAGACGACCTGGCTGACGATCTCGGCGGCGGAGAGATTGCGTTTGAACTTGGGGACGCCTGTGGCGCAAAAGGTACATTTCATTCGGCAACCCGCTTGGGTTGATAGGCAGGCGGTATAACGGCCGGGTTCCCCTTCTTCGTCGCGGGCCATGGGGATAAGGACGCTTTCGACGAAGGCGGTTTGGTCAGGGAAGTCGCCCGGGATTTCCCAGAGGTACTTGATAGTGCCGTCTTGAGATTCTTGTTTGGTGTGGAGCTTCAGTGAGGAGAGAGTGGCCTTGGTGGATAGCTCCTCGCGGAATTCTTTGGAAAGGTCGGTCATGGCGGAAAAATCCCCGGCCTTCTTTTGGTAAAGCCAGTGGAAGACCTGGAGGCCTGCGTGTTTGGGTGCGCCCCATCCGGTCAGGAGTGCCGCCAGTTCCTCCCGATTTTGGTCGTAGAGATTGATGAGATTTTTCACGATGCTTGTCTTTCAGTTCGAAATTTCGACCCCAATTGTACGGACGAGAACACCAGAATGACAGGGGCAAAGGGGCCTTGCCAAAGGCCAGAACTGGCTGTTATCCTCATTTTCCTAATAGGGTTTTGGGTGAAGCCCGATGAAGGAAATGAGGATCACACAGTTCTCTGTATTGGGGCCGGAGGCCCCTTGAACAAAGAGGAACTGTGTAAATGAGGTAAATTTTGCCGGTTTATCCGGCTAGCAAGGAACAGGGAATGCCAAATCTATTGAAGATCGGACTGCCTAAGGGAAGCCTTCAGGATTCCACCTTCCACCTGTTCTCCAAGGCGGGTTACAAGATATCGTCCACGTCCCGTTCCTATTTCCCCAGCATTGACGACCCCGAGATGAAGGCCATGCTCATCCGTGCCCAGGAAATGAGCCGTTATGTCGAGGATGGCACCCTGGATGTGGGCATGACGGGCAGGGACTGGGTGCTGGAGAATGGCTCCAAAGTGCAGGAAGTGGCCGAGCTCATCTACGCTAAGGCGGGCCTGAGGCCCGTCCGTTGGGTGCTCGCCGCTCCCGCAAATTCCAAGATCAAGTCGGTCAAGGACCTCGAAGGCAAGAAGATCGCCACTGAATTGGTCAATGTTTCCAAGAGATACCTCAAGAAGAACGGTGTGGAGGCTCATGTGGAATTCTCCTGGGGTGCCACCGAGGCCAAACCTCCCGAATTGGCCGACGCCATCATCGAGGTGACCGAAACCGGGTCTTCCCTGAGGGCCAACAACCTGGTCATCCTCGAGACGGTTATGGAATCCAATACGGTGGTCATCGCCAATCTGGATGCCTGGAAGGACCCCTGGAAGAAAAAGAAGATCGAGAACCTTTGCCTGCTCCTGAAAGGCGCTTTGGCAGCCGAGGAAAAGGTGGGCCTGAAGATGAACGTGCCTCGAAAGAGCCTGGACCAGGTGTTGAAAGTTTTGCCCGCGCTCAATTCGCCGACCATCGCGGAGTTGAGGGACAAGGATTGGGTGGACGTGGACACCATCGTGGATGAGAAGGTGGTTCGGGAGATCGTGCCAAAGCTCAAGGATGCGGGCGCCGAGGGCATAGTCGAGTACCCGCTCAATAAAGTCATACCCTAAGGTGTCTGGATGCCTTCTCCGGAAGAACTAAACAAACAAGCTGTTCAACTTTATAAAGACCATGATTTCAGCGGCGCGGAAGAACTGTACCGCGAAGCGATCAAAGCCGACTCCTCTTATTTCCCAGCCCAATTGAACCTGGGAATCCTGCTCTTCAAAGATGGCCGGTACGAAGAGGCCATCAAAGAATGCACCAAAGCCGTTACCTTGAGACCTGACCATCCCTCGGCCCATTTCCACTTAGGCAATGCCTACTACGCCAAAATGTGGTGGGAGGAGGCTATGGTGGAGTACGAAAGGGTGTTCCAACTGGATCCGGAACATATCGACGTCCATTTCGCCCTCGGCGGTATTTACTTGAACCGGGGTCATAAGGAAAAAGCTGTAGAGTGCTGGCAAAAGTACGTGGGGCTGGCCCCAGAGGATTCTCCCAAAGCAAAATTGGCGAAGGAATATGTGGAAGGGGTCGTCGCCAATAAGGTCAATATCGGGAAATACATCGCCGAATAAAATGCACCCTAAAACAAAAAAGGGTTGGGACATATGTCCCAACCCTTTTTTTGCGTCCAGTCTTAGTGCTTGTCGTTATAAATTTCCTTGGAGCGTCCGTTCTCTTCCTTCTCTAATTGCTTGCGGTCCGACTTGTCCAATTTCCCGCCGTCCTTCTTCAGGTCGGCTTTGCGTTGGCGGTTGATGGCCCGGCCTTGCTTGGCCAATTTCTTGTGTTGTTTCTTGCTGATGGTTCCATCCTTAACGCCGTCCTTGATGCGGTCGTGTTGGCGCTCTAAACGGGCCTTGGGGCTCATGGCGGGATTGTTGCCATTGGTGTCCTGGGCGAGGACCAGGCCGGTGGAAGCGGCCATGATCGAGAATACGGCGACTGCGATTAGCTTTTTCATTTCTTTCTCCTGGGTGTCTTAATTTCAAATTCGAACTTCACTTATTGGACGAGGCAGGTCGGGATCGGGTTGCAGGTTAAAAGGCCAGTTTTAACCTGTTTTAGGGGGAAATAAAAAAGGACGGAAGTTTTTTCCTCCGTCCTTAAGTACCCCTTGCGGGGAATGACTGGCCTTAAGCGTTGTTAGTGAATTATTGGCCAGTAGTGCTGCTGGTAGAACCGGTGGAGCCAGCCGGATGCTTATCGTTATAGATCTCCTTGGACCTTTGATCCTCTTGGGTCTCCAAGGTGTGGCGATCCGTGGCTGAAAGCTTTCCGCCGTCCTTGGCCAAGTCGGCTTTACGCTCTTGGTTGATGGCCTTGCCTTCGGTGGCCAATTGTTGGTGTTCGCTCTGGCTGATGGTGCCGTTCTTGACGCCTTGTTTGATGCGAGCGTGCTGGATCTTCAGGCGTTTTTTAGGGCTCAATTTATGGACCCCTTTGCCCGTTCCGGTACCGGTGTTGGCAGTTGAACCACCCGTGGACGAACTCGCCGCCGCGCCGCCCTTGGCCATGGCCAATTGGGCCGACCCGACGAATGCCACTAAAGCCGTAACCGCAATGAATTTATTCATCTTCATCCTCCTAGAAATAATTAGGTGCAGCATTAAGTTGGACGGATATCGATTGCGGGAAGTTGCAGGGGTTGCCCCATAAAAAAGGGGTATTTGGAAAGGCCCTTATTCATCGGTGGGTGTTATTATTGGCGCATGCATCCCTTTAAAAAAGGTTTGGTCCATGCCCACTTTTGAAAAAGAATCCCGGATCCAAGCTCCCCTCAAGGAGCTTTTCAATTGGCACAACCGCCCTTTATCCTTCGAACGTCTGACACCCCCTTGGGAAAAGATCAAGGTGCTCGAAAAACAGGGTGGGATCGAGGATGGGGCCCGGGCGGTTTTGGAGGTGCAAGAAGGTCCTTTCCGGCGTCGTTGGGTGGCCATCCACCACGACTATATCGAGGGAAGTCAATTCGCCGACGAACAGGTGCAGGGGCCCTTCGCCAAGTGGGTCCATACCCATCAATTTCTACCGGGAGAGGGTGATACCAGCATCCTTAGGGACCGTATTGATTACGCCCCGCCCCTGGGTTTCGTGGGACGGCTTTTAGCGGGCGGGTTCATTAACAAGAAATTGGACCGAATCTTCTGGTTCCGCCATACCCGGGTCAAGAATGACCTGAAGCGGCTTCATCCTTATGCCCAGCAACCTTCCTTGAAGATCCTTGTTAGCGGCGCCTCGGGCATGATCGGGAGCGCCCTGACCACTTTCCTTTCCTGCGCCGGGAACCAGGTCCAGACGCTTGTCCGCAGACCGCCCCGTTTGGAAAGCCCCGAGATCTTTTGGGACCCTTACCACCAGGAATTGGACAAGGCCTCCATTGAAAGCTTGGATGCGGTCGTGCATTTGGCTGGGGAAAATATTGGGGCGGGTTCCTGGACCTCGGCCCGCAAAGAACTTATCCGCAAGAGCCGTATCGAGGGGACAGCCTTCTTGGCCCAGACCCTGGCCTCCCTCAAACATCCTCCAAAAGTCTTCGTGGTTTCGTCCGCCATTGGTTTTTACGGTGACCGAGGGGAGGAGGAGTTGACCGAAGAAAGCCCCGTGGGGAAGGGATACCTACCGGAAACTTGCCAGGCTTGGGAAGATGCCGTGGAACCCGCCCGAAAAGCCGGTATCCGGGTCGTGAACCTTCGCACGGGTATCGTGCTGGCCCGCAACACGGGAGCCTTGGCCAAAATGTTGCCACCTTTTTACGCCGGCGCGGGGGGACCTATGGGAAGCGGGGATCAATGGATGAGCTGGATATCGTTGGAGGACTTAGTCGGCATTTTTCATTACGCCATCAACAACCCAAATCTTTCAGGTCCCGTCAATGCCACGGCCCCCTGGCCTGTCACCAACAAAGCCTTCGCGAAGACCTTGGGTCGCGTTTTAGGTCGTCCTGCCTTGTTCCCATTGCCGGCTTTCATGGTCAAGGCCCTTTTCGGGGAAATGGGCCAGACCCTTCTTTTGGAAGGTCAAAAGGTGAAGCCCGCCAAGCTGACGGCCGCGGGTTTTGAGTTCTTTTACCCGGACCTCGAAACGGCTCTCAAATGGGAGTTAGGCCTTTAATACTGGGTAAATGGATGTTCCCACCCCCTTTTGGAATCTTCAGCATATTTGGGTTTTCTGTGATAAATTAACAGGACAATAAATTTCAACACGAATATTATTTATCGAAGGCTTATAAGTGCCGCTGAAACGGATCCTCCTAATAACGTTTTTGTTTTTTGGCCCCATGGCTGTAAAACTATGGGCGCAAAACACCCCCACGAACACGCCCACCAATAGCCCGACCAACTCCGCCACGAATAGCGCTACACGTACCCCGACGAACAGCTCGACTATAACCCCGACTCGAACGCCCACCAATTCGGCCACTATAAGCCCCACGAAAACCCCAACTAATACCCCTACGATCACTCCAACTCGGACACCTACGAGCACGGCCACCAACAGTCCAACTGTCACGATCACCAGGACTCCCACGAACAGCCCGACTATAACCCCGACGCGGACCCCGACCAATTCCGCTACGATCACTCCAACTCGAACTCCTACGAACACGGCCACCAATAGCCCGACCCTTACGATCAGTAATACACCCACCAACAGTCCAACTGTCACGATCACCAGGACTCCCACGAACAGCCCGACTATAACCCCGACGCGGACCCCGACCAATTCCGCTACGATCACTCCAACTCGAACTCCTACGAACACGGCCACCAATAGCCCGACCCTTACGATCAGTAATACACCCACCAACAGTCCAACTGTCACGATCACCAGGACTCCCACGAACAGCCCGACTATAACCCCGACGCGGACCCCGACCAATTCCGCTACGATCACTCCAACTCGAACTCCTACGAACACGGCCACCAATAGCCCGACCCTTACGATCAGTAATACACCCACCAACAGTCCGACCGTCACGATCAGTAATACGCCTTCCAATACGGCCACTGTTACGCCGACGCGGACCCCGACTAATTCCCCTACGATCACTCCAACTCGGACACCTACGAGCACCGCCACCAACAGCCCGACCCTGACGATCAGTAACACGCCCACCAATAGCCCAACCCTGACGCCGAGTGGAACTCCTACTAATACCCCCACTGTCACCTCGACACGAACACCGACCAATACAGCTACCAATAGTCCGACCCTTACGATCACTAATACGCCCACTAACAGCCCAACCCTGACACCAACTGGAACTCCTACCAACACGGCCTCTATCACCCCGACCGGAACGCCGACCAATACAGCTACCAATAGTCCGACTCTTACGATCACTAATACGCCCACTAACAGCCCAACCCTGACGCCAACCGGGACTCCCACCAATACGGTTACTCTCACTCCGACTGGAACGCCTACCAACACAGCCACCAATAGTCCGACTATTACGTTCAGTAACACGGCTACCAATAGCCCAACCCTGACGCCCACCAGCACTCCCAACAATACAGCCACTCTCACTCCGACTGGAACGCCTACCAATACAGCCACGAATAGTCCGACTGTTACGTTCAGTAACACGGCTACCAATAGCCCAACTCTGACGCCAACCGGAACTCCCACCGATACGGCTACCGTGACCCTGACGAACAGCTCCACCCAGACGCCCACAGTGACCGCCACCAATAGCGCGACCCTTACGCCCACCAATTCTCCGGTCAACACGCCGACCTTTACCCCCACCCAGCCAGCGGTGTCCTTGTTGGCGGGGCCCTCTTCTCCACCCAATTCAACCCAAATTCCGGGAGCCACCAACGTGCAAGTTTTGGACCTGAAGGTCACCAATAACAGCGGGGAAGCGGTAACCTTGAGCAATATTCAGGTGACGGATTCGGGGACGGGGAATGCTGCCATTGGCATCGTTTTGGTCAAGTTAATGAAGGGAGCTTCGGTGCTGGCGACGGGGGTCTATACCACAGCCAATGGGGTGGTGATACTGAGCGGAGCACCGTTGGATACGATCGCACCGGGCACCTCACAGGATTACACCCTTGTTTATAACTTCTCTGGCTCGGCCCCATCAGGTACCTATATCACCACTGTGGCGGCCAATACGGATGTCCAAGGCGCAGGGCAGGTTTCAGGTAAGGCGATCCAAGTGTCCGGAGCGCCAATTACAGGGGCTACCATAACGATCGTCAGTCCGACCGCCACCAATAGTCCCACTTCCACCATTACCAGCACCCCAACCATAACGGGGACCCCCACGGCCACTCCCAATGGCACCCAAGTCCCGGTTATTTATCCCAACCCCAACAATGGAAAAAATCCAATTCATGTGCATCCGCCCGCTTACAGCGGAACGGCCAACATCACGGTACAAGTTTTCACCACAGCTTTCCGAAAAGTGCAGGAACAGGAATTCCAGCAGTGGCCGGCGGGCACGGATGTCACCATCACCTTGACGGACAATTGGGGCGGAACATTGGCCAATGGCCTTTACTACGTGATCGTTTCCAATGGTTCAGACCGATCGGTGGGGAAACTGTTGGTTATCCGGTAAATAGGTTTTGAATGCTGGGTAGCGATCCTCAAAAGCCTTTAAAATGGCCAATTTCTTTCGTTCCCATTTGTTCTCCCCATATTCCTCCTCATTTCCAGCCATTCAGTAACTTTCCCTTCCTTAAAACGATATTCAGCCAATGTCAGACAATATCTTCGAGATATATCAAAGGTCGTCAGAATGCCGCTGAAACGGATCATTCTTTCTTTCGTCGTTCTCATTTTGGGCGCAAGCCGTCTTTGGGCCCAAGGGGCCACCGTGATGGTGGGCGTCGGAGGTGCCTTGACCTTCACTCCTGCTACCGTCACCATCGTCGCTGGAAATACCGTTACTTGGAGCCTTGTTTCGGGGACCCATACCCTCTATATCGACAATACCGCAGGAACTTGTACCCAGAATTTTTCCACTTGGCCCGTGGTGGTCACCTTTAATACCCCCGGAACTTATCATTATCACTGTTCCATCCATTCGGCCTGTGGGACCACTTCCTGCGCCGCCAGTTGTACCGGGATGGTCGGTACGGTCATTGTTACGGCCGCCAACACGCCGACTTTTACCTTCACGCCGGCCGGGACCAATACCTTCACCCGGACGGCCACCAATACTTCCACTAGGACTTTCACGAACACCCCTACCAAT
>Ga0206921_10250_pt1 | contig 13813 bp, 15 predicted proteins | sample Alteio_BWOrgHeat_66_FD_152930 | JGI IMG/M metagenome (GOLD analysis project Ga0206921, IMG submission 152930) | Enriched cells from forest soil in Barre Woods Harvard Forest LTER site, Petersham, Massachusetts, United States -... | ecosystem: Environmental > Terrestrial > Soil > Temperate forest >...
TGCGGCTTATTGCTCGATGTAAATAATGTGTATGTATCTGCATTCAACAACGATTTTGACCCCGTACATTATATCAACCAGTTGCCTCACGATCGTATCGTGCAAATGCACATAGCCGGCCACCAGCATTGCGGCGATTATATCATCGATACCCACGACCGGAATGTAGTTAATGATGTTTGGAAATTGTTTACGCAGGCCTGGCAGCTAACCGGCGGGGTAGCCACGTTGTTAGAATGGGATAGCAATATCCCCGATTTTGAAGTTTATCATGCAGAACTGCTTAAAGCACGGCAGCACATGAACAGCATAGCGGGGTATGTTGATGCGATGGAAAAACCGGAATACAGCGAGGCGGCTGTTTCAAACCCGGTTGATTTTTTAGTTAATGATTTTAAATGGTGAAAGATCACCTGTTTAATAATAGTATAATGGAAACGAACACTATTTCTGCTATTTCTTTAAGCCAATTACAAAACTGGATGCAAGGCATGCTGGTAAAAGGCGAGCCCTTAGTAGGTGACCCCATACCTGTTGAGGAACTGGTAAACCCGTCAGAAAGGTTGAGCGCGATACGGCATTTAAATATTTACCGGGGCAGTTATATCGCCCGGCTGCGGGTATGCATGCAAAACCAATTTGGTGCGCTAGCTTATGCTTTAGGTACCGATCTGTTTGAATCGTTCGCCGATCAATATCTTGATTCGAGCCCCTCCGAAAGTTATACGTTGAACACCCTTGGCGAAAAATTTAGTACTTTCCTGGCGCAGACACGGCCGGATGCCAACGAGGAAGAAATGGAAACCTGGCCCGATTTTATGATCGAATTGGCTGGATTTGAATATGCGCTCTCGGAGATATTTGACGAGCAGGCCGTTGAACCCGCTGAGGCGGTAATCATAAATACCCCCAACAGATTATTAAAAATAGCTCCCGTATTGCACCTGTTCCATCACCGCTTCCCGATTTGCCAATACTATCTCGACTATACCCAAAAAAAAGGAACCCGATCTGCCATTTCCCGAGGAAAGCTTCTGTGTGGTTAGCAGGCAGGATTATAAATTAGGACTGTTCCCCATCCGGGGGGCGCAATACCATTTTCTTAAAAGCATGCAGCAGGGCAGATCAGTGAGACGGTCAATGACCTATCTTACCAAAACTTTTGAATTCAAAAGAGCAGACCTGGAAAAAATATGGCCCGAGTGGAAACGCAGTTTTATTGCGTCGGGATTTCTTTGCGTTTAAAAACTATTTTATCCTGTCCTTAACTTTTTTTGCCATGTCCAGGTGATCTTGAATTGTTGGAAGTGTTTTTCCGGCAAAGTTTTTTGTATCACCGGCACTCAGGTCTTTGTAAGCGTCTTTATAATTACTTACTGAGCTTTCGTGACCGCTTACAATGGTGCTGACATACTTTTTATCGAAATCAGCGCCCTTCAATTTGCTCAGGTCTGATACCTCTTTTTGATGATCGGCATTAATCGCCTCGGGTAAAATGAAATTCGCGCTCGCTGCAATGGCTTTTATTTTTGCATCGATGCTGATATGATCATTAATTAAATTGGCGGCAAGGGTTTTAACATCAGCATCCAGTGCGTTGGTTGCTGCCAACTGCGACAATTGAACTTCATACAAGCCGGATTCATAACTTTTTACCAGGAATTTCGAAGCATCTTCTTTTAGTGCTTTTGAGGCCTTTGATGCAGAGTCTGAACTGCTCACTTGCGCTTTGTTTGCAGAATCAGTGGTTTTAATTTGTGCCTTGTTAGCTGAATCGGCTACTGCAGTACTGTCCTTCTGGCCCGAATGGCAGCCAAAGGATAGTGCAAATAGCACAATTGACAACACCGCCAGGTATTTTTTATTGTTGATTTTCATGGTGATTAATAAGTTGATTGATAATTGATTAAAATTTTAAACAACACAATCAACACTAATGTTTCATCCACAGATTATTAGTTTTTTTAAGCCGCGATTTATTTTCAACTGAAAATCGTAAAAAACATAGCGACAGCAGCCGCACCCATGGCAACAAATGTTATCCAAAGGATGGTTTTCGAGACGGCCTTGCTTTTAAATTCGCCCATAATTTTTTCATCCGAAGAAATTTTAAGTACCAAAAACAACAGGGGCACTGCAGCCACGCCGTTTAGCACTGCCGCGTAAACCAAGGCTTTTACCGGGTTTACGCCGATAAAATTCAATAATAAACCAACAACAGTGGCTGCGATAATCACGCCGTAAAACCCTTTAGCCTTCCCGAATTTTAAGTTGAGGCTTGCTTTCCAGTCGAAAGCATTTGATACGGAATACGCGGCGGAACCGGAAAGCACAGGGATGGCCAGCATCCCAAGCCCGATGATCCCAATGGAAAATATCAATTTTGATAAGAAACCGGCGTGGGGAAAGCTATGCACAAGTGGTTCTATCGCTTTTGCAGCATCAGCGGCGGTGTTTATATTTTTAACGCCACTGTTGTGCAGCACGGTTGCGCCAACAACAATGATGCTCCATGTGGCAAATTCCGAAAACAGCATTCCGGCGGTATTATCCGTCCGCATCCGGCGCACACTTATACCCGTTATTTGTGGCTTGCCGCCTTTTATTAAATTTTTTTCCTTATCCTCTTCCACCTCTTGCGATGATTCCCAAAAGAACATATAAGGCGAAATAGTGGTGCCCAAAACGCCGGTGATGATAAAAAGAAATGCAAATGAAAATTCAAAATGGGGTATAACGGTGGCTTTTAATATAGTACCCCACGGTTGCTGAACAATAAAAAGGGTGATGGGGTAAGCAAGCAGCGTGATGGCCAGCCACTTCAATATTTTGGAATATACTTTATAATTGGTAAAAACTTCGAGCACTAAAATAATACTGGTGAAGATCAATGTCAACACGATAAAGGGCGCAGGTATCAATAGTTGCGCGGCCGAAGCCATAGCGCCCAGGTCGGCGCCAATATTGATGGTGTTTGCAACCACAACCAATCCTACAACCGCATACAAAACCCCTTTGCTGTAACGCTCCTTTACAATGGTGGTTATGCCTTTGCCGGTTACCAGGCCTATCCTGGCGCAGGCTTCCTGCACAGCGATCATCAATGGCAGCATATAAAGCGCCGTCCACAATTGCCCGTAACCAAACTGTGCACCTGTTTGCGAATAGGTAGCTATTCCGGACGGATCGTCATCTGCAGCGCCGGTAACCAGGCCGGGGCCGAGTGTTCGCCAAAACCCTTTAACCTTAGCGGCAACCTCAGTTTTTTGCTTCATCGAAGTGAATTTGGTTCAAGTTAATCAGTTTATGGTTGTTTATAAAATATTAATGGATATGCTATCAAACAAGAATGTTTATTTATGGTTTTCTGATGTGAAAATAAGTTTTTCTAAAGGATGATATTAACGAAAATAATATTTCAAATTTAAATCCTTAATTTTAACTTATACGCAATTTGAATATACCTATGAGCCCCGAACCACTTTCTGACGATATTTTTCGGACTATTTTTGAAAAATCGCCTGGGTCATTGCTGGTTAAGGGAGATGTACCACGGTTCACCATTGTTGCCGCGAGCGATAGCTATCTGGAAATAACGTCGAGCACCCGGGAAGATATTTTAGGGAAAGGATTTTTTGAGGCATTTCCCGAGGACGAAACGCTGGATGATGATATTAACGCCCGTAAGGTATTTGCCAGGGTTGTTGAAACGGGCCTGACGATAGACGTGCCTACCTACCGGTTTGACATATTGAACCCGCTTACCAAAAACTACGAAATCCGGTACTGGTCGTGTTGTAATACGCCGATAGCGGAGAAGGATAATAAAGTTGCTTACATACTAAATACGGTTATTGATATCACCGGCGAAGTGAGGGCCAAAGAAGCCGCCATTGAAAACCAGGACCGTTTGCGCCTGGCTGCTGATGCCGCCGCCCTGGGCACGTGGGAGTTAAACTTGCGGGACCAGTCTTTTAGCTGTTCACCCCGGTTAGCCGAGATCTTCGGCCACGAGCACGACGCATCTGTATCGCTGCTGGACGTAAGGGCCCAGGTAAATGCGGAAGATATGCAAAATATAGTGGTAAAGGCCTATTACGAAGCTTTGACCACCGGTAAGTATTTATACGAAGTAAGGATAAAATGGCCTGATGGTTCGCCGCATTGGGTAAAAGTACAAGGTGTGGTGGTGAACGACGAAAAAAAGCAGCCGGTAATGATGCTCGGCACCATTTTAGACATAACCGAAACCAAACGCGATGAGATCAGGAAAAATGACTTTATTGCTATGGCCAGCCATGAGCTGAAAACCCCTTTAACCTCGCTTAAAGCGTATATACAGTTGCTCGCAAAAAAACTGGGCCCGGCAAACGACAGTTTTGTGAATAATGCCCTTTCGGTATCCAACTTACAGATAAACCGGATGACCGACCTGATCCATGGCTTTCTTGATCTTTCGAAAATTGATCCGGGGAAGCTCAAATTAAAAATGCAGGACTTTGAGATCAATAAATTAATTAGCGAAACCATCGCCGAGGTTAACGTCATCAACACTAACCATACCATCACCTTTGATCCGCAAGACAATATCTCAGTAATGGCAGACAGGGAAAAAATTGGCCAGGTGCTCAGTAATTTTTTAAGCAATGCCATTAAATATTCCGACCGGGGCAGCAAAATAATTGTTACCAGCAAAAAAGCAAATGGTAATCTCGAGGTAGCAGTTATAGATGAGGGCATCGGTATCAAGGCCAGGGACCAGGCAAAATTATTTCAACGGTTTTACAGGGTAGAGAACGAAAGGATGAAAAACATTTCGGGCTTTGGTATAGGCCTGTACCTGGCAAGCGAGATCATCCAGCGGCACAAAGGTAAAATCGGGGTCGTGAGTGCAGAAGACAAGGGCTCAACCTTTTATTTTAGCTTGCCTTTATCGATGAATAATTAGACCTGGTTTTTGCTTCGTTATATCGCTACACCTTCAATCAATACTGCTTTTTCAATTGATCCATTTTTGAGGCCCATAAAAGCCAGTCGATTGGGATCGTCCCTGTACGCTTCAAAATGAGCTTTTCCGGGAAAGCTGACGAGGTGGACCTCATACGGTAGCTCACCACTGGCTTCGATAAAGTCATTTTCATGAGGCCTGATGCGGTACATCAGGTCGCCACCGTGATCCTTCAAAAGCGGCAAAACCTTTGCCTCGAAAGCATTAAAATCTGCTTCGAGACCTTTTTTTACAAATATAAGCTGGGTGTAGTAGATCATGTTATAAAAGAATCAAGAACCAGGAGCCAAGATAAAAAAACAATGCAAGATTTACGAAGTTTGACAAACTTCGTAAATCTGTTCTCGCAAACTCTATTTTTCATGCCAAGCCAAAACCGGCCTTTCTTTAGGGTAGCCATGCTTAGCGCGGTACACTTTTCTTTCGTGCGTAAAATCCCACCAGTTTTTATTGCTGCCGCGATGTTTGGCATAATGCACCACCAGCCAAAACTGGTCCTCAACGCAGGGATCGGTCCAAAACCCTTGTTTTTGCTCCAATTCATTAAACAGGGTGGGGCCGTCTTTATCCAGCAGGTCATCTATTGAATAATAACCCAGCGAGATCAGGTCACGCGCAAATTTTGGCCCGACAGACGGGATGCTTTGGAAAGCTATTAATGCCGACAACTCGCTGGCTCGTTGCGTATTTGTATTCAACAGTGCGCTAATCTCGTCAGGCGCATAGTCCATCAATGCACCTGGTTTTACACCTTGCTGTTTTAGCTGTTGCTTTTCTGTTGGTGTTAAATCCAGCTTGATCGTTTTCATACAATAAAAATACTTAAGAAACTTAAGACTTACGAAGTTTGGTGAGCTTCGTAAATCGGTCAGTCTTGATCCTTGACTCTCTGTTAAAAGCCCATTTCATCGGCGCTTGGCCCGTAGCTGCCGGGGATCGGTATATCCAGCAAACGCAGGAAAACACCCAATTGCGCCCGGTGATGTACCGTTTGGCTAAAAGCCACTCTCACCAATTCGCCTTTAGTAATTAATTGTAAAATATGTTCTCCGTTTCTAAGCGTCCACGTAGGCAATAATTCGGCTTCTGTGCCTTTTGAAAGTCTATCGTGAGCCTCAGCATAAGTTCGCTCAAAATAAGCAAGCAGTTCTTCGGTATTGTTAACTTCTTCGGCTTTGTAATCCGTCGTTGCAAAATCCAGTTCAGTTGTGGTAAACGCCATCGATACCCAAGCCGGTAACTCGGCAATGTGTGTTACCAGCCTTTTTATGGTCATGCTTTTTGGGTGGGGCTGCCAGTCGTATTTATCGTTTGGCACAATTGCAAGCATTTTGCGGGTGGTTTCGGCTTCCTGCTCCATTTCTTTTAATAACATTGGGATGATGTCCATAGCTTTGTTGTTTTGATTTGTTTAGGCAAAGAAAACACACGCTAATGACAGCCCTATGTCAGCAGGTTTTTATAAATGTTGAAATGTTTAAAGGTTGTAAGGTTGGAATGTTGTTTTTGCAGTTACAACCCCATAAAATATTCCGTCAGTGATTTAAAATCGTCAAACTTCAAATCATAATCATCCGTTTGCCCGAAACCGTAACTAACGAAAACGAAGGGGATCCCGGCCATGCGGCTTTGTTCGCCGTCGCCGGCTGTATCGCCAATATAAACCGGGTTTTTTAGGCCGTGGGTTTCGGCAAGCAGTTTGATATTATGGTTTTTAGGCATAAAGTTTACGCCATGCGCAAGTTCGTCTTTTATATGTTCGTCTATGCCGGCCCAGTCGATAAACAAGCGGATAATGCCTTTGGCGCAATTGCTCAGGATAAACAAGTCGTATTTTTCAGCCAACTGTTTCAGGCCTTCCTTTACGCCGTCGTATAGCATACCGCCACGTTCGGGAAGTATGGCTTTGCGTTTTTCGTTTACCAGGTTATAGATCATCTGGCGCTTTTCGTCGTCAAAATCAGGCATGATGATACCGATCACCTTCCGGCCCTCCATGCCCACCATTTTGGCCAGCTGTTCGCGTTCAATCACAATATCAATACCCAATTCTTCGAAAACTAAATTCCACGATGCGGCATAGGTGTCAACGGCATCCCAAAGGGTGCCGTCCATGTCGAAGATCAGGCTGTCGGGTTTTTGCATTTGTTATGGTTATTAAGTTTTGAAGATAATATTTATTGCTGACCAACCTCTATGCGGTAAGTAAAATAGCCGGTTTCTATTTCCTGTTTTTTAAAACCAATGGATTCATATAAGCTTTGGGCAGTATAATTATCGTAAGCCGTCTCCAGCTTTACATAGGTGGAACCTTCGCTTTTTGCAAAATCCATCGCAGTTTTTATCAATGCTTCGCCGATGCCTTGTTTGCGGTAAGCAGCATCAACATAAAGATCATTTAATAACCAGTTTTTTGCAGCACTTACAGAAGAGTAGATAGGGTAGAGTTGGGTAAAACCAGCTGATGTATTATCATCAGCCAAAGCCAAAAAAATAACCGATTCCTCGTTTTCGAGGCGTGCCTTGATGTAGCTTTCAGCAAGGGTTATATCCGATGGCTGCTTATAAAATATACGGTATTTATCAAACAAGCCCGTTACCAGCTTATATTCCGATGGTGTTATTCTTTTAATTTGCATGTTATTTATCATAGAGCCGGATCGCCATTTTTAAAATCGTGTTAATCGTTTCAACCGGGATATCTTCTTCCGCATTCAGAATCATTATTTTCATCCGCGAACGCTTTTCGATGATCAGCAAAGGGTGTTCGAGCTTTCGCCCTTCTACCATACCCATATAAGGTTGATGTGTTGTTTTATTTACCCACAAATAACAAAACATTTTCCCTTTGTAACAAAAAAACGGCATCCTGTATTTCCAGGCTTCGCTGATGTTTTTATCGTAAGCGAGGATGTGGTTGCGCAGAAAAAGCAGGCAGCCTTTTAAGGGCTCGTCTTTTTGTAAGTAAAAAAGGTCCAACTCCTTCATCCCGGTTTAAACAGCAGTTTTATTCCGCGCTTTTTGCTCTTTTTGCCTTATACCAGATGGTGAACCAGCCATACATAAAGCCGCCGACCGCGCCACCGATTATTGCAGAGATAATGATCCCCAAAAGGTGGTTTTTGTGATCCGGCGTTGGGAATATATACATGGTATTGATAAAAGCCGTAGCGGCGCAGAAGATGCCGAAAAATATGCCGGGTTTATATTTTGGATTCATAGTTTTTTTGGTCCATGGTCGATGGTCCATGGCAAATTACGGTAAAATTTACAGATTGATAGTATCAGCAAACAAACATTTGCCATGGACTATGGTCCATTGACTATCGACATTACCCCGTTATCAGCTGGGTTTTTATTTCCTTATCAAAATTCTCCATCACCAATACTGCTGCGCCGATCAGCTCCCCGTCGAAACCGAGTTCAGATATCAGCAATTCGGTACCGCGCGAAAGGCGTGGGATACAATATTTATGCAAGGCCTGTTGTATAGGCGCCAACAAGATCCTGCCCACTTTTGCGCCCCGGCCGCTTAGTACGATAGCCTGCGGGTTCATAATGTGGATCAATATAGCCAATGCTTTGCCTATTTTGTAGCCGGCATCCGCAAAAAGGCCTATCGCAAACTGGTCGCCGTGGTTGGCCGCGTCCATTATGGCATCGCCCATTTGTTTGGAGTGCGCCTCGTCAATTTGTTTTAAACTGGTTACACGCCCCTCTGCAATGCCTTCGGCCGCTCTTTGCGTAACCACCAGCATGGAGGCTTCCGCTTCAAGGCAGCCACGTTTACCGCAGGTACAAAGTGCGCCGTCTTCCGATAAGGGGATATGGCTGAATTCTCCGGCAAACCCGTTTCGTCCCCTGAAAATTTCACCGTTAACGATCATACCCAGGCCGATACCCCATCCCAAATTGATCACCATTACTTCTTTTTGCGATTTGGCGATCCCGAATTTTTGTTCGGCAAGGGCAATCAGGCTGGAGTCGTTATCGATATAAGTAGGTAAACCGGTCTCGTCGGAAATATATTGTGTCAGCGTTTTTTCGCCCGAATCGAGGTAAGTATAGTTTACGCCTTTTAAGGGGTTGATAAACCCGGGCATACCGATCCCGATGCCCGCAATTTTCTCTTTTGCAATGCCCGACTGCGCCAGGTAATCATTTATATTTTCAACCAGCAGGTCAAGCGCCTGGTCGTTATGCAACAATTTAAGATCGAACATGGCCATATCGGCCACAGGGTGGTTCAGCAGGTCGACGAGTTGGATCCGCGTAGCCAGCTGGTCCATCGCGATAGCCAGGATGTACATGGCGCTCGCGTTGATGGCGTACATCAACGGCCTGCGGCCACCGCTTGAAGGGGCATAACCCTGCTCAATTACAAAACCTTCTTCAATCAATTCATTAACCGCTTTTGCTATCGATGGGATGCTTTTATCAAATAACTCACTCAACTCCGCGCACGACATGGCCTTATCGAAATAAAGGCATTTGATGATCATGTTTTTTAAATTCGTGCTTTTTACACTTTTCGGTTTTATTTCCATCTGAAAGCAAATTTTCGGGCCTGCTATTCCGGGCTAGCAGTAATTGGTTAATTTATCGCCTAAAATTAGTAATAAGTTTAGTAAGTTGGTTAGGAGTGGTTGATTAAGTTGATTATGTTTTATTAACTCGGTCGTTAACGGTTTAAGTGATAAAAGGATAGCCTAACTCAATCAACCTAATCAACTACCCCCATCACCTCCGCAACAACTTAAACGCGTGTCCATCCCATTTATTGGTAGTTAAGCCGGTGATGCACCATAACAGGCAAAGCGGCTCAATTGCCCTGGCAGCCTCGGCCTTGCCCATATCTTCGGTATCGAAGCCAAAAAGGGTGTTTATTTCTTCTACTTCTTTCTTAGCTTGTTCATTATTTCCGCAAATGAACATGCTGGGTTTTGTATCGCCGAAATCGGGATTGATCATCAATGGCGAACCAACGCTATTAAAAGCCTTCACCAGGTTTGCATCGGGAAAGTCCTTTTGCAATTGCTCCATCAGCGAGTCGTTAATATTGGTAAAAAAACGAAGCACGCCGTTTACGGGTGGCGCAGCCTCTATCGGGTTGCAAGTATCAATGATGGTTTTACCCGCCAGGTTTTCTTTTCCCGCACTGTTTAAAACGTCAGTCGCGGCGCTGCCTTTTACGGCAAGTACCAGCAGGTCGCCAAATTTGGCTGCATCAGCAAACGAACCCACGCTGGAGCCGTCGCCATGTTTTGCCTTCCACTTGTCCAGTTTTTCGGGGTGACCTGTGCCCACACATACCTTGTAACCGTTTTTTAAAAAGCCATCCGCCAGGGTTTTAGCTACTTCGCCCGAGCCTAAAATTCCAATGTTTTTCATGATGATCTATATTTAGTAAAACAATAAAGTCTAATTCCATCCCAATCAACTTAATCCAACTCAATCAACCTACTCTAACTCAACTAATAATTCCACTTCCCTTCCAGTTTAGCATCTTTTTCCAGTATCCGGTAAAGTTCGTCATCCTCCGCTTTTGCTTTGTCATAATCCGATTGGGAATGTTTGGCAGGCAGGTTATTTGCTTTCCGTTTCATCAGGATAACATTTAAATTTTCTTTTGAATTTTTAACCGGGCGCATTTCTTTCGAATATTTTGCAATAGCAAAGAAAAGGGTATCGCCTTTGGCCGCGGTTATTTTATAAAGGCCGTTGCCATCGGTGCTTACGCTTTCGGCGGTACGTTTGTTGGTAACGCTGGCTCCGGATGCGTTTTCGAGGTTCATGCCGATAACCCGGCCTGTAAGCGGAAAAGTTTTATAGATCCGCACAGGCGCAGACTTATCGCTTGGGTACACAAGAATGTGTTCTATCGGTGTATCAATAATCTCCTGTGCTACGGCTAACCGGGCAAAAAACAATAAAACGAATATGGATAAAACGGCAATTTTTTTGGTCATACAATGTTTTTTTTTGATGGTTAACGGATGGGGTTTGCCCGGATCCGGATGGGATAAATTTAGACTATTATTATTTAAACACTAAACCCTGTTTTAACAAATCGACCTAAATTGACTGGTTTTTGGTACACAAAACCCGTTTAGGGTACCAAATTTTTGGCAATTCCGAAGGCAAAACGCATTTTGGGTACCACTTTTTTGGGTCATTCCGAAGGCAAAACGCGTTTTGGGTACCACATTTTTGGCAAATCCGAAGGCAAAACGCGTTTTGGGTACCAAGGGAAATTGGGCTTATTTTTTGTTAAAGATATGTCTGTCAATAAATTATAAAAAATAGTAAAAGAAAGAACTTGTTAAATTGCGGTTTTTTGGGTGAGATCAGGAAAATTTCTTGAAAAAATGATGATCCGGAAGACTGGCGACAACGCAGCGGAACTATTACAAATATACCAATTTTTGAGGAGAGGGGCAAGGGGTATCTACCGGGTTAAGCGTCCTGTTTCGGCTCTCTTTTTCTCGTCATAAAGAAAATATAAGCGCCAATAATAATCGAACTCAGCCCCATTAAAATACAAAACCGGCCCGCAGTTTTATCGCTGCTGTTGATAAACAGGTATAAGCCCAGGAGGATACCCAGTTTTCCAAAAATAAGGGAAGTGTACATTTTGAATTTTAGCGATCCCATAGTGAATGTCTTTTACCAAACTTACTAAAATTATAACAAATAGTTAACATAAACGCTGGTAGAGACGTGATGCATCACGTCTCTACGCCTGGTAGGTTTTTGCCTTTCAGCCATATTACTTCCACAATCGGCATTCCGCCTTGCGAATTCTTTAACTAATCTCTAATCTCCAGTCTCTAATCTCTGGCCCTCACCTCAAACTCTTGCTTCAGCTTAATATCCTCGGATGATTCGCCTATCATCACCTGGAATTTTCCCGGTTCAACGGTCCAGGTCATGCTTTTATCCAGGATGGCCAGGTCATCCGGATGGATGGTGAAATGCACGGTTTTCTTTTCGCCGGGGGCGAGGGGTATGCGCTCAAAGCCGCGCAGGTCGTAATCATAAACGGTAACACTGCTGTATTCCTGTTTAATATATAGTTCAACCACATCATCGCCGGCACGTTGCCCGGTGTTGGTTACGTCAACGGTTACTACTATATCGCCCTGCTGGTGTTCTTTTTGGGGCGATACCTGCAGGTTGCTGTATGCGAAGGTGGTATAGCTTAAACCATAACCAAACGGATATAAGGCACCGTTTACGCTGGTTTTGCCCCAGCTGTTTTTGCCGCCCTGCGGGTCCTGGCTGCCGGGTTTAAAGGGGAAGTTAAACTCGATCTGCCCAACCGTTTTCGGGAAGGTAATGGGTAATTTGCCGCCGGGGTTATTATCGCCAAAAAGCGTTTCTGCTATCACCCGACCGCTTTCCGGCCCGGGGAACCAGGCTTCCAGTATGGCCGGTACATATTTGTTTTCCCAGTTAACGGTAAGCGGCTGGCCGTTTATCATTACCATCACTACGGGTTTGCCGGTGGCCTGCAGCGCCTGGATCAGTTTTAACTGGCGTCCGGGTAAGTTCAACCCGGTGCGTGAAAGGCTTTCGCCCACGCGATCCACATCCTCACCCACAACTGCGATCACAACATCCGCCTGCTTTGCTGCCGTAACCGCCGAATCAATGGATGCCTGTTCCTGTCCGGTAAGTGGCGTTTCAATAATTTCGCTTTCCGGCCAGGTGGCGTCCACAATATTGCAGCCTTTGGTATAATTTACCACTGCGCCGCTGCCCATATAATTTTTTATCCCGTCCAGCACGCTGGTTACGGGGTTATGCGAGGGGCCGTAGCGACTAATGGCGTAATTGGTTTCGGCAGCAAGCGGACCGGTTACCAATATATTTTTTATGGCCGGTTTATTCAGCGGCAGTAAATTATTCTCATTTTTTAGCAGCACCATCGATTCCCGGTTCATTTTCAATCCCATCGCGGTAGCATCGGCATTGTGTACCAATGCATCGGCGGCTTTGGGGTCCTCCACATAAGGATGATCAAACAAACCCAGCTTAAACTTCACCCGCAGCACATCGCCCACGCGCGAATCAAGTGTTTTCATGGAGATCTTACCTTCCTTGTACAATTGCCTTAGCGGCATGATATAAGTTTGCGGCATGCTGAAATTGGTGCGTACATTCAACCCTGCCTCAAATGCCTGGCGAACAGCTTCTTCCTTACTATCTGCCACATGGTGCTTGCTGTACAGGTATTCAACCGCCTCACTGTCGGATACCACATAACCGTTAAATCCAAATTTCTGACGTAGTAACTCGGTAAGAAAAAAATAGCTGCCGGTAACTGGTTCGCCGTTCCAGTCGTTATAACTGCTCATTACGCCCAGCGGGTGTGCTTCCTGGATCACGCGGCGGAAGGGATACAAAAACATTTCGTACAGTTCCCGTGGCGCCACATGCGGGTCGGTACGGTCGGCGCCATCCCGACCGCCTTTAGGCACACTATACACCGCGAAGTGTTTTAAAGTGGAGGCAATGCCTTCTTCCTGCACACCAAGGCACATCTGTTTGCCGAGTTCGGCTATTAAAAATGGGTTTTCGCCATAAGTTTCCACCACGCGGCCCCAGCGCTGGTCGCGCGACACATCCAATATCGGTGTATACACATTGGTATAGCCCAGCGCTTTTCCTTCGCGGCCAACCACCTGGCCGGCATGGCGCACCAATTCCTTATCCCAGGTACTGCCGATACCGATAGGCGCGGGGAGGGAAGTTGCCCTGTCGTGGTTTAGTCCGTGAATGCCTTCATTTGTAAAATCAACA
>Ga0206921_10251_pt1 | contig 13798 bp, 9 predicted proteins | sample Alteio_BWOrgHeat_66_FD_152930 | JGI IMG/M metagenome (GOLD analysis project Ga0206921, IMG submission 152930) | Enriched cells from forest soil in Barre Woods Harvard Forest LTER site, Petersham, Massachusetts, United States -... | ecosystem: Environmental > Terrestrial > Soil > Temperate forest >...
TCGGCATTTTTTTGTTTTTACATTCATTTTCGCCTACCTTAGCGCCGTGATCTTCCATCATCACCATATCGGCCTCGTATTCTCCGTTGTTGAAATTACAACTATTATCTCCATTACAACCCGTTAAGGGTTGTCAATCACCATATCATCCCCGGGGCTTTTTCAGCTGTTGTTATCATAAATCACCCATTGTATGCATGTATTAAAATTTGGCGGTTCTTCCGTAGCCAATGCAGAAAATATAAATAAAGTAATTCAACTGGTGCGGCAGGCACTCGACAAAGACAGGACCATCCTCGTCGTTTCCGCCCTGGGCGGCATCACGGATACGCTCATCCAGGCCGGCATTTCCGCCGCGGCAGGCGACGACGCCTACAAAGAAAAATTGCTGGAAATAGAACGCCGCCATCTCGAGACCGTCAAATCCCTCCTGCCGATCACCGGACAGAGCGCCGTACTTAGCGCCGTAAAGACCCGTTGCAACGAGATCGAAGACATCTGCAGCGGCGTCTACCTGCTCGGCGAGCTCTCGCCCCGCACCCAGGACAAGATCGTCAGTTATGGCGAGCTGTTGGCCTCCATCATCCTGTCCGCACACCTTGCCGCTCTCGGTGTGCCGCATGAATGGAAAGACTCCCGCCGGCTGATCCGCACCAATTCCCATTTCGGCCATGCCACCGTCGATTTCGCCCGGTCCAATGCACTCATACGCGAGGCCATTGACGCCTCCTCCACCAACCTCTTCGTCTTCCCCGGCTTCATAGCATCCAACGACAACGGTATCACCACTACGTTGGGCCGGGGCGGGTCCGATTACACGGCAGCAATCCTGGCCGCGGCCGTCGACGCCTCCACCCTCGAGATATGGACCGACGTCTCAGGCATGATGACGGCCGATCCGCGGCTCGTGACAAGCCCCAAACTCATCCCCCACATCTCCTACCAGGAGGCGATGGAGCTGTCGCACTTCGGCGCCAAGGTCATCTATCCTCCCACTATCCAGCCGGTGATGCGCAAGGCTATCCCGGTCTGGATAAAGAATACCTTCTCGCCGGCGGACCCCGGCACCATCATCGAGGCCGGGACCACGCGCAACGGCAGCAGCATCCGCGGCATCTCCAGCATCCCCCGGATCGCCCTGCTCAGCCTCGAAGGCAGCGGAATGGTCGGTATTCCCGGTTTCTCCCAAAAACTGTTCGAAGCGCTCGCCAACCACCAGATCAATGTCATCCTCATCACCCAGGGCTCCTCGGAACATTCCATTTGCGTCGGCATCGACGACGCCAATGCCCTGGTCGCCAAACAGGCCGTCGACCAGGCCTTCGAACATGAGATCGGCATCGGTACGGTAGAACCGCTGGTCATCGAACGCGATCTGGCCATCATTGCGCTGGTGGGCGATCGTATGAAGAGCCACCCCGGCGTCAGCGGAAAAATGTTCGGCGCCCTCGGTCGCAACGGCGTCAACGTCCGGGCTATCGCCCAGGGTTCTTCCGAACGCAACATCTCCGCCGTCGTCGCAACCGGCGATGTCCGCAAGGCGATCAACGTCCTCCACGAGGAATTCTTCGAGACCACCTACAAACAGCTCAACCTCTTCATAACGGGCACCGGCAATGTAGGCCGCCGCCTGCTCGACCAGCTTTTGCAGCAACAGACCTGGCTGCTCCGGCACCTTCGCATACAGCTCCGCGTGGTAGGGCTGGCCAACAGCAGGAAAATGATCTTCCAGGACGAAGGCATCGACCTCCACGAATGGAAAGAACAGCTGGACAGCGGCGGACGCATGCAATTGGACGGATGGCTGGAAGGAATTACTTCGCGTAACCTCCGCAATTCCGTTTTCGTCGATGTCACCGCCAATGCAGACGTCGCGGAGCAATACCCAACCCTGCTTCAGAAAAGCATCTCCATCGTCGCTTGTAATAAGATTGCCTGTTCATCGAATTATGTCCAATACCGCCGGCTGAAAGACCTGGCCCGGGAATACAATGCCCGCTTCCTCTTCGAAACGAATGTCGGCGCGGGTCTTCCCGTCATCGGCACGCTCAACGATCTGCTGCGCAGCGGCGATACCGTCCGCCGCATCGAGGCGGTGCTCAGCGGTACCCTCAACTTCGTCTTCAACCATTATAAGGGCGATCGACCCTTTTCCGAGGTCGTCCGGCAGGCACAGCATGAAGGCTATACGGAACCCGACCCCCGTCTCGATCTCAGCGGCACGGATGTCATGCGTAAGATCATGATCCTGGCGCGCGAGTCGGGTCAAAAGACGGAGATGCAAGACATCGATAACCGGTCCTTCCTGCCCGACTCCTGCAGGGAAGGCAGCGTGGAAGATTTCTATGCAGCCATGATAAAAGAGGAACAGCATTTCAGCGCCCTCTATCATGCGGCCGCGGCCGAAGGAAAAAAACTGAAGTTCGTGGCCCGCTATAATGAAGGCAAGGCCTCCGTCGGTTTGCAGCATATCGGCCCGGATCAGGATCTCTATCATCTTTACGGCAAAGACAATGTCGTCTTATTCTTTACCGACCGCTATCCCGAACAACCCCTGGTCGTCAAAGGAGCCGGCGCAGGCGCCGAGGTCACCGCTTCGGGTGTCTTCGCCGATATTTTAAGAGCCATCAATTCCTGATCATGCAACAGGTAACCATACAATCCCCTGCCACCGTAGCCAACCTGGTCTGCGGCTTCGATATCCTCGGCATGGCGCTCGACCGCCCTTCCGACACCATGGAAGTCAGACTGCTCGATCAGCCGCAAGTGGTCATCACCAGCAAAGACGGCTTCCCCCTGCCCACCGATCCCGCCCTCAACACGGCCGGCGCCCCGCTGATCGAAATGCTCAAAGAGCTCGACCGTCCCATCGGCTTCGAGGTCCTCATCGATAAAAAAATCAAACCCGGCAGCGGCATCGGCTCCAGTGCCGCAAGCGCCGCAGGCGCGGTCGTGGCAGCCAACCATCTTCTCGGCAACCCCTTTTCCAAAGAAGACCTCGTCCGATTCGCGCTATTCGGCGAAAAGGTGGCCTCGGGCGTCAAACATGCCGACAACATCGCCCCCTGCATCTACGGAGGGATCACCCTTATCCGCAGCATCTTCCCCCTCGATATCGTGGCCATACCCGCACCGCCGCTGCACGTTACGGTCGTCCACCCGCAGATAGAAGTACGCACGTCCGACGCCCGCCAGATACTGCGCAAACAAGTCCTCCTCAAAGATGCGATCCGCCAATGGGGCAATATCGCCGGCCTCGTGGCCGGCTTCATCAAACAAGACTATGATCTCATCGGCCGTAGCCTGGAAGACGTCCTGATAGAACCCGTACGAAGCATCCTCATCCCCGGTTTCGACGAGGTCAAAACGAAATGCAAGGAAGCCGGAGCGCTCGGCGGCGGCATTTCGGGTTCCGGCCCATCCATATTCATGCTGAGCATGGATCACCCCACCGCCCTTCGCGTCGAATCATGCATGCGCGACATCTACACGCGCATAGGCCTCGACCACCACACCTATGTCACCACCATTAACCAACAGGGAGTAAAAATTATATGAACTATTTTAGCCTCAACCATTCATCCCCTGCCGTCGATTTCAAGGAGGCCACCATCCGCGGCCAGGCCCCGGACAAAGGACTCTATTTCCCGGAATCCATCCCCGACGTACCGAAAGACCTGCTGGCCGATATCCAGACCCTCTCCTACGAAGACATCGCCTTCCGGGTCATCCGGCCCTACACGGGCAACACGATCCCCGAATCCGAACTCCATCGCATCGTCAGCGAGACTATCAATTTCGAGTTCCCCCTCGTTCCCGTCTCCCCCTCCATCCACACTTTAGAACTCTTTCACGGCCCTACCCTCGCCTTCAAGGACGTCGGCGCCCGCTTCATGAGCCGCTGTCTCGGCTATTTCGTTAAGGACAACGATCAACCGGTCACCGTCCTCGTCGCTACCTCCGGCGACACCGGCGGCGCCGTGGCCAGTGGCTTCTACGAAGTCCCCGGCGTCAAAGTCGTCATCCTCTACCCCTCCGGCAAGGTCAGCAGCGTCCAGGAACGCCAGCTCACCACCTTCGGCAACAACATCACGGCCCTCGAGGTCGACGGCACTTTCGACGACTGTCAGAACATGGTTAAACAAGCCTTCGCCGACCCCGTCCTCCAACAACGCCTTTTCCTCACCTCCGCCAATTCCATCAATGTCGCCCGCTGGCTCCCCCAACAATTCTATTATTTCTTCGCCTGGAAACAATGGCCCGATAAAGACCATCCGCCGGTGATCAGCGTGCCCAGCGGAAATTTCGGAAACATCTGCGCAGGGCTTCTCGCCTACCGCTCCGGCCTGCCCGTACAACATTTCATCGCCGCCTGCAATGCCAACGATATCGTTCCCAACTACCTGAAGACCGGCGATTACCGGCCCGTCGCGGCCCGCGCCACCCTCTCCAATGCCATGGATGTCGGCAATCCCAGCAATTTTGTCCGCATCCTGGAGATCTTTCGCCACCAGCTGCCCTCATTGCAAAAAACGCTCTCCGCTATCAGTATCTCCGACCAGGAAACCGTCGCCGCCATCCGCGAGCTCCATTCCCGTTTTCACTACCTCGCCGATCCGCATGGCGCCGTCGGCTGGCTCGCCCTGCACCAATACCTCTCCGCCCACCCCGGCGAAAAAGGATTTTTCCTGGAGACGGCCCACCCGGTGAAATTCTATGACGTCGTGGAACCGATCATCGGCAGCGAAGTTCCCCTTCCGCCTTCCGTAAAATCATTGTTAAATCGACAAAAACAAAGCACCCGTCTCGAGCCCGTATATACGCAGTTGAAAGATTATTTGCTATCTTGATCCCCAACTTCAACTCCACTTGCTTACCCGATCCTCCCCCGCATCCAATCGATTCTCAGGTCTGGACCACCTCCGCGCACTGGCCATCATCATCGTTTTCCTTTACCACTACGGCCTGTTCGGCCACCCGCCTGGCCTGCACGATACACTGGGCAGCTGGGGATGGACGGGCGTCGATCTCTTCTTCGTCCTGAGCGGCTTCCTTATCGGCGGGCAACTGTTCGCGAAAGAGGCCCGCGGACAATCCATCTCTTATGGCGAATTCTATTTGAAACGATCCCTCCGGATCCTCCCCGCCTACCTCGTCGTGGTGGCGCTCTATTTCACTATCCCGGCCTTTACCGAACGCAGCACGCTCCCTCCCCTCTGGCGCTTCCTGACCTTCACCCAGAATTTTGGGCTCACCCCCAATTTGCACGGCGCCTTCTCTCATGCCTGGTCACTATGCATCGAGGAGCAATTCTACCTGGTCTTTCCCCTATTCCTCATCATCTTCCATACACGCCGAAATTCCATCTGGCTCCTGCCCATCCTCTTCCTGTCAGGTCTGGCGATCCGCGCTTTCATCTGGTACCTTATACTCGCATCACCGGACCAATCCGCATTCGGCGCCAACTACTACTCGCTCATCTATTACCCCACCTGGTCCCGCCTCGACGGCCTGCTCGCCGGCATCGGCCTGGCAGCACTCTATTACTTCCGTCCCGCCGCCTGGCAACGCCTCACCCGTCACGGCAATAGGTTACTTCTCATCGCCCTGCTTTCCTTAGGCGGCGCCTGGTGGATCTCCCATGGCGATAATCAATACGCTATGCAGGGAGCCATCTTCGGCTATCCCGCTATCGCCATCGCCTATGGCGCGCTGGTGCTCTCCGCACTAAGCCCCTCCTGCGTCCTCTTTCGTTTTTCCTCGGCCCTGACCCGGTGGATCGCCACCCTTTCCTATTCCATCTATCTCACACACAAACAATTGATCCACCTCACCCACCTTGCGCTCAAACCCTATGGCATCGGCGAGGATACCTATACGGCTTTCTTCATCAGCGCAGCCGTCGCCCTCCTCGGCGGCTGGCTACTGCACCTCACCGTGGAAAAACCCTTCCTCGCGCTTCGCGACCGCCTCATCGCCCGAAGTAAAAAACAATTATTGACCGTCCAGCTTTGATCTTCATGCCTACAGCTTCCGGAATTGCCCGGCAAATTGTTGACCGTCCTTGCTGAACAAACGAATGACGTACACTCCCTTGGCCAGAGCGCCGATGTCGATCGACTGGGGTTGGTAGGAAATATCCCTGGCTGCTATTAGCCGGCCGGTCATATCCAGGATCCGGAGGCTAAGCAGAGAATTCGTATTGCTGCTGTTTATTCGTAAGAAAAGCGTATTACCCGATACAGATAGATATTGCACCAGTTGATTCGAAGGTTGCCTGCCTATCGTAATAATGTTGGAATACGTTTCTTTTCCATCGAGATCCGTTTGCAGGAGACGATAAAGGGCGGTCCTTTCTCTCAGGTCGACGAGCGAGTCGGTAAAGGAATAGCTGGCAGAGACATGAAAAGACGTCGAAACCGTAGGCGTGAAGCCTATCCTGGTGAAGCCCGAACTGCTACCATAGCTCCTTTCAATCGTAAAGCCCTTATCGTTGTATTCATTGGCCACACTCCAATCCAGGTGATTGTTCATCCCCATCGTCTCCCCGGTAAATGAAGTGAAGGTCAACGGAAGGGGAGTCGCTGCTATGGAAGAAGTGAACAAGCCCCTCCCATGCGTGGCGGCCACCACCGCGTTGTCGGAAGACCTGTATTGCAGCATACGCGTGCTGACATTTCCCATCGTGGAGGAGTTCTCCGCCCATACCGTGCTGGTACCGGACGTGACCGATGTCGACCATACGCCCATTTCCGTCGCCAATAGAATGCCCCCATTGGAGCCCCCCGTATTCACGTTGTCGCTACCGGGTACGATCATGGCATAATAGACAGGCATATCAGGCAGATTGACCCCATTATTGTCCAGCGACGTCCACGTAGCCCCGTGATCCGTGGATTCCCAAACACTGGCTACTCCGTAATTGGATACCGCTACGACGAGGTGATTGGCATTGCCCTGCTCCACATCGATACTATTGATATAGGCTCCGGCCCCGGGGAGAAGAGTCGCTGCCCCTTTCTGCGTGATGACCGGGCTCGCGGTGGAAGCCCCCGTTACCAGGAAAAGCAAAGGGGTCTGCAACGCGCTGGCATCATCCGCTATTGACATAGCCACCCATACATTATCGGCCGTATTCGGATCTACTTTTACCGCGGAAACCTGTAATTGGGGATTGGCCGATATCGTGATATCCGTTCCGGTCGGTGTCCCGGCCGTAATATTATCAACCCTTTTTAACTTCCTGTCCTTGCTGCCGCAATAAAGATGCTTTAAAGAGTTATCATAACTCGCCGGGTTGAGAAACCTTCCATCCGAAGAACTGAAAGCAACAGAAAAGTTGCTCCCGGCATCACGCGAAATGGAATAGACCGAAAACGTATGGCTGGCGATCTGGGTAGCAGGCGCCAATTGATCGATGAAACACGTGACGCCATCCCCTCCGCTCGCCGCGCTCACCGTATTGATCCCCGGGCCGTTAAAAATATGCGAACCATTATCCTGCGCGGCGCCCAACATATAATTGGATCCGCTCGAAGGATGCAGGGCCGTGCCATAATATTGGGTCACGTTCAACCCGGCATCCTTGGAAGTAAAACTGTTTCCGCCATCCGTCGTATAAAAGATTCCGCCGTCACAGCCGACAATGAACGAAGTCGCCGAACCCGGTAAAAAGCTAATGTTATGGATGTCGGCATGAACAATAGGCAGCGAGGCACACCCCGCTAGCCATTGCGTCATTTGCGCCCAGTTCCCCCCGCTGTTCGTCGTTTTCATCATATCGACCCCTCCCGCATAGACGATAGCGTCATTCCCGGGGTTGACCGCGATAGTGAGGTTGTACCAGGCCTGCCCCCGGGCAAAGTCCGTTCCATTTGAAGACCCTCCGTCACACCACGTGGTGCTGCTATTGATATTGGTCCAGGTTGTCCCGCCGTCATCCGTTCGCCTGATACCGCCGACTCCGCCAGTGGCCGAATCCTGTATAAAGGCATACACCCTGCTGTTATTGGATGGCGAGGCAGCCAGCTGAATACGCTGCCAAAGCAGACCCGTCCCGGTCGGAGGGGTGATATCCGTCCAGCTGCCGCTCTTTCCCACCGTAGCACCCGCGGGAGATTTAAGTACCCTCCCCGTCCCGTCACCATCGGCCACCGACGCATAAATGTCGCCGCCGGAAGAAAATACGATATCGTAGCCCCTATAGGCCTGAACACAACCACAGGCCGCACAACCGCTGGGAAGTGTACCCGTTACCCGGGACCAGCTACCGCCTCCGTTGGTCGATTTCAATATACCGCCATTATTACAAATGGAATCGCTGATGCCTGCAGCATAGACATCCCCATTGGAATAGACCGCCACCTTCTGGACAAAATTGAAATCATAAGCGTTGGCGCCTCCCCTCGTAGTAGAAGATAGCAGACTCCAGGTGATCCCTCCATCCGTGCTTTTGTAAATGCCCACCCCCCTGATCGCGTCTATGTTAAAATACCCTTCCCCCGTGCCGGCATACATGATACTCGGATTGCTGGGGTCCTGGGCCAGCGTGGTGATCGCAAGATTGGCCAACAATGTGCTATTTTGGGTCCAGGCAGGGCTTGCAGCGGTAAAATTGGTCGTCCGCCAAAGTCCCCCGCTGACACTCCCCACCAAAACCGTATTGCCGCTTGCATCCGATTGGTCGACCAGGATGGCCCTGCAACGGCCTCCGATATTGCTGGGACCTCTTTCTGTCCAGGTGAGCCCATCCCCGGCGCCAAGCGTTATTATGCCACTGCCCGGACCACCCTCGGTAATGACATTGCGGCTGCCCGACCCGTGAGAACGGAGCTCGGGATGCCTCCCCATAAAGTCCTTGTATTGCAGCAATCTCTCCGTAGGAACATGTCCCAGTTTCGGATCCTTCGTCATCAGGACCTCCTGCTTCAGGGCTTCCCTGGCGCCATCTTCCTTTTCCTCTTCTTCAAAATGATTTTCTTTCCTCTCCTTGCCTTCTGACGGAAAAATTGCCCGCTTCCCCGGTCCTCCCAGGAAAAACACACCGGCGGCAACTACCAAAATGGATAAAAGGAAGTAAAATTTTCTCATAAGCGGGCGGGGATGTTAACAAATATAAAATAGTCCCTCCACAATCCCAACAAATAAGTCTACCCCAATTTCTCCAGCCGGCAGTCCAGCCGTTTGTCTTTTTTAAAATACTCCAGTATCATCACCGACCCGCCCTTCGCCGGCAATACCCGCATCTTGCTGGCCTTGGACTTCAATTCGATCTTGTCCGTCGTGAGTTTACTTCCATTGTAACGAATGGCATTGAACGTCTGACCATGATATTCCGCGCTATGTTCGTAATCACTGTAGCACACTGCAAAATTACTGTTGCTCTCATCACCGGTCGTGAACTCATAGTCGAACGCCCCGGAAGCCTTCAGGTACAGGGCCAGCAGATGCTGACTGTTATAGTCGCTCGCCGGTCCGCTCAACGCCGTGTTATTCGTTTTATCGAATATGGTTGCGTTCTTCACCCTGAATTTATCGTCGAATTCCATGATCACCATGTCCGTAACGACCACCTTCGTTACGCCCGCATCGCTCATCGTCAACACCGACATGGCAATGCCCGTAGCGCTGGCCTGCCGCTTGTACCCTTCACCGACAATGAACAGCTTGTGGTCTGGCGTCCGGATGACCCTGTGGATATACAGGTACCCTACCTGGTCGATCTTGCCCCTGCTGTTGGTCGTCAGATACTTTCCGAAATCCTCGATCCAGGTATTATATGTCCTGTTGACAACCTTCCCGCCGGTTGTGATCTCATACATGGCCAACCCTTTGCTGTAATCCTTACCCACATTGGCATTCTTGTCATAGAACGAACCTATGACCAACAGGTTATTCGATCCCTCGAGGGGAGCGACGTTGCATGGCACGAACCGATATGCGTCATTTGCATTTTCGATATCGAACTGTTTTTTACGCGTTACAAAATTGATGCCCACCAAGTGGCTGCTGATATCGCCGCCCAATGCATGATTACGCTTCAGCACCTCCAGGATGATGAGGCTATCCGTGCTGCCCAGGTATTCGGCGAATGCATATTTTTCGGCATCTTCAGGGGTATAGTTCCACTGCTTCTTGGTGGTAGATGAATAATAGTCCACTTCATACGTCCTTGCGCTCCCCTCCCGCAAAGGCAGTACGCTCACATATCCCTGGTCTCCGACGTCGAATACATTCTTGTTCATGCCCTCATCGCTATGCAGGACCATGTATCGCTTCATTAGGTCATCCGTCCTTTTGTCGAACCCGTTGCTATATGAATATTTCAGCCTGCCGTCGAAATCGTAGATCTTCATGTCCAGCGTCTTGTCATCGTCATTTTTGAACAGGAAGGCTACCGTAGTCCCGTTATAGGCAGACTCCAGCAGCGTCAGCTGCTTGGAGTCCTGGAACTTGATGGCCTTCACTTTATTCAAATTCTCATCCAGCAGCTGGAGAGTATATTCGCTGGTGTGCTTGTCGACCTTATCGCTCTCGTAGAGAAAAAAATAGCCTTTGATCTGTCCCTTCTCGATAATGGTACCCCCGTTACGCAGGTATACGCTGTACACTTTGTCGATGCTCAGCTTCCCCTGCGCCCTCAGGCGATGCACCGGCAAGCTCATGATCAGGACGGTCGACAACAACCCGACGAATGTTCTTTTAAGTATTGTTTGCATGGTATTTGGTTTAAGGCCTTTCATTGTTGCGCGATCCTGGCACTCTCTTCATACGCACTCCTGAACAGCGGCGAACCATCCAACCGCGGATGCCAGGGCTTCAGAAAATGATAGCTGATCCCCGCGAGCTCTTCGACATGGAGATTTTGCACGAACTCCAACAGCAAGTGATAATTTGCCGGCTGATCCGGCGACGGTAGCACCGCCACCTTTCCCAACCGGTGCTTTTTCTCGGCAGCGTAGAGACCATTCAGCAGCCGGCCGATATGCCCCACCAGGTATTCATCGCCAGGCCGCTCGTTCAACAGCTGCAGCGCCCGAAAAAGGCTTTCCGTATACTCGTCGGAAAGATAAGCGTACTCGATAACCTCATACCGGCACGTTTCTTTTAGCGCCGCAAACTTTGCCGAGTCGACGACATAGCCGCGGCCGTCAGGACCGCTTTGGACCATCGGCATCAGCAGTTTCATTCGCATGGGACACGAAGGATGGGTCTTCAGGCTGTCGGCCATTTCCGCCGTCGGCGCCTCTACATGCCCGGCAAATAAGCCTGCTTCCCGGTGCAGCCACTTTTGTTGAAAGGGATAGTCCTTCGCATCGAAGGTCTGGCGCAATGCAGCTTCAGTATCGAAATCGTTTTGGTCGATCCCATCCAACAACTGCAAGGTCGTCAGCGCCCCATGCATGTCAAATCCCGTATGGCGCATCAGCTCCACTCCCATCGAGTCCGCCTGCGCCTCATGATCCCGGCTATGTCGCCGACTGTCGAACGATAGCCCCTTTTCCAGCGTTGCCAACTGTGCATTCCTGTTGTATTCCGACCCTTTTATCTTCCTGAGCCGGGATTGCACTTCTGGCGAATTGATGGTCGTCACATATCCGGCCATGCTGTTCTCCTGATGGCGCAACAGATAATGAGCCATTTCATGACAAAGGATGAATGCCGCCTCGCTTTCATTATGCAACTGACAAAAAAGCCCCATGTCGAAAAGGATGATCCCCTCCCCGATATAGGCGGCATTGGGAGTATACGATCTCGAAAAATAACAATGAAAAGACCGGCCCTTCAACAAAGGGTTGGCCTTGACGATCTCGTCCACTATTGCATTCAGATATTCCTGGGCAGCCGGCGCGGTATAGATCTCCCGGTGATCGAATTTTTCTTTGATATTTTTCCAACGCTCGGCATACAGGTCCGCGTAGTCTTTATTGTTGAGAGAGGGCAGATGATCCACATCTTGCTTGTATTGCCGCTCCAGGTCGATATAGAGATCGGTTAACAGACCGGAGTCTTGTTGTGCGGGCCAAAAAGTCCTGATCTGGGCCTTTACGGTCCGGGAATACATTAATAATGACAGGCAAAAAAAGATGAGACGATTTGGGGTTATCGACACTCCGTTAAAATAAACCCCTTTTTCAAAATATCCAAGCCCACCGCAAAAAAAATCTATGCAGTTTCTCACCAGGTCTTCTCGAAGTCCTTCGCGGTGAACCCATGCTCCCTATCGCTGAAATTACTCGTCGCCTTTGGATCGAAACGCCGCATCACGTCCTTCTTGCGCCACCGCCTCACCAACGCTACAGGAGTCACCAACAAAAAGAAAACCAGCGAAAGCAGGATCGAATTGCTCACCGCCGCCAACACCCGTGCCAACCTCGTCCATAACCAGTCGATCTTTCCGCTCAGATCATAAGAAAAAACCCCTGCCAGCCCAATTCCCAATGCGCAATAAAGAAAGCCCCTGCCCCGAAAGACCACATACAGCACCAGCAGGCCCACGGTAATGCCCAGCACTGTTTCCTTGGCTTTATAATTCTTGGACATATATATTAAAATAGAGAATAGATAAAAGGTGCCAGCGCCGTCGAACCGCCCAGCACGATGAATAAGGCGATCAGTACGATCAGGATGATCAAAGGGGCCAGCCACCACTTCTTTCGTTCCTTCAGGAATAACCAGAGGTCTCTTAAGAATTCCATAGTGTAAATTTATCTAAAAACCGGCACGTTTCCACCCGCAAAGATAAAACCGGCCAATTCTCCGGCAATCCGCTCATTTGCCGCCCTCGTAAAATGACAATAATCCACGAAGGTCCATCCCGGCCAGTTCAACACCCCATTCATATCCCGGATGCGCGGATTGCCTGCCTTTCCCAGGCTGTCATACACACTTCTCAAAAAGCCGTTCTTATACCGGTCATTCATTTCCAATCGCAGATAGTGGTCAAGCGCGACTTCTTCACGCGATAACATCCCCGAATCCCTGAACGCCAGATAGGGCTGTACCAACAGCAGATAGTTTTTTCCCGACTTTTCAAGCTCGGCTGCAAACGCTCGCTCTTCCCGCAGGAAGGCAGAAACCGAACGGCTAACCCGCGCATCGCCATCGGCAAATACCAGCGGCTGCGCCGGCTCATCGGCCAAGGCTTTTCGTGCCGGAAAACCTTTTGATCCGGCGCTCCGCAATCTCGCGTTCAGCCTCCACCGATAGACCCCCTGTTTCAGAAAATTGAAAAAAGCCGAATGCTGCGTGATCGGGACGATTCCTTTCAAAGGCCAGCGATGAAAAGGAAAGGATTCCCAATAAGCCCTGCTATAGGCGCTTTCCGACTCCTTCGTGTCGCTGTCCAGCGTGTCGCATTCATTGACCCCATCCATGGAGATCACCCAGTCGAATTCATACCGGCCGGCGAGCTCCCGGTATTTCGATATCGCCTGCTCCAGCGTGAAACCCGATACTGCGCCACTGAAGACCCTTACCTTCCTTTCCGGATAGCTTCGCTGAAGGTTGTCCTGGAGATAATAGGCGATGGCTTCCATCGCCGACCCGCCCAGCAGGAGTATCCACAATTCATTTCCCTTTTTTTCCGGCATCCCGAAATCTCCGCATCGGGATTTCATTCCCAACTCATTGTACTGCCACTGTTTTTCAAAGTCGACATAATAGGCCCGGTTATTATACACGGTCGCCTCGTCTTGCTCCTGTAGCGGACTCCCCTGAATAAAAACGCTGGTGCCGAGCCCATGATATTTCACGTAGAACAAAAGCCGCGCGATCCCCTCCGCCAGCAACAGTACCA
>Ga0206921_10252_pt1 | contig 13748 bp, 22 predicted proteins | sample Alteio_BWOrgHeat_66_FD_152930 | JGI IMG/M metagenome (GOLD analysis project Ga0206921, IMG submission 152930) | Enriched cells from forest soil in Barre Woods Harvard Forest LTER site, Petersham, Massachusetts, United States -... | ecosystem: Environmental > Terrestrial > Soil > Temperate forest >...
TTAATTTTTCTTGCAGACCATCACTTTTTGTTGTTCGGTCAAAACTCATAGTTAACCCTTAACCTTTAAAATAATAAACCACCTTCTCTAGCAGCATCCGCTAAGGCTTTAACACGACCATGATAAACAAAACCTGATCTGTCAAATGCCACTTTTTGGATACCAACACTCAGAGCACGTTCTGCAAGAATCTTACCAACGAGTTGAGCTGCCTCTATGTTTCCTGTTGACTTTACTTTTCCTTGAATCTTTTTATCTAGTGTAGAAGCCGACGTTAGCACCTTTGCACCATCCGCTGAAATAACTTGTGCGTAGATGTGACGAGGAGTTCTATGTACGCATAAGCGTATCGCTTCCAATTCCATTGTTTTCATTCTGCCGCGTTTGGCTCTACGTAATCTTGATATTTTTTTCTTCATCATAAATAAAAACCCTACCTGTTACTTCTTCTTAGTTTCTTTACGAATAATAATTTCATTCAAATAACGTATACCTTTTCCTTTATAGGGTTCCGGAGGACGTATTTCTCTAATCATCGAAGCAATATGGCCCACCAGATGCTTATCAGCGCCTTTAACAGTAATCTCTGTGAGTGAAGGGGCTTCTATGGTTATTCCTTCAGGCGCAATAATTTCTACTGGATGAGAATAACCCACCGTGAGAGCCAATACTTTACCCTTGACTTGTGCGCGATAACCTACCCCAACCAAAACAAGTTTACGTTCAAAGCCAGCCGATACGCCATGTACAGCATTGCTAATTTCAGAACGCATTGTACCTGGAATCGCGTTGAGTAATCTTGCGCCTGAACCCGTACGGCAATAACCACCTGCTGAGTTAGTTGTAATTTTGATATCGCTTTTATCCACTGTGACATGTACATGTGGATGTATAGCCAAAGTTAAATGCCCTTTGGGCCCTTTAATTGCAATCTCTTGAGCTTGAATTTTTACATCAACCCCTGTAGGAATTGTAACTGGTTTTCTACCTACTCTTGATGCAGATGGCATACTCTACTCCCCTTACTCAACCACACACAAAACTTCACCACCCACATTTTGGGCGCGCGCAGTTTTTGCAGTCATTACACCTTTAGGTGTTGATACAATGGCAATACCCATACCAGCAAGAATGGTCGGCATCGCATTACTCTGTTTATAAACTCGTAATCCTGGACGACTAACACGCTGTATTTTTGCAATGACGGGACGATCCTGAAAATATTTTAATATAACATTAATGTCACTTTTAGCACCATTAGCAATCACGTCAAAGCTTTCGATATAGCCCTCTTCTTTTAAAATAGCAAGAATAGCTGCTTTACGCTTAGAAGCAGGCAATTTAATTTTCTTTTCGCCAACAGCTTGCGCGTTGCGTATTCGAGTTAACATATCTGCAATTGGATCCATATAATCCTCTTTTTTCTAAATCCCCTCTCCCTAGAGGGAGAGGATGGGTGAGGGGGAGAATTGACTCCACCCTAATCTTTCACGACCGCTATTCTACAACTTTCTTACTACTGTCATTCTGATCTCTTCGTTCCTCAGGGTAAACTCCGCGAAGAATCTTTAAAAATTTCAACTGATCCTTCGCGGAGCTTGCCCTGACAAGGTTCAGGATGACAAATTACCAACTCGCCTTATGCATCCCCGGCACCAACCCATTCATCACAGAATATCGCATGTGAATTCTGCAAAGCCCAGTCAAACGGTTATAAGCACGCGACCTACCGCATAATCTACAGCGACTACGTTGACGCGTTCTACTTGAATCACGCGGCAACACCTGTAATTTATTTTCCGCATCCGTTCTTTCATCATCACTCGCACGAAGATCGCGAATAATCTTTTTAAGCTGCTTACGTTTCTTGTCAAACTTTTCATTTAAAAGAACACGTTTTTTTTCACGTTCAATCATTGAAGTTTTTGCCATAATTTTTAACTCATCTCTTTCTCTTTGAATGGAAAACTAAAAGCTTGCAATAGTGCCTGCGCTTCTTTGTCAGAACTTGCTGAGGTGGTGATAGTAATATCTAAACCCCTAAGCACATCAATTTTATCATAGTCAATTTCAGGAAATACGATTTGCTCTTTAAAACCCAAACTGTAATTTCCACGACCATCAAATGACTTAATACTTAACCCACGGAAATCACGCACTCGTGGTAATGCAATAGTAATGAGTCGATCTAAAAATTCATACATGCGTTTACCACGCAACGTCACTTTACAACCAATTGGCCAACCTTCACGAACCTTAAAGCCTGCAATTGATTTACGAGCTAACGTAACCACTGGTTTTTGCCCTGCAATTTTTTCAAGATCTGACATGGCAGCAGTAATAATTTTTTTATCGTCCATCGCTTCCCCAAGACCCATATTTAAAGTGATCTTGTTGATACGTGGAACTTGCATCACTGATGTATAGCCAAACTGTGCTTTCAGTTTTTTTATCACATCTTTTTTATAATAATCTAGCAATCTTGCCATCACTCAACCTCACCTACTTTCACACATCAATCACTTCATTAGTGGACTTGAAACAGCGTACTTTTTTACCGTCCTTCATTGTTTGAATCCAGACTCTACGGCCTTTACCTGATGCCTGGTCATACAACATCACATTAGAACGATGAATAGGCTGTGTCTTAATAATAATTCCACCACGGTCACCCGTATTTGGGTTTGCTTTGACGTGCTTCTTCACTGTGTTGATTCCTTCAACCAAAAGCTTTTCTTCCTTTACCAGAACAGAGAGGACAACACCTCGCCTACCTTTGTCTCTACCAGCGATAATAATGACTTCATCGCCTTTCTTTATTTTTTTCATGCTTATATTCTCTATAAAAATTCAAAACTATTGTCCTGAGTGAAGCGGAGAACCTTTAGAATTTAACCTGATCCTTCACTACGTTCAGGATGACAGATACTATATCACTTCATCAGCCAGGGAGATAATTTTCATAAAGTTTTCACCACGTAACTCACGTGTAATGGGTCCAAAAATACGTGTACCGATGGGTTGCAGTTGTGCATTAAGCAATACGACTGCATTCTCATCAAACCGTATAGCTGAACCATCAGGACGTCTCACGCCTTTGCACGTCCTAACTATCACTGCATTACAGACTTCCCCTTTTTTTACTCTGCCTCTAGGAGCTGCTTCCTTTACACTCACTTTAATAACATCTCCGATATTGGCATAACGACGATGCGATCCGCCCAGTACTTTTATGCACATGACGCGACGCGCACCACTATTGTCTGCTACATCAAGCACTGTCTGCGTTTGTATCATGCCCTAACCCCACTCATTCCGTGCACAAAATCTATGATTTCGCACTTATTATAAAAATGACCGCCAATACTATCATGTTTGATTAGAAAATAAATAAAGAAATTGAAAATATTTACTTTATCTTATTTTATTCAAGCACATCTTGCTCGGCTTTCTCCAACACCTGTACCAAAACCCAATGTTTAGTTTTCGACAAAGGACGGCTTTGTTTAATCAACACAACATCACCAATCTTGCCTATGTTCTCATCATCATGAGCATACATTTTCGAGAAGCGCTTCATGTACTTGCCATAAATCGCGTGTTTAACTTTGCGTTCTACTTCTACTACAATAGTCTTATGCATTTTGTCACTGACAACGCGCCCAACCACACTCCGACCACCTGCTACTTTCTGCTCTATCATAATCATGAACCTTCTTTTTCACGTAAGATTGTTTTTACACGAGCAATTTGTTTTCTCACATTTTTGAATAAGTGAGCCAGTGGCGCTTGTCCTATACCCTTTTGAATGCGTAAGCTAAATTGTTCTTTTAGCAACGCAACGAGCTCAGACCGTAATTCTTCCACCGATTTAGTTTTTAATTCTCTCGCTTTCATTACATTATCGTCCGCGTTTCAAATATTGATTTAACAGACAATTTGTCTGCAGCTAATCTAAGAGCTTGCCGAGCAATGTCTTCCGTCACACCTTCAATTTCAAACATCATGCGCCCTGGTTGCACTAGAGCTACCCAGTACTCCACATTACCTTTTCCTTTTCCTTGCCTGACTTCAAGTGGTTTTTTAGTAATTGGCTTATCTGGAAAAATTCGAATCCAGATTTTACCGCCACGCTTAATATGACGTGACATTGCGCGACGTGCTGCCTCAATCTGCCGTGAGGTTATACGACCAAATTCAGCTGACTTCAAGCCATATTCACCAAAGCTGACTTTATTCCCGCGAGTTGCTACTCCACGGTTACGCCCTTTAAATTGTTTGCGAAACTTTGTTCGCTTCGGCTGCAACATTGTTACGCCTCCTGTTTTCCTGAAGCTTTATCTGTAACAGCTTCAGTTTGTTCTTTATCACCAATCACTTCGCCTTTAAATATCCATACCTTGACGCCAATAACTCCGTAAGTGGTAAAAGCTTCACCTAACCCGTAGTCAATATCAGCACGTAAAGTATGCAATGGCACGCGACCTTCTCTATACCATTCGCTGCGCGCAATTTCAGAGCCACCTAGTCGCCCACTCACGCAGATTTTGATGCCTTTGGCACCTAAACGCATTGCTGTAGTAACAACTCGCTTCATTGCACGTCTGAACATAACGCGTTTTTCTAATTGTTGTGCCACTGTTTCAGCAACCAGCTTAGCATCCAGCTCAGGTTTACGAACTTCTTCAATGCTAATATGAACCGGTACTTTTAGAATCTTACTGACTTCATCGCGCAACGTTTCAATTTCTTTGCCGCTCTTACCAATAATAACGCCAGGGCGTGCTGTATAAACAGTAATCTTAGCATTACGTGCTGGACGGTCTATTTGAATACGACTAACACCCGCTAACGCTAGTTTTTTATTTAAATAGTCACGCACCTTCAAATCTGCACATAATGTATTGGCAAAATCTTTAGAGGGCGCATACCATCTGGATGACCAGTCTTTTACTATACCCAAGCGCATGCCTGTGGGATGTACCTTTTGTCCCATTAGTTTGTCTCCTGATTCGACACGATAACGGTTATGTGGCAAGTGGGCTTCAATATCCTGCAACCACGCCCTTTTGCCCGAGCATGCATACGTTTATAGTTTGCTGCCTGATCTGCATAAATCTGACTGATTTTCAGTTCATCAATATCACAACCTTGATTATGCTCTGCATTTGCAATAGCTGATTCAAGTACTTTTTTTACAATAGCGGCTGCTTTCTTGGTATTGAACCGCAAAATATCTAAAGCACGATCAACAGGCAAGCCTCGAATCAAATCGCATATTAGTCTACATTTCTGCGCAGACAGTCTTGTACTTCTTAATCTCGCCGCGACTTCCATTACTTACCCCCTGCTCTTACTTTTTATCTGATTTATCAGATTTTTTATCACCCGCTGGTTTAGATGGCGCGCCACCTGATGCACCCGCTTCTGCTTTCACTTTCTTATCCCCTGAATGCCCCTTGAATGTGCGTGTAATAGCAAATTCACCTAACTTATGGCCAACCATATTTTCTGTAATAAAAATAGGTACATGTAGTCGACCATTATGGACTGCGATCGTAATTCCCACAAACTCCGGCAAAATCATTGACCGACGTGACCATGTTTTAATGGGGCGTTTATTCTTAGAGGCAACAGTTTCCTCTATTTTTTTCATTAAATGTCTATCGACAAATGGTCCTTTTCTAATAGAACGCGGCACTATAAAACCCTCACATTATAAAAATTAACTTGTTAAAACTTACTTATTCACCATTTGCCTCGCTTGCTTCGTCATTACGAGCAAAGCGAGAGCTATCATCCTGAGTGTAACGAAGGATGACAAATACTACTTACCTCTATCTCTGTCACGTACAATAAACTTTGTTGTACGTTTATTTTTACGTGTCTTGTATCCCTTGGTTGGTGTGCCCCATGGACTTACTGGGTGACGTCCACCTGAGGTTTTACCTTCACCACCACCATGTGGATGATCGACTGGATTCATTGCCACACCACGTACAGTAGGACGAATACCACGTCTACGACTTGCACCTGCGGTACCCAATGACCGTAGGTTATGTTCTGAATTCCCAACTTCACCTATCACTGCTCGACATTCTGCTAACACTTTACGCATTTCACCAGAACGTAAGCGTACTGTGGCATAAATACCTTCTCGAGCAATTAATTGCACTGAAGCACCAGCGCTACGAGCTAATTGCGCACCTTTTTTTGGCTTCAATTCAACACAATGTATCACTGAACCAATAGGGATATTCGCTAATGGTAAGCAATTGCCGATTTTAATAGGTGATTCATCACCAGAATAAATCTTATCGCCTACTTTAAGTCCGCTCGGCGCGATAATATAACGTCGTTCACCATCTGCATAAAGAACCAAGGCAATATTCGCACTACGATTAGGATCATATTCCAAACGTTCAACTAAGGCATCAATGCCGTCTTTATTTCTTTTAAAATCAATAAGACGATATTTTTGCTTGTGCCCACCGCCAATGTGTCTGCAGGTTATCCGACCCTGACTATTGCGACCACCTGATTTTTTCTTTGTTGTAACCAAAGCAGCATGAGGCTGACCTTTGTGTAAGTCTTTATTAACAACCTTTATTACAAAACGTCGCCCTGGCGAGGTTGGTTTGGATATTAATAGTGCCATATGTTCCTCAATAATCTGTATTTTTCCTGCTTTGTCTATTACATTGCCGCGCTAATAGGAGCGGCTATTATAATGATCTACAAGCAAAAGCCAACATAAAAATAATAAATTTTTGTAACTATTCTGCTTCTGCTCAGGATTTCCTTCTCCCGCAGTAGAAAACAGTATTCTCTATCATCGCTTGCGAGCGGGAGAGGGAAATTCTAAGCAGAAACAGTTATAATTTTTAATTTCTCTAGGCAGTCGCAAAATCTATTGATTGCCCATCTTGTAATTTAACATACGCTTTCTTCCAAGCCTTACTCTTCCCCTGAATTTGCCCAAAGCGTCTAGGTTTAGTTTTTACATTGACAATTCGTACTGATTGCACTTTTGCCTTAAATAATAACTCTACCGCATCTTTCACATCAGGCTTACTCGCGCCTCTGATAACTTCAAATACATATTCACGTCGCTTTTCAGTTCCTATTGAAGCTTTTTCTGACATATAGGGACGTATTATAACATTCATTAAACGTTCTTGTTTCATTTAAGCAACTCCTCGAGCTGCTTAAGTGCAGCAACAGTAATTAATACTTTCTCACTGCCTACTAAAGACGCAGGGTCTAAAGCTGCCACATCTCGCACATCCACAGTTGAAAGGTTACGTGCAGCTAAATAAAGATTTTCTTCTACTGCTTCAATAATGATTAATACACGACCATTTAACTTAAGCGCATCAAGTTTTTTTATAAAGTCTTTAGTCTTTGGCGTCTCTAATGTAAAAGATTCCACTATCAGCAGCCTTTCCGCACGAATTAACTCAGAAACAATAGAGCGCAATGCACCGCGATACATTTTTTTATTTACTTTTTGGTCATAGCTACGTGGTTGAGTGGCAAATGTCACGCCACCTTTACGCCATATTGGGCTACGAATAGTTCCCGCACGAGCGCGGCCTGTTCCTTTTTGACGCCAAGGCTTAATGCCACCGCCACTGACTGCAGCACGATTTTTTTGCGCTTTTGTCCCAGCACGACCAGCTGATAAATAGGCGGTAACAACTTGATGTATTAGCGGCTCATTAAATGCGCATGCAAAAACACCTTCAGCCACTTCAATTTTTTTACTTTTTGCGCCTGTTATTTGTAACTCCATTAGTTACCTCCACTCTCTTTCTTGCTTTTCTGCTTGGCTTTCACAGCAGAACGAATAATAACGTCGCCACCTGGCGCACCTGGAACCGCTCCACTCACTAATATAAGGTTCCGCTCTGCATCAATACGCACAATTTTCTGCGATAATATGGTACGTTTAACATTACCCAAATGTCCCGCCATCTTTTTCCCTTTAAACACTCTACCGGGTGACTGCCTTTGACCAATAGACCCTGGAGCTCTATGAGACAATGAGTTACCATGTGTTGCATCTTGAGCTGCAAAATGATGCCGTTTGATGACACCAGCATAACCTTTACCAATGCTGGTACCTGTCACATCCACTAGCTGACCTACTGCAAATTTATCAACTTTGAGCTCAGTACCCACACTCATACCATCAAGACTATCTAAGCGAAATTCCCATAAGCCTCTACCCGGTTCAACATTCGCCTTAGCAAAGTGACCTGCTTCAGGTTTATTGACTCGCGATCTTTTCCGCAATCCGGTTGTCACCTGGATAGCCAAGTAACCGTCCTTTTCTACTGTTTTTAATTGTGTCACTTTATTTGGTAACACTTGTATTACCGTCACCGGAATAGAAGCACCTTCCTCGGTAAATACCCGAGTCATACCGCACTTTTGTCCGACTAAACTGATAGTCATTTTTATAGCCTCTTCACAGGCAGAAAACTGCCCTCATTGTTAATCTTCAGCATCCACACTAATTTGAACATCTACACCTGCAGCAAGATCGAGTCTCATTAACGCATCAATTGTCTTATCTGTTGGCTGATTAATATCAACTACACGCTTATGTGTGCGAAGCTCATACTGATCTCGCGCATCTTTATCTACGTGAGGTGACGTCAAAACCGTATAGCGTTCAATGCGTGTTGGCAAAGGAATAGGGCCATGAACCTGCGCTCCTGTGCGCTTTGCTGTCTCGACAATTTCACGTGTTGAACGGTCGATTAGACGATGATCAAACGCTTTCAAGCGAATGCGTATCCTCTGATTTTTTCTTGCAATAGACATGTTTTATCACTCTTTTATAATTACTCAAGAACCTTAGCTACAACACCTGCACCGACTGTGCGACCGCCTTCTCTAATAGCAAAGCGTAAACCTTCTTCCATCGCAATAGGCGCAATCAGTGTGATCACCATCTTAATATTGTCTCCTGGCATCACCATCTCAACACCATCCGGTAATACCACTTCACCTGTCACGTCTGTCGTGCGGAAGTAAAATTGGGGACGATAACCTTTAAAAAAGGGCGTATGTCTTCCACCTTCTTCTTTAGACAACACATAGACTTCTGATTCAAACTTTGTGTGCGGCGTAATTGAACCTGGATGCGCTAATACTTGACCACGCTCCACTTCCTCACGCTTCGTACCACGTAACAATACACCTACGTTATCCCCTGCTCGGCCTTCGTCTAACAATTTACGGAACATTTCAACTCCCGTACAAATTGTTTTGATCGTCGGTTTCAAACCAATAATTTCAATTTCTTCACCAACCTTCACGATCCCTCTTTCTACACGGCCTGTCACCACTGTACCGCGACCTGAAATCGAGAACACATCTTCAATCGGTAATAAAAACGGTTTATCGATCTGTCTTTCGGGTTGGGGAAAATAGTCATCCATCGCTTGCACTAATTTATGTACCGATGGCACGCCTATTTCACTCTGGTCACCTTCCAGAGCTTTCAACGCAGACCCAATAATAATCGGGGTCTTATCTCCCGGAAAGTTATAGCTCGTCAATAAATCCCGAACTTCCATCTCAACTAATTCTAGCAATTCTTTATCGTCTACCATGTCTGCTTTATTCAGATAGACCACTATATATGGCACACCTACCTGACGTGCTAACAAAATGTGTTCGCGAGTTTGCGGCATGGGACCATCTGCTGCCGAAACAACCAGTATGGCTCCGTCCATCTGTGCAGCACCTGTGATCATGTTCTTCACATAATCAGCATGACCAGGGCAATCAACGTGAGCGTAATGTCTCTTATCTGATTCATATTCAACATGCGCTGTCGCAATCGTAATACCACGCGCTTTTTCTTCTGGTGCCTTATCAATTTGGTCATACGCTAACGCTTCGCCACCAAACTTGTCTGACATACACTTCGTCAACGCCGCTGTCAGGGTCGTCTTACCATGATCTACGTGACCTATTGTGCCTACATTTAAATGTGGCTTCTTTCGCTCAAATACCGCTTTTGCCATGTTTCCCCCTTAAATATTAATCTTGAAATCCTGTTAGGCTGTTGTTTTGCTAATGACTTGCTCTGCAATACTTGCAGGTGCTTCATTATATTTTGCAAATTCCATCGTGTAGGTTGCACGACCTTGCGTCATGGAGCGCAAATCAGTGGCATAACCAAACATTTCACCCAGCGGCACTTCAGCATGGATCATTTTACCTGCTGGGCCTTCTTCCATTCCTTGCAATACGCCTCTGCGTCTGCTTAAGTCTCCCATCACATCACCCATATAATCTTCTGGGGTAATGACTTCTACTTTCATAACGGGCTCTAGCAGTACTGGCCGTGCTTTTTTAGCACCTTCTTTAAAACCCATAGAGCCAGCAATTTTAAAGGCCATTTCACTGGAATCTACATCATGGTATGAACCATCAAACAACGTTACTTTTACATCAACAACGGGGAAGCCTGCGATAACACCGTTAGCTAGCTGTTCCTGAATCCCTTTATCGACTGCAGGAATATACTCTCTAGGAATAATACCCCCTACAATCGCATTAACAAACTCATAACCCGTGCCAGCTTCTTTAGGTTCAAGGCGAATCCAAACATGGCCATATTGTCCACGACCACCCGATTGTTTGACGTACTTACCTTCTTGTTCTACTGTGTTACGGATAGTTTCTCTATAAGCAACTTGTGGCTTACCTACATTCGCTTCAACGCTAAATTCACGCTTCATGCGGTCTACGATAATTTCGAGATGCAGCTCGCCCATTCCTTCAATAATTGTTTGACCTGATTCTTCATCGGTGTGAACACGGAAAGAAGGATCTTCTTGCGCAAGTTTACTGAGCGCAATACCCATTTTCTCTTGATCTGCTTTAGTCTTAGGTTCTACAGCGACTGCAATCACAGGCTCAGGGAATACCATCTTCTCTAAAAGAATGACTTTATCCGTTGCACAAAGTGTATCACCCGTTGTGACTTTCTTTAAACCTACAGCAGCAGCAATATCACCTGCATGTACTTCTTTGATTTCCTGACGTGTATTGGCATGCATCTGCAACAGACGACCAATACGTTCTTCTTTATCTTTAATCGGGTTATAAACAGTATCACCTGACTGCAAAACCCCAGAGTATACGCGGAAGTAAGTCAACGTTCCTACGTAAGGATCGGTAGCAATTTTAAATGCCAGCGCAGCAAAAGGTTCATCGTCCACAGGATGTCTTTCCGCAACTGTGCCTGCAGCATCGTTGAGGTGTCCTTTAATGGCAGGGACATCTTTAGGTGATGGCAAGTATTCAACGACAGCATCCAGCATGGCTTGCACACCTTTATTTTTAAATGCGGAGCCACATAACATGAGAATAATTTCGTTTTTGATGGTGCGAGCACGTAACCCTTTTTTAATGTCTTCTACACTTAACTCACCATTCTCAAGATACTTATTCATTAATTCTTCAGAGGCTTCAGCCGCCGCTTCTACCATTATATCGCGCCATTTTTGGCATTCTTCAAGCATTGCCGGGCTAATATCGCGCGCCTCATAAGTCATACCTAGAGTCGCATCATCCCAATAAATCGCCTTCATGCGCACCAAATCAACTACACCCTCAAAATTTTCTTCTGCGCCAATAGGTAACTGAATGGGGATTGGGTTCGCAGCAAGTCGCGTACGCACTTGATTAACTACACGCAAGAAGTTAGCGCCTGCACGATCCATTTTATTAACAAAACCAACTCGTGGCACGCCATAACGATTAGCCTGACGCCACACTGTTTCTGTTTGCGGCTCCACACCACCCACAGCACAAAGTACAGCACAAGCACCATCAAGTACACGTAATGAACGCTCAACTTCAATCGTGAAATCAACGTGACCCGGGGTATCAATAATATTAATGCGATGCTGAGGAAATTGCTTATCCATTCCATACCAAAAGCAAGTCGTAGCAGCAGAAGTAATAGTAATCCCACGCTCTTGCTCTTGCTCCATCCAGTCCATTACAGCAGCACCTTCGTGCACTTCCCCAATTTTATGGGAAACACCAGTATAATAAAGCACACGCTCTGTCGTCGTGGTTTTGCCAGCATCAATATGAGCCATGATGCCTATATTTCTATAACGATCTATTGGTGTTACTCGTGCCACAGTCTATACCCCTTTTTACCAACGATAATGCGCAAAAGCTTGGTTTGCTTTTGCCATTCTATGCATATCATCACGCATTTTTACTGCAGCGCCCCGACCTTCATGCGCATCCAATATTTCTGCGGCTAAACGCAACACCATTGTTTTTTCACCACGTGCTTTCGCAGAGCTAGCCAACATACGCATTGCTAACGCCAAGCCACGTTCAGAATCAACTTCAATGGGTACTTGATAAGTTGCGCCACCCACACGACGCGACTTCACTTCGACAGTAGGTCTAATATTATGTAACGCTTTCTCTAAAGCTTCTAAATTCTCTTTATTAACGATATCTGGTTTTGCTTTCGCCCCGCCGGCTGAACTTGTTCCTTCACCTTCATCGCCTGATTCAGTTTTCTTACCAGCATGCTTATCTTTCTTGAGACGTTTAGTCACTTCAGCCAGTGCATTATAAACAATTTGCTCGGCAACAGATTTTTTCCCTTTACGCATAACAACGTTAATAAATTTGGCAAGCCGTTCACTTCCGTAAAGCGGATCAGGCAAAATTTCTCTTTTAGTTGCAGCTTTTCTTCTCGGCATTGCTAGTACTTCCTATATATCAATTTCTCTTAATTCTACGATCATCTCGCAGACAATACCCTTAAGCGGGACCCACTATTGTTTGGGCTTCTTAGCACCATACTTCGAACGGCCTCTACGACGATTCGTCACCCCTACGGTATCCAGGCTACCACGTACAATATGGTAACGAACACCTGGTAAATCTTTTACACGACCACCACGAATCAGGACGACAGAGTGCTCCTGAAGGTTATGCCCTTCACCACCGATATAAGCCGTCACTTCATAACCATTGGTTAAACGAACACGTGCCACTTTACGTAAAGCAGAGTTCGGTTTCTTTGGAGTCGTTGTATAGACACGCGTGCATACACCCCGTTTTTGTGGGGATCCGTTCAACGCTGGAACCGTTGATTTTGCAGTTTTCGGCGCTCGTGGCTTTCGCACAAGCTGATTTATCGTTGGCATTACTGAAACTCCAGCCTATTAATCATAAGTTTATATAATAATGACGCCTCTCCTAACTTTCTTAGGAGGAGGCGCGATTCTAATGAAGGAACATGCTTTGTGTCAAGCGCAGTATGTTAATTCATTTAATTAGTTATTAGCTCGCTTTATCATCTATAGCAATCACACTCAGATCAACATAAAGCAAATTTCTTAAGCAGCACAACATTAGTCTTTAGCCCGTTCAAAACGCTGTTTCTTGATACGACGCTCAGCATGATAGGTCAATCCAGTACCTGCTGGAACTAAACGCCCAACAATCACATTTTCCTTTAATCCTCTTAACTCATCAATCTTGCCACTCACCGCTGCTTCTGTTAAAACACGGGTTGTTTCTTGGAAAGAGGCTGCTGAGATAAATGACTCTGTCGCCAATGATGCTTTAGTAATCCCAAGCAGCACTGAATCATAACGTGCAGGTAACTTACCATTTTTCGCCGCTTTATCGTTTTCATCACGCAACTGACCAAACTCCACTTGCTCACCTTTCAGGAAGCT
>Ga0206921_10253_pt1 | contig 13711 bp, 11 predicted proteins | sample Alteio_BWOrgHeat_66_FD_152930 | JGI IMG/M metagenome (GOLD analysis project Ga0206921, IMG submission 152930) | Enriched cells from forest soil in Barre Woods Harvard Forest LTER site, Petersham, Massachusetts, United States -... | ecosystem: Environmental > Terrestrial > Soil > Temperate forest >...
CGAAGAGTCCGATCTTTAAAATTGGTGGCGCTGCCATGTGGATTGTGAGATGAAAATACATAATCCAACGGACTAAATGCTGACCAAGACCGCGAAATGCGAGGTAGAGGCGGGGGAAGCCTATTTCCTCGTGTCGTTTTCCAAGGCATCGGGGAATCCCGCATCCCTTGTCCCCGCTCGATCACATCAACTGGGCAAGTTTATCCCTGTCCAAAGGCTTATTGAGGAATTTCCGGACAAATTGATTGCCCTCGGCCTGTTTGCGGTCATCTTCGTCCAGTGAGGTAGTAAGCATCACGATGATACATTTCTTCCTGATATTTTCAGGCAGGTGCTGATACTCGTTCAGGAAGTCAAAACCCGTCATTTCGGGCATATTGATGTCGAGGAAGATTAAATCCGGAAGTTCATCGGGGTTTTCGTACAGGGGTTTAAGATAGGCCAGCGCCTCTTTTGCGGAGCCCACGCAGATCGTCTTTCCTGTAAATCCCGTTGTGGCCATCACCATTTCCGCGATATACAGGTCAATTTGATTATCGTCAATGACCATTACTTTGTTGTATTTATATTCCATATGCAGTCGGATGTTTCAATTTTTTGGTGGAAGGGGGAGATTCGGAAGACGAATGCTGAATTCACATCCCTTGCCAGGCTCGGATCTGAGCTCGATTGCGCCATGCAGCTTCTCTACCGTTTCCTTTACGATATACAACCCAAGCCCCGAACCGATCGATTTGGTCGAGACCCGGTAGAACATATTGAAAACTTTTTTCTGATTTTCCCTGTCGATGCCGATGCCGTTGTCCCTGACCCGAATTTCGGCGGCAGATTCGGACACCTCCACACTTACTTCTACGAATGGATCGGCAGCCTCGGGGTTCTGATACCGGATACTATTGGAGATCAGGTTGTTGAGAATGATCGATATTCGGCTCTTATCCGAATAAAAGGCGACTCCGTTGCGGATAGTCGTCCTTATATCGACTTGTCTTTGATCCTCGGCACCCATGAACTTCAGGTTGCCGGAGATATCAGTCAGCAGATCTGTAAAATGTATTTCCTGGCGGTCGAGTTCCAATCTTGAATTCCGAGAATAGTCCAGAATATCCATGATAAAGCCGTCCAGTTTTTTTATACTGGTTTTCAGGAGCGTTACATTTTTCTGCATGAAAGGATCCAGGGTTCCCATTTCACAAAGGCCGACCACCCCCAACATAGAAGAGAGCGGCGCCCGGAGATCATGGGAAACGCTGTAAACGAAGCTGTCAAGCTCTTTGTTGGATTTCTTCAGCTCATCATTCGACTTCAATAGCGCCTTTTTCTGCAATTGTTCTTCCTGGAAACGTCCCATTTCAAAGTTCTGCTCTATCTGGTGTTCGTTTAGCTTCTTCAGCTGAAAGGCCCACAAGCCGCAAATAAAAAATACGACGGTCGCCAGTATCCCATGAATGATAAAGGTCTGGAGCGTCATATAATCCAGCTGAGTAAAATAGATCTTATCGTATCCTATATATTGCAGGTAACCAAACGAGGCATGATGTACGATAACGACCGCCGCCAGAGGGATCTGCAATTTCCAATTCTGATAGGTGATCAATATGGCGCTGCCGATGAAGGCAATAAAATGCATTTCGAATAACCCGTGCATCTGGTAAATGAACTGGGCCATAAAAATCGCGAATACCACGCTTACCATATATTGATAGACACCTGTGCCGGGTAAAAGAAGTTTCGTGGAATAGTAGGCAAGCAAGGACAGTCCTCCGACACCGATGGCGATGAGCCAGGTGTCATAGAAAAATGCGAGGAGCAGACCGGTGATGAAAAAGCTGACCAGAAAATAATTCATCAGCCTGTCGGATTTGTGCTTGACCTGTCCCAGGTAAGCATCATGCATCGTCTTGTATGTTTGTTGGTGCACCATAGCCTCTTATTTTTGGGTACAGACCGGCAATTCGCAACCGTAAGCCTTCACTGCGTAACCCGCAAAAACGGGTCGATAGATATTGCCGAACAGTGAATCGATGGCCATTTGGGCATAGTTGCTTTTTGTATCCGTGCAGTACCGGCTCCTGTTATAATTGCCCCGATAGTACAGGCGGTGATTCGCGTTCAACAGGACGGCTTGCGGAGTGGAATAAACGCCGCATGCCGCCGCGATGGTGGAATCGAAGGATACCGGGATATCCACGTCGAATTTGCGTTGTATTTCCTTCGCCGTATAGTGTTCATTGTTCAGGACAACGATAGCGAAGGATATCTTATCGCCGTATTTTCTTACAAGCGACTTGAAATAGGGGATGTTGAAGCGGGAACAGGGACAGTCCGGGTTGAAGAAATGCAGAAATACCGGTTTGTCGTCGGGAATGGGTAATCTCACGCCCAGATCTACCAGGCTGCCCGTTCCCACCGGGTGATATTGTTTTGGAACGGGTGTGGGGAGGCTATATTTCCAATCCGTGTACCAGAAGATATAGGCCATGCTGCTAAAAATAGCCATCAGCCATACTATGGTAATTGCCTTTTTCACCGGTATTTGGATGCAATATCAACGCCGGCTATATTGAATTATTGTAAGCAAAGACGCGGGTGGGCCGCCAATTTTACCCCGGAATCATTGATCTTTTAGTATCCAGACCGCGACCTCTGCCTTCTGCTGGCCCGCCTCGGCGAAGGGGACAAGGAGTATTTTTTTCGTCACGCTGCCCACTATGCCATCGATATAGAATGCCTCTTTCCAGTCCCAGTCGGGGGGCAGGTCGGCGGTGGCATCGGTGAATGACTTGTTATCGGTGTATCTCGCCGGGCTGGCAGCGTCGATCCCGGGATTCAGCCCTTTGTCGATCGCCAGTACCTGCGGACCGCGTTTGATCGCAACCGCATGCGGATAGGAAAGGCCGCCCGGCAGTACTTCGACCGGCATGTCGAAAGTGATGGTGAGATGGTCGCCGGGAGCCCATTTTCGTGTGATGGCCAGCAACCCGCCCGTATTGCCCTCGCAGGTGCGATCGCCGATGGCGGCTTTGAAATGTGCCGACCATTCGGGGACCCGGAAATCGATCGTGAAGGTTGCGGTCTTCGAGGGTACGATCGTAAAATCGACGCGGCCTGTGGAGGGGAATTTGGTGGAGGACCTTACTGAAAGCGAAATCTCGCCGGCGTCCGTGGTGCCGACCCTGGTGGATGCTACGCCGTTCTCATACAGCAACACGGAATAACGGCCATTAATGTTTCCGCTAATGATCTCCGGGATCAGCGAGATGCCGCGGGGAACGCTGGAGAGACAGCAGGAATAGCCCTGATCGCAGCGATACGGTTTGGCGCCCAGCAAGGCGGTATAATAGCTGACGCAGCCGGTTTGCGGATCTTCTGCCGCGAGCAGGTGGTTATAGACGGAGCGCTCGATTTCCGCGGCATACCGGATTGCGCCGGTGATCTGCAGCAAAGAAAGATTGAATTGTATCCAGGTGACGGTTACGCAGCCCTCTCCCATCTTGTCGTCGTTGGTCGCCCTCAGGACACCCGGACCGACAAATATCTCGTGGTCGCTGGCCGTGCCGGTAATATACAGATGATGCGCGGTGATGTCCGTCCATGCGGCTTCGGGCAGGCGGAGATATTTCTCCTCGCCGGTGAGTTTGTAATATTTCAAAATGCCCAGAAAACAGGACAGCATCTCATAGGCCTTGGCGTCCCCCACCTTGGTCACGTCGCCGTATTTTGTCAGCTGGGTGATGATCTTCGGGCCGTCGGGTTCTTCGAACGCCCGGAGGATATAACGGCAGAATGCCAGGTATTTCGGGTTGCCGGTATACCGGTACAAATCCACCATGGGCTCCAGGATGCTGCCCGGCGCGAGACCGGCGTGCTCGCCGGCCCGCATCAGGGGAAGCTTGCCTCCTTCATCGCCAAAAGTCTTGCAGATGAGATCGGCCGCTCGTTCGGCTGTTTCGAGGGCGGGTTTTGATCCGGTGACGGAATAATAATTCAACAGACCGATGATGGCGTATTTATGCGCCCACACATCCCACTCCGTCCAGCGGTCTTTGTAGAGATAGGTGCCCAGATAGCCGTCGGGCATCTGGCACGCTATGTATTTGCGCACCACATCATCCATCAGGTGTTTTAATTGCGGGTCGTGGCTATAGGCATAGGTCCTGGAGGCCGAGAAAAGGAATTTCCCTACGTGCTCCCCGATCCAGGTTTGCGCGCCGGGGCGTTTTTCAAAACCCGATAGCATGGTCGCCGAATCTACCTGCAGCAGCCTTTTATGAAGGTTGACATCGAGCCGGTATCCCAGGTAGCCGCCGATATCCCGATACCCGGCCGGGATGTATTTGTCCGCGACGATATTGGGGACGACCGGGCCATAGAATCTGGCCGTATCGGGATCGCCGGTGCCGAAACATCTCGCCGTACCCGGATCGCCGGCTTTCGCCAGGAGGGGTAGGGTCGCTATCAGGAGGATGAATAGACGTTGCATATGCCGGGGACTTTATAGTAGAAATTTACGATTTCTATCCGTGCGGCCGCGGAGATAAAATAATAACTTCGCGAAAACCCCGATATGAAAGAGATGAGCCTCCCCAAAGCGCAAGCCAGAAAGATCATCCTCCACGCTGCGGGACTGTCCCGTCGGGCGCAGTTTGGAAAAGGCCGGGAGGCGGTGTACAAGCTCATCGAGCACCTGGGTTTTGTCCAGGTGGATACCAACTATACCGTAGAGCGCGCCCATCATCATACGATTGCCGCCCGTGTTCCGGACTACAAACCGGAATGGCTGGGAGACTTGCAGGCGGATGGCAGGATATTCGAATTCTTCACCTCCGACTCGGGATATATGCCGATGAAGAATTTTCGGTTTTCACTGCCCGTCAAGCAAGGCTTTTCATCCGCCAGGAAACCGCTGACACCGGCCGAGGTCAACCTCATGAACAAGGTGCTGGACAGGGTTGGGCGCGAAGGGCCGCTGATGGTAAAGGATTTTGAGAACGACCGTCTCGAGGCGAGTGCGGGATGGTGGGACTGGCGGCCGTCAAAAATAGCGCTGGAGCGGTTGTACCTGGATGGCAGATTGATGACGACCCGGACCCGGGAATTCCAAAAGGTGTACGATCTTCCCAAGAACCTGATCCCGGGCGACATCGATGTCACGATGCCGCCGCCCGAGGAATTTGCAAGACATGTCATCCGGCAGGGATTGCGCTCGCTGGGGGTCGCCTATGCCAAAGAGTTGGCCTGGCGCGCCCGTTATGTAAAGGGCCACCTCGTAAAAAAGGAATTGGAAACGATGGTTGCCGAAGGGGAAGTCTGCATCGTATCGGTGCAGGACTTTAAGACCGCGCCACTGTATATGTTGCCGGGATACAGGAGCAAAAAGATCGAACTGTCCGATGACGTTTATATTCTTTCACCCTTCGATCCGCTGAATGTGTTCAGACACCGGTTGCGGGATTTTTTCAATTTCGACTACCAGATAGAATGCTTCGTACCCGAGCCAAAACGGAAATACGGCTATTTCTCCCTACCCGTGCTGGTCGGCGACACCTTTGCCGCAAGGATGGATTCCAAGGCGGATCGAAAACAAAAGACGCTGATCGTCCACAACCTGCACTTCGAGCCGGTGAAGCTTAGCAAGGCTCAGCTCGGCGGGATCGCGGACGCCATCAGGGAGTTTGCGGAATTCAACGGGTGCGAGGACGTTGTGATGAAGAGATCGAATGGTAAGGCTTATACGAAATCCATAAAGGACGCGCTTTGAAAAGGGGCTATTTCCCTGCTCCTGTCGCACCGTTCTGGACAGCCTCGAGGAATTGACTGACGGTCAATCCGCCGCTTTTCTGGCTGGGCGGAAAGGCAACGAATGTCTGCAGGAACTGTGCCACGATCACGGTCGCGGGAACCATGGTCCAGAGCTTGTCGCCCCACCATTTGCCGTAATTCATCGACTCGTCCTGGTAGCGTTCCCATGGATCCATCCTTAAATTGGTGACGATGGGGGCCTGAGTGCTGGTCGGTGTTCCGCTAAATAAATTGCCTTTGATGGTCTTAAAGCTGATCTTCCAGGCGTCGTAACGCATGGCCATCATATCGGCCGTGTTGCTGAAATAGAAAAATTCGTGTCGCGGTCCAGCGGCAACCTCCCCCTTGAAGAAGGGCAGGAAATTGTACCCGTCGAGGTGGGTCTTGAACGTCTTGTCGCCTACCTGTATCCCCTTGAGCAGTTTGTCTTTCATATCGGGATCGCCGGCGGCGGCCAATAGAGTGGGCAGCCAGTCCTCATGGGCCATGATCTCGTTGATGATGATGCCTGGTTTTATGACACCGGGCCACTTCACCAACATGGGGACGCGGAACCCTCCTTCATACGTAACCCCCTTTTCACCGCGGAAGGGATGGTTGCCGCCATCCGGCCAGGTGAAGATCTCGGCGCCGTTGTCGCTGGTGAAGATCACGATCGTGTTATCGGCGACGCCGAGCTCATCCAGCTTCTTCAGCAGCTCGCCGACCTCCCAGTCGAGCTCCATCATCCCATCGGCATAGAGTCCATAGCCGCTCTTGTTCTCCCACTTCGGAGAGAGGTGCGTCCAGACATGCATGCGCGTGGAGTTGTGCCATAGGAAGAAAGGCTTGCCGGCTTTGACCGAGCGTTCCATGAAGTCCGTGGAGCGTTTGACGAGTACGGGCTCTATGTCCTCCATGTTCGTCGTGGCGGCGGGATCCATATTCGGGTGCGGCGGCAACGGGCCTTCATCCACGATCTTCTGTTTGCCCACCAGTCCCCAGCGCGGATCCACCGTGGGATCGGATGTGCCGGTGGCAGTAGTAGAGATCAGGTTCCGCGGGCCGAAACGTTCCTTGAAATTGGCCATTTTCGGGTAGTCGTACTCGTAAGGCTCCTCCATGGCGTTGAGGTGATAGAGCATGCCATAGAATTCGTCGAACCCGTGAACCGTCGGTAAATATTCATTGCGGTCGCCGAGGTGGTTCTTCCCGATCTGCGCGGTGGCGTAACCCAGCGGTTTGAGCAATTCCGCAATCGTCGGATCCTTGTCCTGCAAACCTTGTTTGGCGCCGGGCAGGCCCACCATCAGCAATCCCGTCCTGAAGGGCGTCTGACCGGTGATGAAGGCTGCTCGGCCGGCCGTGCAGGACTGTTGTGCATAGTAGTCGGTGAACAAGGCTCCTTCGGCCGCGATCCGGTCGATATTCGGGGTGCGCCCTCCCATCATGCCCCGGTGATAGGCGCTGATATTCCAGATGCCTACATCATCCGACATGATCACGAGTACATTCGGTTTCTTGTTCTGGGCGTTCGAAAAAAGGCACACCGATACCAGCACCATCGTGACGATGGTTAATTTAACTTTCCTCATTTTACATCTTTTAGCGTGGTGAGAAATAGCTTCGGGTCAGGAAGGAGAGATAAATGGAGGGAAGAACGGTAAGGTGACCCTTTTAAGGGCCAACGCCAAAATAAAGCAATGGGAATATGCCCTGATTTACGAAAGCCAGCATATCCGGGGGCGGGCGGATGCGGGTGATGCGCAAGTGGGGCCGGCGTTAGTCCCGGGTGTGCAAATAGACGGAAGGCGGCTTGCCGGTGACCCTTTTGAAGGCGGATGAGAAGGTATTGCGATTGTTGAATCCGCATTTTGCCGCAATACCGTGCAGGTTGAGGTTGACGATCTTTTTTTCACGGATCAGTTCCAGGCAATAGCGGATACGCCATTGGTTGAGGTATTCGCTGAAATTCGTTCCGGTGGTCTGATTGATATAGGCGGATAGCTTATACAATGGGACTCCGACGGTGTCGGCGAGCTTTTTCAACGTATAGTCGGCGTGGAGGAATGGCTTTTCGTCCCGCATCACTTTTTCCAGCTGTATGCTCAGCCTTTCGACAAAATCATTGTCCAATAATAATGGTTTGGCCCGGACGGGCGGCGGAGGTTCGGCAGCCTTGAGACCATAGAGGATACGCGGATTCAGGAATAAGGTGATGGCGGATAACAGGCCGGCGGCGACCGGCGGGATAGTGGATGCCCAGAGATATTCCCTTGCGCCGGTGATCATCACGATCACGGTAGGCAGGAACATCGGGATCTGAAGGGTATTGTACAGGATCATCCAGCGAAACCAGGACCGGTCCTTGCGCATTTGGAGGGTGGCGGAAGAGGTGAGCAATCCAATCTGCAGGCTCCAATACAACATCGTTTGAATGGCCCTGATCGGTATCTGGGAGTTTGCCGGCAGCAGCCAGCCCTGGCTGTACCGGAGGAGCTGATCGATATTCGTGATATCGGCCCGGAGAACGGCAGTCTTTACCGCGGCCGAGGAGACCAGGAAGGGGAAATAATCGATGAGGTAGAGCGTCACCGGCAGCAGATGGAGCAGATCCCAGGCAGAAAGCGGCTTCCGGGTGACGGAAGTCCGGATATACAGCCAGGACAGCGGCATGCAAAGGAGCCAGCAGATGTTTCCCGTACGGAACAAATGCGGAACATAGTAAAGGAGCCCGCTATAGGTGAGCCCGGCTACCAGAAAGGCATATCCGCATGCAATGTAGGAGAGCCCCAGATAGGCACCGGGACCGTTCCTGCCGGAATACAGCAGCAGGATGCTGCCGGTCAGCAGACAACAGGTAACGGATATGAGGCACAGCACCGCGCCGGTTACAAAGGCAGTTAGGACCATAGAAGGTTGTTAAGAGTGATACTTTCTACGGTAGGCGACAGGTGGGGGTCTTTTGCTCGTAATGCAATGATAATTAAACTATTTAATATATGAAAGCGAAGTTTTACGATTATTTCGTTATTTTTCTACGATGCCATCCTAATTAAAATGACGCAGTTTTCCTACAGAATTTAGCGAGCATTCGCGGCCAGGGGTCCAAAAGAAATTATCGTTTGCGCAACAACGTTAGCATACACCACGCGCGGGAAGTGCGCAACCAGGGGCGGTCCCGGCCCTGGCATCCTCCGAAAGAGAACAATCGGGGATCAAAAAGAGAACAATCGGGGTAACAAAAAGGAATAGAAGGGGAATTTCTTGAGAAAATATGGGGGAACCCTTTTTTCCAATGACCGTAAATCCTTTCTTTGACTATGCGGAAGCAAGACCCCCGGTACTCGCTTATCAAACCTATGCTGCTAGATGGAAAGATCCAAACTTTTACCGACACTTTTGAATACATCAAAAAATCGGTTGTCGCGAGAGATATCGGTAAGAAGGTGGAACGGTTTACCGAGTTGATGAACGATGTGGATGATTTTCGTGTCGGCGAGCTGCGAATGATGGCCAAACTGTTCAACCTGACCCTGGACGAAATGTTCAACCTGATCGCCAGGGAAGTCGAAAAAAAGAAACCAGACCAATTTCCTACCCGTCTTTAGACCTTATAGGATTCCGACAGGCCGCCTCTCCAACCGGGCGGCCTTTTTTTCCGCGACTTTTGGCGGTTGGCCGCAGAACTTTCCCGGTTGCCCGCAGCGGCCAAAAAGGCCGGTTGACGCAGGTTAGTTTTGCGTCATGAAATACTCAATACTCCTCTTTTCCATGCTGCTGGCCATTGGCCGGACATTCGCCCAGGCGCCGCCAGCAGGCGGTCGTCCCGGAAATGAAGCTCCCGGGGGACCGGGGGGCCTTCCGCCGGCAGGCGGCGCAATTACCGGCCGGCTTTACGGGAAGCTCGTCGACTCGGCGGGACATGGCATCGGCAGGGCCTCGGTCATGGTCCTGAAAGGGTATAAGGACCCTGCCACCGGCAAGCAAAAAGACGTCCTGGCCAAGGGTACGACCTCGCAAAACAACGGGGATTTTTCGGTGGAAGACCTCCCCGTGGGGAACCCGCTGAAATTGAGCATTTCCGGGGTGGGCTATACGGCATTGAAACAGGAAATCACCCTGACGCGCCAGTCCTCTGAAAAGGACCTCGGCAGCCTGGTCATGCTGCCGGATACAAAGGAACTGCAGCAGGTGGTCGTCACGGCCTCCAAGCCTTCGATGACACTGGATATGGAGAAAAAGGTCTTCAACGTCTCGAAAGATATTGTCAGCGCGGGCGGCAACGGGCTCGACGTGCTGAAGAATGTACCCAGCGTCAATGTGGACATCGATGGCAATATTACGCTGCGGGGCGGATCGCCGCAATTGTTCGTCGATGGGAAACCCACGACGCTTACGCTCGACGAGATCCCTTCGGATGCCATCGAGAGCGTAGAGGTCATCACCAATCCTTCCGCGAAATACGATGCATCGGGCGGGGGCGCCGGCATCCTGAACATCGTCCTGAAAAAGAACCGCAAGAGCGGCTATAACGGGAGTGTGCGCGGCGGAGCCGATCTTTATGGCGGGCTCAACGCCGGAGCCGGCATCAATGTCCGTGAGAATAAGATCAATTTCTCGGCGGATGTCAATTTCAGACAGGGCCGGGACCACGCTGTCGGGTCTATCCAGCGGATGGATTTCAGCACGTCGCCCAATACCTATCTCGACCAGCAGGAGCTGGACACGTCCAAAGCAACCATGTTCTTCAGCAGGATCGGGCTGGATTATTTTCTCAACAACCGGACGACCCTTTCGCTCACCGGGTTTGCCATGCACCACGGCGGGACGTCGACTTCCGACATCACGATGAACACCGACAGTCTCTATAGCACGGGCAAGATCAGCCAGAATAGCCAGGAAGAGATCAACAGCGACCGCACCTTCAACGGCAGGGGCGCGACGCTGGGGTTAAAAAAATTGTTTGCCAAAGAAAAGGAAGAATGGACGGCGGATGCCAGCTATTTTTCGGGCAATGCGTCCAGCAACTCGCTGTACGCCACCAACTATTTTCAATATGGCAATCCGACGGCGCTGACGGGATCTACCCTGCAAAAGATAGCAGGCGGGGGGAATGACCACAATATCATCCTGCAAAGCGACTTCACCGACCCATTGACGCCCGGGACCACGCTGGAGGCCGGCGTGCGTGCGGCGCTGCAAGGAAGGTTGAACATCAACAACAATTATACCTACGACCCGGATTCGGCCGCCTTTGAGCTGGTGCCGTCGGCCGCCAGCAATTACAAGAGTCAAAGCAATGTCTACGCGGCCTATGTGACACTGGGCAGCAGTATCGGCAATTTCACCTACAAGGCCGGGTTGCGCGCCGAAAGCTCCAACTACCATGGGACACTGTTGAATACCGGGCAGGGCTTCAGCAACCAGTATCCGGTCAGCCTCTTCCCATCGCTGTTCCTGGGAGAGAAGCTTGGCGAGGGACAAGAGCTTCAGCTGAGCTATACGCGCCGGGTGAACCGTCCCAATTTCTTCCAGCTGGTGCCTTATACTGATTCTTCGAACAAGCTGAATATCACCCGGGGGAATCCCGATCTCGTACCCGAATTCACGCAGTCGCTGGAATTGTCTTATCTCAAGACCTTCAGCCGCAACAGCACCCTGCTGGCTTCCGTCTATTATAAACATACGGACCATCTGATCACCGGCTATATCGAGGCGGATACCAATGCTTCATCCGGAGCGGTCACCTTCATCAACACCTTCGTGAACGCCGAATCGAGCAATACGGTCGGGGCGGAACTGACTGCCCAGTTCCCGATCGCCAAATGGTGGGACCTGTCCGCCAATGTCAATCTCTATCATTCGCGGATCGAAGTGGGCGTCGCCGATGCCGTCGATCAGCAGGCCTTGTGGAGCTGGTTTGGCAAAATGAATTCGAACTTCCGACTTCCTTCAGGGTTTGCGCTGCAGGTGTCCGGTTTCTACCAGTCTAAAACGAATCTTCCCGTGAATACGAGTGGGGGCCAACCCGGTCCGCCCAATATGCAATCGCAGAGCGCCTCGCAGGGATATATCAGGCCGTTCTTCGATGTCGATGTAGCCGCCCGGAAAACTTTACTGGCGGGGAAGATGGCTGTCTCGCTGAGCCTGAACGACGTCTTCCGCAGCCGTAAACAGGACCAGTATACGTACAGCACTTATTTCACCCAGGACTACAGCCGTCTGCGCGATCCGCAGATGCTCCGGCTGAGCGTGTCCTGGAATTTCGGGAAGGTGGATGCCAGCCTGTTCAAAAGGAAGAACAACAATGTACAGGCCGAGGAACAATAATCAACTATATTTACCGCTATGAAGCTATGGTATAACCGAAGGGTGATCCGGGTGTTGACGCATGTCGCCGTTTGGGCGGTGGCCCTGTCGCTGCCCTACCTGCTGGATAGCCACCATGGCGTTCACCGGCATGAGAACGATGCGCTGGAGCGCAGCTTTTTCTACCTGAATTCCATCACCAGCCTGTTGTGGATCGGCCCCTTTTACCTGAACGCCTATCTCTTCATGCCAAGGTTTTTTTATCGCCGGCAATACCTTGTATTTGCGGCGGTGCTGGCGCTTGCGTTCCTCAGCGTGATGGTGATCAACATGCTGCTGTTCGAATATGTCTTTGAGATACCGCATTACAATCCGAAGGGCGCCATCGCCTTTCTCATGCCCGCGTTCGTCCTCATCACCGCGGTCAGCACGGCCTATCGGGTCGTCCGGGATAAAATGTCGGCGGACGAGCTGGCCCACCAGCGGCAGGAGGAAAACCTCAAGACCGAACTGTCTTTTTTGCGGAGCCAGATCAACCCGCATTTCATCTTCAATATCCTCAACAACCTCGTGGCGCTGGACCAGATGAAATCCCCGGAACTCGGACCGACCATCCTGAAGCTGTCTGCCCTGATGCAATACATGCTGTATGAGACGGACGAAGAAAAAGTTCCGTTGAATAAGGAAGTGGAGTATCTTCAAAGCTATATCGATCTGCAGCGCCAGCGTTTCGGCGCCAAAGTACCCGTGACCGTCTCGCTGGATTGCACGCCCTGTGTCTATGAGATCGAGCCTATGCTGCTGATCCCGTTCGTGGAGAATGCCTTTAAACACGGCGTCGGCGTGATCGAACATCCCGCCATCGGGATCAGTCTCGAGGTGAAAGAAGGCATATTGCTTTTTTCGGTGCGTAACCGGTGGAACCCGGATTCGTCGGAGGTGAGGGACAAGGGGTCGGGTATCGGACTCGGGAATGTCAGCCGCAGGCTCCGGCTGTTGTATGGCAACCGGCATGCGCTGCAGATCCGGAAGGAAGAAGATTGGTTTATCGTAAAACTGGAATTAAATCTGCATTGATGCTTCGATGTATCGCGGTCGACGACGAGCCCCTCGCGCTGGGTCTGGTGACGGAATATATCCGCAAGGTGCCGTTCCTGGAGCTGGTAGCTGCCTGCGAGGACGCCTTCCAGGCATCCAGGGTCCTGCAGGAAAATCCGGTGGACCTGATCTTTGTCGATATCCAGATGCCCGGGCTCACGGGACTGCAATTCATCCAGAGCCTGGCGAAACGGCCGATGGTCATCCTGATCACGGCCTATAAGAAGTTTGCGACAGAGGGTTTCGATCTCGACGTGGTCGATTATCTCGTGAAACCCGTGGGCATGGACCGGTTCCTGAAGGCCTGCAACAAGGCGCAGGAATTGTACCAGCTGAGGAATGCGGGCTCCGCAGATTATTTCTTCGTCAATGCCGACTATAGCCTCGTGAAAGTGCTTTATAACGATGTTATCTGGATAGAAGGATCGGGCGACTATGTGAAGATCCATCTCCGGAATGCGCCCCGTCCGCTGCTGGTGCGCACCAGTGTAAGGACGCTGGAATCCGAACTCCCGGCCGA
>Ga0206921_10246_pt2 | contig 13669 bp, 16 predicted proteins | sample Alteio_BWOrgHeat_66_FD_152930 | JGI IMG/M metagenome (GOLD analysis project Ga0206921, IMG submission 152930) | Enriched cells from forest soil in Barre Woods Harvard Forest LTER site, Petersham, Massachusetts, United States -... | ecosystem: Environmental > Terrestrial > Soil > Temperate forest >...
TGTTTATTCGATTCTGGATCGCGCAATTGGCGCCGGATGCCCGTTGACGCTCTGCAGCCACTCGCGTAACTCATCTTGTCGGAATCGCCACTGGCGGCCAATTTTGATGGCTGGGATTTCGTTGCATTCGGCGCGAAGGCAAACGGTGCGCGTCGAGATGCCCAACCATCTCGCTACTGCCGCCGTCGTCAGGAATATTTCGGAATTGGATAACAATTTGTCCATGAATTCGGGTCCATGATGTTGTTTGACGGAGAGGAGCAAGTTTAACGCCTTATCGTTTATCTATCGTCCGCATCTCGATCCCGTGATCGACGAAGCAGACTCTACATAACGATGCATCGGAATCGGCGCCAGTTTCCGTCCCGCTGCAACTCATTCAAATGCAGGAAATACCGGGCTCAGCGAGTTCAAATATTTGAAACTGTGCCTGTAACTGGCGTGAACAACAGCGGGCTTATTGTCCCGAATCAGCAGGGCTGAATTGCAGAGTATGACGGGAAGGTGAAATACGTGCGGTCTTCTGACTAGCGGGCAGACTGGACTGCCACATCCGACGATCTTTCGGTTTGCCGCAGAGCTTCCGCAAGATGATTCACTGCGAATTCTTCCGCGGGGCGGCTTTCCTCTGTGCGCGGCAGATACGCGAGTTCCAAATGGATCAATTCATGGATGATCGTGAACTCCATCTCGGGAAGCGCATCGTGAGAACCGGTTTCTCTGGCTGCGCCACTAAGGACTTTGATCACTGCCGTCTTTTTGTCGGCATCCCAGTGAATATTGCCTAACGTTCCTGGGCGAAGGTCACCCGCCTCTGAAATCACCAGCGTGACGGACCAGTCATCGAGCTTGAGGCGGCCCTGCCAAAAAGCCAGTTTATCCCTCAAATACGATTCAACGGCCTGCTTGCCTCCCATTGCAGATTCCGGCGGAAGCTCTGCGCCCAGACCATAGCCGCATGACTGAGCGATACAAAAAAACGCAAATAATGAGGGGGTTGACCGGAGACGAAACGCCACTGATGGAAAAGATATCACACTTTCCCAACACCAACGGCTCCAGTTAACAGAGAAAGTTTAGTATTTGTTCAGAGGTGTACTCTGTCGTCCGGTCAACCGGTTTTCTACTGGACTTCCCTTTACTGAACTTCGTTTTACTGGACTTCAAGGCTTGTGACTTTGAGCTGCCCTTCGTGTTCGGTTCCTTCCACTTTCGCCATGATTCCCAGCGCCACTGATTTTGTCGGGTCCGCTGACTGGTCGGCACGGCTCTTCAGCGCTGTCGAGGCTTTCTCATTTCCCATGGCGTCAAAGCGGTAGATTTTACCTGCAACGTCGAGCGCAAAGGTTTTTGTCGCTGATGTTGCATCGCATCCAACAGCGCTCTGTTGTTTGGCATAGCAACCCTCATCGATAAGTTTTCCCGAAAAGGTATCCGCAAAAGCCAAAACCGAGAACACTATGGAAAGCGTTAATAGAGGCAGGAGTTTTTTCATTGGATCTTCTTCCTTTCGCATCGCACAGCGCTCAAAATTCGCGTGCGCGAGCTCGTGCGTTGCACGCCGCTCTCCATCGGGATGCCATTCACGTAAACCCGTGTTTCTCAGTGTCGCAACGCTGGCGCACATAAGAAATCGGGTAAAAAATGCGAATTCCCGGCCCGCAAATAATTCCGCACAGGAGGGTGGCCTCTGCGCAATTAGATGCGGACTTAGCTTAACGAACTGTCGGGTACTTAATCCCCAGCTGCTGCAGGTAATTGTCGTATTTCGCCGGGTCGTAGTAGTACTTCTGCATCTGCGGCCGGTATTGCTGCATGATCTTCTCGTTCAGCCAGATGGCCGGTTTGTCTTCGGCGCGGAGCAGCGGTATGTAGTGTTCGTTTTTATTCTGCACTTCTTTGAAGTACTTCCAGGCCTGATCCACCAGCTCGGGCCGCGTCAGCAAATCCAGAACCGTCATCGCCTGCACCTTCGCGCCTGCGATCACGCCCTTGTGTGCAATTGGCGTGGCCATGGAAATACCATTCGCCCAGTTGTGCCCCGGCCCACCCGGAATGTTGGACGGGTAATTCAGCGTCACCGTCGGTACCGCCCAGGAAACATCACCGATGTCGTCGGAGCCGCCGCCAGTTGGCTGATTGCCGCCACCCTCTTCGCCGTCGCCACCGCCACTGCGAGGGCGAGGCGCACGCAGTTCCGGAACCTTCATCGCCAGACCGCGCACCGGCTGCTTCAACTCTTTCTGTAAGCCGCGAGCCAGGGTTTGATCGTCGTCCGACCATGTAGGCAGACCGACCTTCTTAATGTTTTCGTACATCGTCTCAGCAACGGTCTTATTGAAGTGGCCTGGCCAGGCGGAGCCAAGCACGCGAGAGGTCATCGTGGTATCCGTCATCAGAGCGCCCGCTTTCGCCATGTTGTCGCCGATGCGCCACATGTCCATAATGTGCTCATAGTCGGCTTCGCGGAAGTAGTACCAGACTGAGGCATTCGGCGGAACGACGTTCGGCTGATCGCCGCCATTTGTGATTACGTAATGCGATCGCTGCGCGAGCCGCAGATGTTCGCGGCGGAAGTTCCAGCCCACGTCCATCAGTTCCACCGCATCCAGCGCGCTCTTGCCGCGCCACGGTGCTCCCGCCGCATGGGCGCTTTCACCCTTGAACATGTACTCCACCGAGATCAGACCATTGGAGGTGGTAGGGCCCCAGGAAACATTCAGATTCGCCCCGACGTGAGTGAACAGGCAAACGTCGACGTCTTTGAACATGCCGGCACGCACATAGTAAGCCTTGGTGCCAAGCTGTTCTTCCGCCACGCCAGGCCACAGCATCAAAGTTCCCTGCAAATGCTCCCGCTCCATCACTTTCTTCACCGCGATCGCAGCCAGAATGTTCAGCGGCATGCCGGAGTTGTGCCCTTCCCCGTGGCCCGGCGCACCTTCGATGATCGGATCGTGATAACCAACGCCTGGCTTCTGCGATGCCTGCGGAATATCGTCGATATCGGACCCAAGCGCGATCACCGGCTTGCCGGAACCCCAGGTTGCCGTGAAGGCTGTGGGAATTCCCGCGACGCCGCGCGTCACCTTGAAGCCTTCTTTCTCAAGCTCACTGGCGAGATATTTCGACGTCTCGAATTCCTGGAAGCCGAGTTCGCCGTAGCTGAACACGGTATCCACCATGACCTGCGCCTGTTTCTTCATGCCGTCGATCTGACCGTTGAGGTCGGCCTTCATTCCGGCGATTTTGTCGGCCGAAACCTTCTGCTGGGCGAGACATGAAGCCGCCGCCAATAGAAATACGGTGAGCGTTCGCATCAAAATTAACTCCTGTTGGATTGGATTCAGTATAACGAAGGGCCGAGCGGCGGGGTCAGCTTCCGAGAAGCAGGAGGTCCAGACCGTCGAACTGTCTGAATCCCTTGTCAAATGTTACCAGCCTGCGCGAGGAACCGATTGCAACTGCGGCCAGATAGGCGTCTGCGATCAGCTTGTTGGTCGGATATGGAAAACGCAGCAAGGCGGGAAAGTGTTGCTCAAAGCCCGCCGGTTCATTGACCAATTCCACGCGCTCGTCCCGCGCCATCTCCTGAATAGTTACCCAGGCGGCCCGGGCGGGCAAAGCCGCGTCACTCATTACCGCCGAATTGCTCAGCAGCCGCATGACGCCGAGTTGGATGAAGCGGTTCCATCCAGCTTCCTCAGGCCCGGCCTTTTCAAACCAGGACCTGGCTGGGATGTGATCGGTATGCCGGGTGTGGGCCCAGGCAACCCATACATTGATATCAACCAAACATGGCTTCATCGACTTCCTCGCGCGTTGCCCTGCGAATCGGCGGCCCTTCCCCGCCGATGATCGGTGCAAAGCTGCGCGTCCGCTTCGGAGGGTCGGCTAATTTCCCTTCGATCGCCTCAATGAAAAACGTTTTCAAAGAAATGCCCTTCAATGCGGCCTGACTCTTCGCTCTTGTCAGAAGTTGATCGGGAAGCTCGATCGTGGTTCGCATGCCATAATTATGGCATATTTTGGGAACCTTATTCCTGCCGTGAAAAAACACGCCACCGTCGCGCCCCGCGCTACAATCATGGCTTATGTTCCAAGGGATTGAACACACAGCCATCTCTTCACCGAACCCGGAAGCTCTGGCCAACTGGTACGTCGACCATCTCGAGTTCCACATCAACTTTAGCTACGGCGGCAATTTCTTTGTGAAAGCAGCCAACGGCACCGTGCTCGAAATCATTCCCGCAGCCAACACTCTGGCCGCGCCACAGACGACTGCGAATAATAAAGACGCGGGCATCCGCCACCTGGCTATCCAGCCCGATAACTTCGACGAAGCCTACACCCAACTGCAGAAAAAAGGCGTCCACTTTGTCGGCGAACCCTTCGAGAACCAGGGGAACCGGCTGGTTTTCTTTAACGACCTTGACGGCAATCTCCTCCACCTAATCCATCGCGAAAGGCCGCTGCCGTAGACAAAAGCGACCACTAGTGTTCCGACGCGTTTTCAAGGCATTCCAATATCAGCAGTTTCGCCTCATGTGGATGGGAGCGTGTACCTCTTCCATTGGCACATGGATGCAGGAGGTCGCGCAAAACTGGCTGGTTTTCGACCTCACGAATTCCGCCCGCTGGCTGGCACTCGATGTCGCTCTGGGTGAGATCCCCATCTTCCTCTTTTCGCTGGTCGGCGGCGTCATTGCCGACCGCATGGACCGGCGGCGTTTGCTCCTCGGCTCTCAATATGTGCAGATGGCCTCCGCGCTCACTCTCGCCGTCCTCCTTGCGACGCACCGCATTCAGATCTGGCACATTCTGCTGTCGTCATTCGTCGTCGGCACCGCTCAGGCCTTTGGCGGACCCGCCTATTCAGCGCTGGTCCCCAGCCTGGTGGAGAAAGAAGATCTGCCCAACGCGATCGCCCTGAACTCCATTCAGTTCAACGTGGCTCGCGTGATCGGACCGGTGCTGGGCGGTCTGGCGCTGAAGTACGCGGGCGGCGCTTGGTGCTTCGGCCTTAACGCATTGTCGTTCGTGGCGGTTATTTATTCGCTGTTCCGCCTGAAGGTAAACTTTAACCCGGCGCGGACCGGTGAATCCATCCTGAAGAGCATGCAGCAGGGCTTCAGATTCATTGGGACGCAGGGCGCGATGGTCACCCTCATCGCCATTGCTTTTCTAATGACTGCGTTGGCGATCCCGTTGATTACCTTCCTCCCGGTTTTTGCCAAAACCGTGTTCAAAGGCGACGAAATTACTTATACGCTGTTCCTAGTCATGTCGGGGGTTGGCTCCATTACCGGCGCCCTCAGCGTCGCTGGTCTTGGCAATGTCCGCAATAAGGGTCAAATTGCCCTGCTCGCGCTGTTTGGAATGGGGGGTGGGATCGCGGGATTCGCGCTCTCACGGAATGTAATTCTCAGTTGCGTGATGCTTTTCATCTCGGGCGCTGTTCTCATGTGCGCCTTTGCCATGATCAGCTCCCTTGTCCAGTTGATCACAACTCACGAGATGCGGGGACGCGTCATGAGCGTATACAACGTCGCGTTCCGCGGAGGAATGCCATTCGGCAGCCTGGTTACGGGCTATCTCGTACCAATTTTTACCGCCCCCGCGGTTCTTGCTGTGAATGGTGTACTGTTAGCCGCAGTTGGCCTTTATTTTCTTCTTGTGCAACGCAAGGTAGCTGCTCTGTAATCTATTAGGTATGCGCTGGCTCATCCCGGTTCTGTTGACCGCCTCTCTTGGCGCTGCCCAAAATGGCAATTCCCCGGGCGATAATCTGGACAAGCTTCTGGACCGCCAGGACCGTGCTGGTCTCGAACAGGCGGCGGGCTCTCTCCATTCCGCTGCCGCTGCCAAACCGGCGGACGCCAACGGTTGGTATCGCGCGGCGCTTGCTCACTCGTACGCCGCTGAAGTCGCCATGGAGCAGCACGACAAAGCGGGTTCCGAGAAATTCGCGCGCGCGGGCGCCAAGGATGCCGAACAGGCAGTGAACCTGAACGGCAACAGCGCGGAGTACCACCGGCTGCTCGGCACGCTGTACGGTCAGATTATCCCCGCCAATCCGCTCATCGGAGCCATCTCTTTCGCGAAGCGGGCCAAGGAAGAACTGGAGCGGGCACTCGCGCTCGACCCCAAATCGCCGCACGTCTGGGTGGCTCACGGCGTCGGCTTCTACTATCTGCCCACCAACTTCGGCGGCGGCGCGGAGAATGCCATCAAGGACTACCGTAAAGCAATCGCGCTCGACCCCAAATCCTACGAAGCGTACCTGTGGATGGGCGTGGCGCTGAAGAAAGACCATCAGGACAAAGAGGCTCGCGAGGCTTTCCAGAAGTCGCTCGAGCTGAATCCGGATCACGTCTGGACCAAACAACAATTGGCTGGTTTGCCGGCCCAACCGTAAACTGCGCGGCGGCGCGGAGCGGCTTTACGGACCGGCTGCGGCGGCTCGGCTTGCTACTGTCGATTTAGCCGCCATGATTGCCTCGACAGCTGTTGAGATCGTCGCTGTTTTCGATACCGCTGGTGATGGACTTGCCGAAAAGAGCCGTGAACTGACCCTCGGCCTTCTCGCCGATACGCCCGCGCCATTTTCGCGCGATCAGTATGCTCCGGGGCATATAACGTGTACGGCTCTGGTTTTTCATCCACGAGGAAAATCAATTCTCGTTATGCATCACCACCGGCTAAAACGCTGGCTCCTCCCTGGCGGTCACGTCGAGCCGGACGACCCTGGGCTTGCAGATGCAGCCGCGCGTGAAGCCTGCGAGGAAACCGCTGTGGAACTGGACAGCAGACGCCGGCCCTTTCTCGCAGGGATCGATGTGCACGGCATTCCCGCGCGCAAAGCCGAACCCTTCCACCTTCACCACGACCTCATTTGGTGCTTTCGGGCTGCGTCCGAAGAAATCGCAGCCACCGATGAAGCCCCCGAGGTTCGCTGGGCCACACCTGAAGAGTGGAACGTTCTCGGTGTCGCTCCCAGCATTCAAAACAGTATTTGGCGGGCAAAGGAGCATCGATAATGTTCCTCGGCGTGGATGGCGGTCAGTCCAGCACAATTGCGGTGGTTGGCGACGACAAAGGCAATATCACGGGCTGGGCAACGTCCGGCCCGTGCAACCACACTGCGGGCGACGAGGGTCGCCGTAAGTTCATCCGCATAATGCGCGAGTGCGTGGGTCAGGCTGCAAGTCTTGCCGGCATGAATTCCGGGAAGCTTCACTTCCGGGCGGCCTGCCTCGGCATGAGCGGCGGCCCGGACGACAAAGCGGGCCTGCTCTCCGAGGTCTTCACCGCCGAGCACACCATCGTCACTCAGGATGGACGCATCGCGCTGGCTGGAGCTCTCGGCGGACAACCCGGAGTCATCGCCATCGCCGGCACCGGATCGTTTGTCTATGGAGAAAATGCGGCTGGCGAACCGGCGCGCGCTGGCGGCTGGGGTTACATCTTCGGTGACGAGGGCGGAGCGTTCAATATCGTTCGCCAGGCACTGCGAGCCACACTCCGCGAGCAGGAGGGCTGGGGCCCGCGCACCGCTCTCACACCCGCGCTCGTCGAAGCCGCCGGCGCGACCGACCCCAATCATGCCCTCCACCTCTTCTACACACCCGATTGGCCGCGATCGCGGGTCGCCCAACTGGCGAAGCTTGTCAGCCGCCTGGGCGAAGAAGGAGACCCTGTCGCAGAAGGCATTCTTCGCACCGAGGCACAGAACCTGGCAACCTATACCGCCGCCGTCCGCCGGCGCCTTTGGTCAGACGCCGAATCCGTGAATGTCTCCTGGGCGGGCGGCGTCTTCACCAGCCCAATTGTTCTGGGCCGTTTTCGCGCTCTCATCGAACTCGATGGCGGCACGCATTGCCACGAGCCCGCCCACAATCCGGCAGCCGGCGCGCTGATTCTGGCGCTCCGATCGGGCGGCATCAGCGCGATACCGTCTTCACCGCCGTTAAAGCATCCGTAGCATCTCTAATGGGCCTTATCGCCGATCACCTGCAGGCGGGTGAAGCGCGAGATCTTCTCGAAATCCCGGTCACGATGCCACACCGGGACGCCGTGTTCCAGTGCAATCGCCGCAATCAGACAATCCATGGACGAGCGAATTGTGATCGCCTGCCGCCGCCCCTGCGCATAGATGTCGGCCGCAGCGCGGAAAAGAGCTTCAGGCAACGGATCACAGAGTCGCGGGACGGAGTCGAACGCGGTGCGAAACGCACGGCTTTCGCGCCCCTCCCGAAGTCCCTGCAGCACCTCCTGCACAACCGGGCCGCACGTCACAAGCTGGCCGAGCACCTCGGCCGGCACCGGCGCAATTCTTCCGTTTAGCAGAGCAATCCAAACCGAAGTATCGGCAAGAATCACCGGGCTTTCTTTCGCCGAGGCCGATCTTCACGCATTTCGGCAAGATTGCCTTGCCACAGGCCTTTGCCAAAGAACTCGGCCAAACCTTCCACTTTTTTCCGGCGGACGGCTTCGGAAAGAGCCATATTCACCGCCGCCGAGTATGTCTTTACTCCCAGCGCCCGAACGGCGTCGTCCAGCAGTTGACCATCAAGCACAAGATTTGTGCGCCTCATGTGTATAGGATATCGTTCTCAAGTCCTCACGTAAAATGTCTGCCATCATGGCACGACGTTTTATCTTCCTCACATTGACCTGCGCCGCCGTACTGTCCGCGCAAACCAACCCCCTCTGGCACGAAGAAAAAGTCAAAAACTACCTGCCCCACATGACCTGGCCGGAAGTGCAGGACCTGCTGACGCGCACGGACATGGTGATCATCCCCGTGCCTTCCCTCGAACAGCACGGTCCTCAAACCCCCATCGGCACTGACTTCCTCTCCGGTGTAGAACGGGCCAAACTCGTTGCCCTACGCACCGATGTCCTGGTCGCGCCGGTCATCATGGCGGGCAGTTCGCCGTATCATATGGGTTTCCCCGGCACCATCTCCATCTCCACCGAAACGCTGGAGAAGGTTTACTTCGAAGCTGCGCAAAGCCTCATTCACCACGGCTTCCGACGTATCCTCTTTCTCAACAGCCACGCCGGCAATCAGTACATGACGGCTTTCGTCGCCGACCGCGTGAATCAGGAGACGCCCGCCATCGCCGTCGAACTCGGCGGCGCCGCGGCCGCACTCGAACCACGGCAGAATACTTCGCGCGCAACGCAGTTTGATCGTCACGGCGGCGTGGGCGAAACCTCCGGCGCGATGTATCTCTTTCCGTCGCTGGTCCAGATATCCAAAGGCACCAAAGGCGATCTCACGCTGCCCGATCATATGAACAGGATGCTTCCTCAGGTCATCGCGGGCGACCCGGTTGCAACGCAGGTCTTCCTCGCCGAAGGTTTGAAACCGAAAGACACTGGTAAACACACCTCCACCCGCGAAATGACCGCAACCGGAAGTTGGAGCCAGCGCGACACGCGCGATTCGACTGCTGCCGCCGGCAAAGCCGCAACAGATACATTTGTAAACGCCGCTGTCGCATTCATCGATCGCTGGAAGGCATTGCGGCCCGTCGCGCCGCTGTCGGAACGCCAGGCCGAACCTCGCCCGTGAAGGAGACTATTGATATGACCATGCGAACTGCGTTCTGCCTCGCCGCGCTGACCGCCTCCGCTCTTGCACAGACATCCGATCCGTGGTTTTCAACGTTCTCAATCATTGCCTGGAATCCCGACACCAAAGAACTCGGCGTTGCCGTCGAATCCCGCGCATTCGGAGCCGGCGCCGCCGTTCCCTATGCGATTCCCGGCATTGGCGCCGTCGCCACTCAGGCCGCTGCCAACCGCCTGTACGGCGCCAAAGCGATCACACTGCTGCAGAAGGGACTGACCCCCGCCGAAGTGGTGAAGCGAATCACGGATGAGGACACTGGCCGCGACAGCCGCCAGGTTGCCGTCATCGATATCCAGGGCCGCTCGGCCGTCTTCACAGGAAAGACCACGCTTACTCACGTCTTCGCGGGCCACGTCACCGGCAAAAACTTTTCCGTTCAGGGCAACACCCTTGCCGGAGAAGAGGTGGTGAAGGCAGTTGCCGCCACTTACGAATCCACAAAAGGCTCAATGGCCGAACGCTTTATGGCGGCCCTGGTCGCCGGCCAATCGAAAGGCGGCGACCGCCGCGGCATGCAGTCCGCGGGCATCCTCGTTGTCCGTCCAATTCCGCCGGGTTCCGATTCCACTGTAGAGCGCGTTGTCGATATCCGCGTCGACGACGCCGTTGACCCGTTCAAAGAACTCCGCCGCCTGCTCAACCTGACGATGGCTGGTACGCACGCGCAGCAATCCGCCCAACTCGCGAAGGAAAGCAAATTTGCCGATGCGCTCGCCGAGCAAAAACAGGCTGTGGAAATGAACCCGCGGAACGAGGGCACTCACTACGCCCTTGCGCAGCGTTACACCCAAAATCACGAGTTCGTCAACGCAATTGTCGAACTGCGTGAAGCTTTGACGATTCAGAAGAACCTCCGCGAACAGGCATCCGCCGATCCCGTGTTCGCGCCGCTCCGCGATTTCGTGGAATTCAAGCGGCTGATTCAAACGCCTTAGCAGAAGCTGCCCCTAGTCGAATTCCGCCCAAACCGGCGTGTGGTCCGATGCCCCGGCCTTCCCGCGCGGTTCCACATCCACCTCCGCAGCCCGGCATCGCTTCGCCATGGGCGCGGTCACCATGATGTGATCGATCCGCCACCCGAAGTTTCGCTGAAACGAGCTCCGAAAATAATCCCAGTACGTGTACTGCACCGTATCGGGATGCAGCTGACGATAAACATCGACAAAACCCCACGCCGCCGTCTCCTGGAACGCCTTTCGCGCATCGATGTGAAAATCCGGATCGTTCACGCGTTTCTCCGGATGATAAACATCAATCGGTTCCGGCGCGACATTCAGATCGCCGACCCAGATTGCGGGCTCCTTCGGGTCCAAAGCCGTCTCGAAATAGGCCCGCAACCGCCGAAACCAGGCAAGCTTGTAGATATACTTTTCCGACTCGATCGAATATCCCTGTGGCACATAGCTATTGACGATCGGAATGCCATCGACCACGGTCTGAATGATGCGAAAATCCTCGTTGTCCGGCCCTTCATGCAGTCCGTAGATGATTTTCTCCGGCGGCCTGAGGGTGAGCGTCGCCACCCCGTTATAGCCTTTCATTCCGCGAAAGGCCACATGATACCCTGCCTGCTGAATGGCCTCCACCGGAAAGTCCTGGTCGGGAACCTTAGTCTCCTGCAGGCACATCACGTCTGGCTTGTGGGCGCTCACCCACCCCAAAACAGTTGGAAGGCGCTGACGAATCGAGTTAACGTTGAACGTGGCGATTTTCATTTGGTGGTCCCGCGAAAGACATGCTGGAAACTAGGATTGCACCCTATGGCTCTGCGATTTTGCGCCGCCATTTTTTTCCTCCTCAGCGGGCTTAGCCAACTCCTCGCTATTGAACTCACCCCGGCCACCGGCGGCCCCTATAAAATTTCCGGTAACCGGATTCTCGATTCGCACGGCCGGCCCTTCCTTATTCGTGGCACTCGCCTCGCCCCGCTGACTGCTGATGCCGCCGATCTCGACGGAACCACCTCCACTTTTGGCCCGCATTCGCTCACCAGTCTGGTAACGATTCGGCAACGCCTCAACATGAACGCGGTTCGTCTGCCGCTCGACCCCGCATTATTTTTATCCGACCCGGCCTACCGCCTTCGTGCCAACCGGGTCATAGCAGGAGCCAATCAATTCGAACTTCTCGTGATTCTGGAAGTTGTGAAATCGGCCAATCCCGGAGCGCTCGCTCCATTCTGGCTGTTGTGCGCGACTCAATTCCGGGCCAATCCGAACATCTTTTTCGCCGTCCAAACCCGCGAAGATGCTCTGACGATTCGCAGTGTGGGCGCCTCACAACCGGTGGTCCTTCCGAACTCTTCGTTCTCTCCCGTGCTTGCGCAAACTATCGATGAAATCGAGGGGGCATATGGTCAAACCTCGTCGTATCCCTCCGGCGCAATTCTCGTCAGCGGTCTCGACCCCGACCTCCCCCACAACGGACCGGACTGTGCCGCTTTCCCCCTTGATCCCGCCGACGCCGCGCAACTGCTGGAAAAACATCTCAACGACTTCGATCGTCGCAGCATCTCCTGGACGATCTCCGCCTTTGTCCCTGGCAAAATGATTACCGACTACCGTTACTTCATTGGGACGAAACTGGACAACGGCTGGATCTGCGGCGAACCCTCCGATCCGCCAGCCGGCATCGGCCTGAATCTGCTTTCCCATCTCTGGAATGCACGGCCCGATGGGCTTTTCACCGTTAACTCCAACCGCGGCGGCTTCGTCATGGCCCGCGGCGGTATCGCCACCGCCTACGGCCCAATCCTTGCCGAAGCTGAGATCTATGCGCACACCCCGTGGCCCACTCTCCTCGGGAACGTCTCGGTCCGCATCACAGATTCCCAGGGTAATGCCCGCCTTGCCCCACTCCTCTACACCGGCGCAGGCTGGTCCAACATCAGCTTCCAGATTCCTGAGGATTGCTCTACGGGCCCGGCGGAAGCCGCCATTGTCCGGACCGATGGATCCATCTCACGCAGCCGAATCGTAATAAAAGACGTTGTCCCCGGCATCTGGACCCGACCGTATGATGGCCGCGGCCCCGCTTTCATTTCAATGTTGGACAACAGCCGAATCCGCGTCTCGACATCCGGCCTTCGCTTCGCTGCGCCCACGGCCGATATTCGCGTGATAGCCGGCTCCCGCGAGTTAAAAGTAATTTCGGCCGGCCCCGACGAGAGTGGAGAGCCTGGCAAAGATCAAATCACCGTCGAACTTCCTCCGGGCCTGAACGAAAGCGGCGAAACCGACTTGTTCCTGATTGTCGATGGTGTCTTGTCCAACGTCGCTCGTATCAACTTCGGGTCGATACAATGACGCGCGTTTCACTCGCACTTCTTTTCCTGGGTTTACTGGCGCCAACTGCAAACCCTGCGGATCGTTTTCCCGAACCGCCGTGGCCTGCCACCAATCCACCTTCCGCTGCGCGTGCTGAATTGGGCCGCTACCTCTTCTACGACAAACGCCTGTCGGTCAACGGCCAGTCGTCCTGCGCGACTTGCCACCGCCAGGACCTTGCGTTTACCGATGGCAAGCCGCGCGCCCAGGGCGCGACTGGAGAATTCCACCCGCGCAGCAGCCCGTCTCTTGTCAATCTCGCCTGGAGCACTGCGTTCAACTGGAGCGACCCGACGGTTCACGCTCTGGAGGAGCAGGCGCTCAAGCCGATGTTCTCCATCACTCCGATCGAATTGGGCTATGGCGCCGCCGAAGGGCGATTCCTCGATCTGGCGCGGCGCGACCCAACCTATATTCGCCTGTTCCCCGCTGCATTTCCGGACGAATCTGACCTGTACACAACGGCGCACGTCGCAGCGGCACTGGCGGCTTTTGAACGAACCATCGTTTCAAGCGACTCGCCCTGGGACCGCTTTCACTTCGATGAAGACGAAAATGCCATCGCGGAATCCGCAAAGCGCGGTGAGGTCCTCTTCTTTCTTGATGGCGGCCCATCCTGCTTCCGCTGCCACAGCGGTTTCAACTTCACCGATTCGAAATTCCATAACACCGCGCTCTACGATCACTACCTGCCGCCAAA
>Ga0206921_10239_pt2 | contig 13593 bp, 10 predicted proteins | sample Alteio_BWOrgHeat_66_FD_152930 | JGI IMG/M metagenome (GOLD analysis project Ga0206921, IMG submission 152930) | Enriched cells from forest soil in Barre Woods Harvard Forest LTER site, Petersham, Massachusetts, United States -... | ecosystem: Environmental > Terrestrial > Soil > Temperate forest >...
CTGTTCCTGCATGACCCGTCCGGAGAGATTGATCAATCGTACCGCGACCATGTCCGTGGTCGCCGTTGCGCCACCGAGCGATACATTCACGTAATCACGCGCAGGATTGGGGAAGAAAGTGACCTGATTGATCACCGATGTGCGCACTACCTTTACATCCGAATAGGCGAAACTGTTGTCGATATCGACCATCTGAAGCCGGTAGAAATTGGTGCCCCCAACAGGATGCTCATCGGTAAAAGAATAGTCCGTCGCCGACGTGCTGTTTCCCTGAGCCCGGACCGTACCGATATTCTCCCAGTCTTCTCCGTCGGCGCTTCGCTCGATCGTGAAATCAGCGGAGTTCATCTCCTGACGGGTCTCCCAGGTGAGAGCGACCGTCTTGTCGCTGTTGAGTACGGCCGTGAAGCCATCCAGTACAACAGGCAGCGTATTCCCGGGAACAAGGCCGCCAGAACTCATCATCGAAGGGCCAAACGCCGCATCCAGGGCGCAGCTCTGAGGAAAGCCGCTTCCACAGTTCATTTGGTTGTTCAGGGTATTGTGATAGATCGGGCTGGTGGATGCCGTCGATGAATAATATTCGTAACCAAGCCAGTTGTAATATCCATTGCTGGTATTGGCGACGGTAACGAAAGAGTTATCATAGATGTCCATTAAGGGACCGCTGACAGTCAATTGGGCTGTGCTGGTCTTCGAGCCGTTGCCGATCACGATCTGGCTGGAATGCATCAATTTCAGCGGTGTGCCGATCAGACCGTTCGCCGTCATAGATGAGTTGTCATTCAGATAAATATCGCTGGCCGACAGATCCACTTCATAGCTCGTGGTCATCGACGACGCGTTTTTAAAGGTAAAGACCGAATTGCTCAGCGATATCGGAGCATTCACCGTCACTTGCCCGCTGGTGCCGAGGACGGTTAGCGATGTGTTGTTGAAATTTGTAGTGGTCAGAGCCCCCGAATACTGGAGATTCAGGGTATGGTTATTCATGGTCATCGCGCCGCCCTGGAACGCACAGTTCTGACAGGTGACCGATTTGTCGATCGTCAGCGTAACCCCCGTGTTGATCCTGATCGTACAGCTGAAACACGTTGTAGGCAGGGAAGAAGACCAATTTTCGTTAGTGGAAATGGTATAAGTGGTCTGGCCGAAACCAGGAGCGCTCATTAACATCAGCAGCAGCACAAGGGCCATGATCATCAAAAGGGTCGGATAAATACAACGTTTCATACGCTTCGATTTTTGGGGTTTTTGGTTGCTCGCCTAAATACCAAGCAAATGCCACAAAATTTTCTCCCTAAAAATCAAAGAGTTAGCACTTAGTGTTACATATACACAGTCCCATATCGGGACTGTATTCCCATTTTAGTCATTATTCCCGGATGCCTGCTTGTTTCTCCCGGGCCGGTCCTTTGGGAATTTTACGATCCGCCAGCTCGGAGATGAGCTCCGCTACCAGGGAGGTCCAGCCGGTTTGGTGGCTGGCACCCAGCCCATGACTGGTGTCGCCGTGGAAGTACTCATAGAACAGCAGCAACTGCTCATTTCCGGGCTGTTGATAGAACCAGTTGTACTTCCCATGCAGGGGACGCCTGCCGGTCTTATCCTTCCGGAACAGGCTGATCACGCGGTCCGTGAGGTGGTCGGCTACGGCCTCCAGCGAAAGCTTTTTCCCGGAACCCGCGGGATATTCCACCATCAGGCCTTCCCCATAAAATTTCCCGTATTGGCGGATACTCCGGATGATGAGGTAGTTAATAGGTATCCACACCGGTCCGCGCCAGTTGGAGTTGCCGCCGAAAAAGTCGGAAGTCGAGTCTCCCGGATCATATTTGATGTTGTAATCGATGCCGCCGATATTAATGGTATACGGATTCACTTCGTGGTATTTGGACAAGGCGCGGATGCCGCCGGGCGAAAGGAATTCACTCTCGCTAAGCAGGCGCTCCAGTAAATAGACCAGCCTTTTCTGCGGCACCAGCGACAACAGGATCTGCTCTCCGTCGCTATGCTCTTCGTTTGGCCAATACCGTTTGTTCTTCAGCCGGTAGCTTTCGAACCATGTGATTCGCTTTTTAAAATCACTCAGTTTGTGGAGCATTTTCTTTTCGATGATCGATACTGCGAACAGGGTCGTGAGCCCAACTATCGACTGGATCCGCAGCTGCACGGGCGACCCGGCGACCGAGAGGGTGTCGTAAAAAAATTTGTCTTCTTCGTTCCACATGCCCTGCTCGTTCAATGCCTCCGCTATCAGGACGAAATGTTCGAAAAATTTTGTCGCCGTATCTTCGAATGCATCGTCTTTCATGGCGATCTCCAGCGCCATATCCATCATATTCAGGGCATACATGCCCATCCAGCTGGTGCCATCGGCCTGCTCCAGCTGCATATCCCCACCCAGCGAATGGCTGCGGTTGAAGACGCCGATATTGTCCAGACCGAGGAAACCGCCTTCGAACATGTTGTTCCCGTTGGCGTCCTTGCGGTTGATCCACCACGTGAAGTTGATCAGGAGTTTCTGGAAGATCTTTTTCAGGAAGCCGATATCCCCCTTGCCGGTGCGTTCTTTTTCTATGCGGTAGACCTCCAGGGCCGCCCAGGCCTGGACGGGAGGATTCACGTCGCTGAAATTCCATTCATAGGCGGGTATCTGGCCGTCGGGCTTCATGTACCACTCGCGCATGATCAGCATCAGTTGGTGCTTGGCGAAGACCGGGTCCACCAGGGCCATGGATATACTTTGAAACGCAAGATCCCAGGCTGCATACCAGGGATACTCCCATTTATCGGGCATGGCGATGATGTCCTGGTTCTTGAGGTGTTTCCAGTCGTGGTTCCGGCCGTTCAATTTGCCCGGATTCACAGGCGTGATGCCGTCGGACGTCGTCAGCCAGCGCTCGACGTCGAAATGATAATATTGCTTGCTCCAAAGGAGTCCGGCAAGCGCCTGCCGTTGCACCACAGCCATGTCGGGCGATATACTGGCAGGCAGGATGCTTTGATAAAAGGCATCGGCCTCCTCTTTACGGCTTTGGAAAAGACCTGCCGGATCCCCGCCGAAGGGGTTCTCCGTGATCCTGTTGGACAGCCGGAGATATAGCGACTTCGTCTCCCCGCCGGCGATGGTGTAATGGTACACCGGGGCAAATTTGGTCCCCGACTTCTTCTGACGCAACGCATCGATATTGGTTCCGCTGATCACGGCGTCATGGAACGCATCCTTGACAAACGGGGTCTTGTTGGGCGTGCCCGACACCTTCTCGAGATTGGTTTCGTTTTCCGTGAACAGGCAATACTGCGGCTGCTGAAAATATAAATAGTAAGCTCCCAGCCGGCTATGGCTTGCTTTCACCGAATGTCTGTCCCGGGCAGTGATGATCGGCTTTTTCTCCAGTCCGTCATATTGCCAGCGGTTGTAGAACCACAGTGTGGGCAGGATGGTGATGTCCGCTTTGGTAGTGTTGCGGTTGCGGATATCGATACGGATGAAGATGTCCCTCGCGTTTTGTTTGGCATAGGTGATCGTGACATCGAAATATTCGTTCTTGTCGAAGACGCCCGTATCCAGGAGCTCGTATTCGGGCTCCTCCCGGGACCTTTTGCGATTTTCTTCCAGCAGCTGTTTATAGGGGAATTCCTGTTGCGGGTATTTGTACAGGTATTCCATGTAGTAGTGGGTGGGGAGATTGTCGAGGTAATAGTACAGCTCTTTTACATCCTCACCGTGGTTGCCTTCTTTATTTCCGAGACCGAAAAGCCGTTCTTTCAAAATGGGGTCTTTCCCATTCCATAGCGCCACTGCGAAACAGAGATTTTGAAAAAAATCGGATATGCCGCCCAATCCGTCCTCGCCCCAGTAGTAAGCTCTGCAATGCGCATGATCATAAGGGAAATAATGCCAGGCGTCCCCATACGGGCTGTAATCCTCTCTCACTGTTCCCCATTGCCTTTCGCTCAGATAAGGTCCCCACTGCTCCAAAGGTATCTTTTTGGCAGCGTTGACTGCCAGTCGTTGATGTTCTGCCGTCATGATGATTATCGTTCATATACGGATGACACGGCGCCGGCGCCGGCCTCCCCGTAGGTTTTTCGGCGGGAAGTTACTAAAAAAGCGCCCGATGTGCCGAAATTCCGTGGAAAAGACCGACCTTTATCCCTAATTCGTTAATCATTTCCAATTTTGACTTTTAAAGAATTTGGCCTGGACGAGAGTCTCCTGGAGGGTATCGAGGCTTCCGGTTATGAAAACGCCACCCCTGTTCAGGAACAGGTTATTCCGCTCATTTTACAAGGAAAAGACATCATCGCCTCCGCTCAGACCGGCACCGGCAAGACCGCGGCCTTTCTGTTACCCATCGTCAACCGTCTACTGGCATCCCGTCACGACGACACGGTCAATGCCCTGGTGATCGTCCCTACCCGGGAGCTCGCCATACAGATCGCCCAAAACCTGGAAGGACTTTCCTATTTTACAAATATCAGTTCGATAGCCGTCTACGGAGGCGGGGACGGTAGTAATTTTTCTACCGAAAAACAAGCGCTTTCCCGTGGCGCGGATGTCGTCATCTGTACCCCCGGCCGCATGATCTCCCATCTCAATATGGGCTATGTCCGGCTCATGGGCCTGCAATACCTGGTCCTCGATGAGTCCGATCGCATGCTCGACATGGGCTTTTTCGACGATATCATGAAGATCATTTCGTTCCTTCCCCCCGTGCGGCAGAACCTGTTGTTTTCGGCTACGATGCCTTCGAAGATCCGGGATCTCGCCCGAAAGATCCTGCACGATCCCGCGGAGATCAATATCGCTATCTCGAAACCGCCCGCCAGGATCGTACAAGAGGCATTAGTCGTCTATGAGACACAGAAGATCCCGCTGATCAAATGGCTGTTGAAAACGAGCAACCTGAAGAGCACGCTCATCTTCTGCTCAAAAAAGCACAACGTTAAACAGCTGGCGATCGAGCTGAAACGGTCCCGCTTCAATGTGAAGGAGATCCATTCCGATCTCGAACAGGCCGAAAGGGAAGAGGTGCTGCTGGAATTCAAGAGCCGGCGTCTACCCATCCTCGTTGCCACCGACATCCTGTCGCGGGGCATCGACATCGACAATATCGAGATGGTGATCAATTATGACGTCCCCAATGACGGCGAGGACTATATCCACCGGATCGGCCGGACCGCGCGCGCCGAGACCGACGGTTTGGCGTTCACCTTCATCAGCGAAAAAGAGCAGAACAAATTCCGGATCATCGAAGACCTGTTGGGCCATCCCGTAAAGAAGGCCGCTATCCCCGAACAGTTTGGTCCGGCGCCCGAATACAATCCCGGCAGCAAATCCCGTCATTCGGGACGGGGCCGCGGACCCAGGCAAGGGCATGGACATGGACATAGCTCCGGCGGAGGCCACCGTCCAAAATCGCGGCCTTCCGGAGGACACGCGCCTAGAAAAGGATAAACCCCCAACCCAATCCCAACCAGACCAGCACGATCACAGGCGAAGGCAGTTTCGAATAACTGAGCATCGCCCAGGTCGCAGTGATGACCAGGAGATTGAGCGATATATCCGCCCAGCTCGCCGTCTTGAAATCCTTCATCATGTATAGGGCCGCCGCAACCATAACCCCGACTACCACCGCATTGATCCCTTCCAACGCCCGGTATACGGTCGCATATTTTTTCAGGTTGTTCCAGATGGGAAAAAAGAAGAGGACCAGCAGTGCGCTGGGCAGGAATATTCCCGTCGCCCCGATAAAACATCCCAGGATCTGGAACGCGGTCCCCTTGTCCTTCATCGCGATGCCCCCCATGTAGGAGGCCACGGAAAAGACGGGACCGGGTATAGCCCTCACCATTCCCCAACCTGTGTAGAAATCTTCCTTGGACATGCGGATGATATTGGGATTGCGCTGGATGAGCTTCTGCGATTGCGGGCGGGCGACGAATTGCTCGTACATCATGGGCATCAGGACATTGCCGCCGCCGAATACCAGGCTCCCGAAACGATAAGTGTTTTCAAAAAGATTCAACGGCCGTCGGTTGGGCCAGTTGTTTTTGCGGGCGAGTTCGCTGCCTGCTCCCGCCAGGACAAAAATGATTGCGAATAGCCAGATATTTCCCCATTTGATTTTCTTAGGTAAAATATCTACCTGCGGGATACGCTTGCTGCTGAGTGTTGTTACAAATCCACCCATTACCAGCAGTATCGGAAAGATCCAGGGCCATTGGAACAACAGGAAGGTGGCAATGGTGCTGACCACGAGGATGACACGGGTGATCGTATTCCGGATCGACACCCGAAAGGCTTGTTGGGCCGCAAACGCCAGAAAACCAATGGTCATCGGCCCAATGAAACGGAAAATAGCAGTGGTCCGCAATGGAAAAAAGGAGAAAAGCGCCATCAGACAGCATGCCGGCACGGTCCAGATAAGGAGGGTTAACATCGCCAGTACTACCCCGCCCCGTTTGTATCCGATGAGCGTGAGGGTCTGGGTGGAACTCGCGCCCGGCAACAGTTGGCAGAAGGCGCTATAATCCATCAGCTCTTCTTCGGTGATGTCCTTCCGCCGGTGTACAAAGGTCTTCATCATCATTCCTAAATGGCCCTGGGGTCCTCCGAAAGCAGAGATGCTGTGCAGGAGCACCGCTCTCAGAAAGGCGATATGACGGAATAGCACTGTCACCCGGCACAATATTAGAGATTGTCCGAGAGAAGAACAAAACGAATCGCCCGAGGGGCGATTTTAACAGTTCAATTCGTAAATTAGGGATTACCAAATCTCCCACACATGAAAAAGAACCCCTTTCTCCTCGCAGTCCTGCTATGCACCTTTGTTTCGATCCGGGCGCAAAACGATGTCCGCACCGCCATTGCAACGGCGGCGGACAAGATCGAGCCGCAAACCATCGCCTGGAGAAGGGATTTTCATGAACACCCGGAATTGGGCAACCGCGAATTCCGCACTTCAAAGATCATCGCGGATCATCTTCGTTCGTTGGGCATCGAAGTGAAGGAAGGCGTCGGAAAGACCGGCGTGGTGGGGATTCTGAAAGGCGCATTGCCTGGACCCGTCATCGGCCTGCGTGCCGATATGGATGCGCTGCCGCTGGTCGAGCGGACGCAGGTGCCCTTTGCAAGTAAAGTTAAAACCACCTATAACGGTCAGGAAGTAGGCGTCATGCATGCCTGCGGCCACGATTCGCACGTGGCCATCCTGATGAGTGTCGCGGAAATCCTTTCCGGCATGCGAAAGCAACTGAAAGGAACGGTAAAATTCATTTTCCAACCGGCTGAAGAAGGTCCCCCGGCAGGGGAGGAGGGCGGTGCAGCCCTGATGATCAAGGAAGGAGTGCTGGACGATCCGAAGGTGGATGTGGTCTTCGGACTTCATATCAATGCAGCAACGGAAGTCGGTAAAATAAAATACCGCAGCGAGGGCGCCATGGCGGCTTCCGACTGGTTTACGATAAAAGTTCACGGGAAGGGCTCGCATGGCTCGCAGCCCTGGGGAGGCATCGATCCCGTCGTCGTCAGCGCACAGATCATAGAAGGACTGCAAACGATCATCAGCCGTCAGACGGAACTGACCAAAGACGCCGCGGTTATTTCCGTCTGTGTGATCAAGGGTGGGGTGCGATCGAACATCATCCCGGAGGAGGTCGAAATGACGGGAACCATCAGGACTTTGGACACGGCAATGCAACGCGATATCCACGAGCGCATGCGCCGTACCGTTACCAAGATCGCAGAGAGCGCCGGCGCCACCGCCGACATCACCATCGAGAACAAAACGCTGATCACCTATAACGATCCGGGACTCGTCAAAAAGATGCTCCCTTCGCTGCAGAAGACGGCGGGTGAAGGCAATGTTAGTTGGATGGATGCGATGACAGGGTCGGAAGATTTCTCTTTTTTCGGTGCAAGAGTGCCTTCGTTCTTTTTTTTCCTGGGTGGCATGAAGCCCGGTCAGGATCCGCACACTACCGCCCCGCACCATACGCCCGATTTTTATATCGATGAGGACGGCTTCAAGCTAGGCGTGAAGGCCTTTTGCAACCTGGTCTTCGATTATGCGAATGTCGCGCCCGTAGCCAAACATTCTTGATTAGTTTTATATATAAATCGTTTATTCATGGACGTTGAATCTTTGCGGGAATACTGCCTGGCGAAAAAAGCCGTCGAAGAAAGTTTTCCATTCGGCGAGACGACTCTGGTCTTTAAGGTAAAAGGAAAGATATTCCTGTTGGTGAGCCTGGACAGCGATGTACTCCGGTTCAATGTGAAATGCGATCCGGAACAGGCGATCGAATGGCGCGAGAAATATCCGGCGGTGCAGCCCGGGTATCATATGAATAAGAAACTCTGGAACACGGTGACCGTAGACGGAAGCATCCCCGCGCGACTGCTCCGGCAGATGATCGACGATTCTTATAGGCTGGTCGTAGGCTCCCTGCCGAAGAAGGATCAAACCGGTCTCCTATAACGTCGGGCAACCGCGCCTTCCTCCTCTGTCGCTGGTCCCCTGATATCTCCCGCTCACGAATAATACCGGTTTTTTTCTATGTCTTCCCGCACGGCTTCTGGAACAAGATAGCGGATCGTTTCCCCTTCCCGAATATGCTTGCGGACATCGGTGGAAGATATCGGCAGTAATGGGGCGGCCAATTCGTGTATCTCTTTTGCGCCTTCATAAACGGGCAGGTTCAAATGACCCGGCCGCTTGTAAACATATATCGGGTAATTTCGGAGTAGCCAATCGGCATTCTTCCATTTGGGCAGGTTCTGAAAACTATCGCTGCCCATAATGATCGAAAATTCGTGCGAAGGATATTTTTCCTGCAGGTAGGCGAGGGTGTTCGCGGTATAGGAGGGTTTCGGCAATCTGAATTCGATATCGGAAGCCCGCAGGTCATTTGCGCCTTCAATGGCCAGCTGCACCAGGTGAAGCCGGTGGTATTCGTTCAATAAGGTAGCCGCAGGTTTGAGCGGATTTTGAGGAGAGACGACAAACCATACTTGTTGCAGGTTGGTATTTTGTAATACGTAAGAAGCTATCAGCAAATGGCCGTGGTGTATCGGGTTAAACGATCCGAAGTAAAGACCGACCCTCATTGATCTCCCTCCTCCATGAATATATTGTCTGCCTCATCCAGACGCAGGCTTAAATTATACCCAGCCACTGTTATCGAAATTGGATCGCCAAAAGGCGCAATCTGTTCCACCCTAATCAATTCACCGGGAACACATCCCATCTCCATCAACTTAAGAAACAAATCATTCTTCTCGAAAGAATGGATCCTGGCGATGGTCCCCGGTTCTAATTCTGATAATCTCTTCATTACTTGAGTTCTTGAGTGGGTTTGTTACCTTCAGTAAAATTATGACTATTCCGATCATTCAATTCAACTTTCTCGATACGATCACCTTGTCGGACAGGATAAAGTTGAAGGGTTTTCTGGCCCTTCTGTTCAAGAAGGAGGGTCGATCGCTGGCTGAATTGAATTACGTTTTCTGCTCCGACGACTATCTCCTGGGCATCAACCGGCAATACCTCGATCATGATTTTTATACCGACATCATTACCTTCGATCTTTCCGAGAAGAACCAACCGATAAACGCCGAAATCTACATCAGTGTTGATCGCGTAAGGGAAAACGCCGGTAGATATGACAGTTCTCTGAGAAAGGAGTTACACCGGGTCATGTTTCACGGGGCGCTTCATTTGTGCGGGTATAAGGATAAGAACCCCCGTCAACAGCAGGAGATGCGTAAAAAGGAAGAGCGCTACCTTAAATTATACGGCCTCTGACTTAAAGATGTTCCACGTGAAACAGATTCAATAAATCGTTTCTCAAATCGTTCCCCGTGGAACGTTCTCCACCCCAAATTATTGGTAATTTTGCGCCATGTTTCCTGAATACGATGTGATAGTAGTGGGCGCCGGTCATGCCGGTTGTGAGGCGGCTGCAGCAGCGGCAAATCTTGGGTCCAAGGTTCTGCTCGTTACCATGAACATGCAGACTATCGCCCAAATGAGCTGCAATCCTGCCATGGGAGGTATTGCCAAAGGGCAAATCGTCCGTGAGATCGACGCCTTGGGCGGCTATTCCGGGATTGTCACCGACAGAAGCATGATCCAGTTCCGCATGCTCAATCGGAGCAAGGGACCTGCCATGTGGAGCCCAAGGGCACAAAACGACCGGATGCTCTTTGCCGCAGTCTGGCGGGAAATGCTCGAAAAGACACTTAAGGTTGATTTTTACCAGGACATGGTCTCCTCCCTGATCGTGAAGGATGGAAAAGTATCCGGAGTCATCACTGGTCTGGGTCATTCGATCCTGGCAAAGGCGGTCGTTGTTACCAGCGGCACCTTTCTCAATGGAGTCATTCATATCGGTGAAAAACGTTTTGGCGGCGGAAGGGTGGCGGAAAAGGCCGCAACCGGCATTACCGAACAGCTGGTGTCACTTGGTTTCGAGAGCAGCAGGTTAAAAACTGGGACTCCGCCTCGCATCGATGGTAGAAGTCTTGATTACTCCAAGATGGAAGAACAAAAGGGCGACGAAATCATCACCGGTTTTTCTTATCTGAACACTCCCAAGCCAGCGCAACAACGCAGCTGCTGGATCACCTATACCAATGCTACGGTTCATGATATTTTAAAAACAGGCTTCGACCGCAGTCCTATGTACACCGGCCGCATCGAAGGAGTAGGCCCGCGCTATTGTCCGAGCATCGAAGATAAAATCAACCGGTTTGCTGAACGCGAACGCCATCAGCTCTTCATTGAACCAGAAGGATGGAATACCGTCGAGATCTATGTCAATGGCTTCTCAACCTCCTTACCGGAAGAAGTCCAGTATGCCGCCCTACAGCAAGTACCGGGTTTCGAGCAGGTGCGAATCTTCCGCCCCGGCTACGCGATAGAATATGACTATTTCCCTCCCACACAGCTCCGCCATTCTTTAGAAACCAAAGCACTGGAAAATCTATTTTTTGCCGGACAGATCAATGGAACCACTGGCTATGAGGAAGCCGCGTGCCAGGGTCTGATGGCCGGCATCAACGCCCATCAAAAGATCCACCAACAGGAACCACTCATCCTCCGCCGCAGCGAAGCGTATATCGGTGTCCTCATCGACGACCTCATTAGCAAAGGCACCGAAGAGCCCTATCGCATGTTCACCTCTCGCGCAGAATTCAGAACCTTACTGCGACAGGATAACGCCGATCTCCGCCTGACGGAAATGAGTTACCGGATTGGCCTCGCCTCCCAGGAAAGAATGGAAAAAACCCTCGCCAAAAAACAAAATGTAGAAAAAATAAAACAAACGCTTCAGCATTCATCGATCGAACCATTAGAATCCGCCACCTACCTGCTCGAAAAAAATACGGCTCCTCTCACCCAGAAACAAAAGGCAGCCCAGCTTCTTCTGCGCCCCGGTATCGATCTCGTATCACTCAGTGCGGCTATTCCCTCATTAAAAGCATCGCTTGGTGAATATTCCCCCGAGATCCTGGAGCAAGCCGAGATCCAGATCAAATACGATGTTTACATCGAAAAGGAAAAAGACCTGGTACAACGGATGTCACAACTGGAAGACCTGCTCATTCCGGATAACTTCAATTATGACCATATCGCTTCGCTCTCCAACGAAGCCCTGCAGAAATTCAAAAAGATCAAGCCGAGAACACTGGGTCAGGCCAGCCGCATCAGTGGAGTTAACCCCAGCGACATCCAGATACTAATGGTGTTTATGGGCCGGTAGTTATATATCTAACTGAATATCAATTAATTACAACTATAAACCATATTTTGCGCTGATCTCCAGCATCCGCTCGATCGGTTTTCTTGCCGCTACCATCAACACCGGGTCCATCAGCAACTCCGGCTGCTCATATTTCATACACAGGTACAGCTTCTCCAGCGTATTCAGCTTCATATGCGGACAATCGTTACAAGCGCAATTGGTAGTCGGCGGAGCCGGGATAAATGTTTTTTGGGGTGAAGCCAATTGCATCTGGTGCAAGATCCCCGCCTCGGTGCCCACGATGTATTCCGTAGCATCGTCTTTCTTCGTATAATTCAACAGCGCCGTAGTCGAACCGATAAAATCAGCCAGCCGCAATACAGCATCTTCACACTCCGGATGCGCAATAAATTTCGCATTCGGATGACGAGTGCGGAGTTTGGTGATCTTCTCCAGGCTGAAGATCTCGTGGACCATACAGGTGCCATCCCAAAGCACCATATCCCTTCCGGTCTTTTTGATGAGGTAAGCACCCAGGTTCCGGTCCGGCGCAAAAATGATAGGCTGATCCTTGGGAATCGTTTCCACGATCTTTTGCGCATTCGACGAGGTGCAGATTATATCACTCAGCGCCTTTACCTCCGCCGAACAATTAATATAGGAGATCACCAGGTGATCAGGATACCGGTCACGAAAGGCCTTGAACTGGTCTCCCGGAGCGGAATCCGCCAGGGAGCAGCCGGCCCTCAGATCCGGCAGGACCACTTTCTTATCGGGATTGAGTATCTTGGCGGTCTCCGCCATAAAGTGTACTCCAGCAAATACAATCAGATCCGCGGTCGTCTTTTCCGCCTTCTGCGCAAGCCCCAGACTGTCCCCGATATAATCCGCTATGTCCTGGATATCGGCATCCTGGTAATAATGCGCCAGGATGATCGCATTCTTTTCTTTTTTCAGCCGTTCGATCTCGAGAAAAAGATCCAGCTCCGGCGACACTTCGATATCCAGAAAACCCTTAGCCTGCAATTTCTCCTGCGCCGCATCCGTTATGTTAATATCTGCCATAGTATTTAATAATATTTATCTCTTTTAAAAATAGCTACTACTACTATACCGGTGAATTCGTGGAAAACATTCTTCATCAGACACCTGTTTTTATAAGAAAGGCTGGTTATACACCGAAGTACACCAATACTTAACATTCCAGGAACCCCATTGGATCGGCAATTTACACGCTTTTCCACTATTGTGCATGTAGGACCCATCGGGAAAACTATTTCGACCCTGCACTGTCAGTTCACGTGGAATAAATCCTCGCTTGTACACTCCCGATCGCATCGCATCCGATCCAAATAAACTTCCGACCCATCTATCCCCCTCCCCGCAGAGGGTCGAAACCGGGTTTTCCACCCCCGGAAGGGTTTATTCATAAAGCCCTGTTAATTATGGTTCCACAAGGCAGTTTCACAAAGAATAGTCCCGGCGAAAAATATAAACATTTTTCCCCTATTTTTGCCATCCGCCGAAAGAAAGCGGATTTTAGCCTTTATGTCAATTATTCAGCAAATCCGGGAGAAAGCAGCTTGGTTGGTTTTTGGTCTGATTGCCCTGAGTCTTGTCGGTTTCCTTTTGATGGATGCCTTTGTGGGTAAGAGCCGCCTCTTTGGCAATCGCTCGACCGTTGTCGGTGTTATCGATGGAGAGAACATTGAGTACACAGCTTATATGGAAATGGTCTCCGCACAGGAAGACCAATACAAACAGCAGGGTTACCCCGTGAACGAGGCAATGCAGGAGAACATCCGCGAAACTGTATGGCATCAGATGGTCGAAGAC
>Ga0206921_10254_pt1 | contig 13571 bp, 16 predicted proteins | sample Alteio_BWOrgHeat_66_FD_152930 | JGI IMG/M metagenome (GOLD analysis project Ga0206921, IMG submission 152930) | Enriched cells from forest soil in Barre Woods Harvard Forest LTER site, Petersham, Massachusetts, United States -... | ecosystem: Environmental > Terrestrial > Soil > Temperate forest >...
CGACATCGGTATAACCCACCAGTATAATACCCAGCATTGTTAAAGCCGTAAAAGTATATACATGCCTATCCGAATCATTATGTAAGATGACGAAGTAGAAAATGATCCCAATGATTATAGACAGTAACCAGCTAAGGCGATTTAAGCGTTTTACGGGTAAGCGTTCCTGCATAATGCAAAGGTACTTAATGTATAGGTTGTTAAATACAATTAAGCGGCGAAACGGGCAAAAGCGAGTTTGAGTAATTTATAAAGAGGTTTGAAAGGGCAATTGTATCGTTATAGTCAATTAAACGAAGCCCTAAACTCCAGCGGCGAAAGATTAGTTTTTGTCTTGAATAATTTACTGAATGATTGGGGATGTTCAAAACCTAACTCATAAGCAATTTCACTTATGGACAGGCCTGTGGTGGAGAGTTTTTCTTTTGCTTTCTCCATCAGCTTATCATGTATATGCTGCTGGGTACTTTGGCCTGTTAATGTTTTAAGCAACCCGCTTAAATAACTGGGCGATACATTTAATGTTTCAGCAATATGTATTACGGTAGGTAATCCTTGTTTTGCTAAGGCATCGCTGTTAAAATATGCGGTAAGCACTTCTTCTAAACTATCGAGTAGTTTATGGTTAGCTATTTTTCGGGTGATGAACTGGCGCTGATAAAATCTCTCTGCATAGGTGAGCAATAATTCAAGCTGGGCAATGATGATATCCTGACTGAACTTATCAATATTTGAGCGGTACTCCTGCTCCATGTTGTGCATCAGGTTAATAATAGTTATTTCTTCTTTTTCTGAAAGGAACAGGGCCTCATTTACCGAGTAATTGAAATACTCGTGCTGCTTCATGATCCTGGCCAAAGGCGTATTCCATAAAAAATCGGGATGGATGAGCAGCATCCATCCCGTATGCTTTAATTCTCCCGGTTTTACACTCTCGATCCCAAAAACTTGTCCTGGTGATATAAAAAACATGATCCCCTCATCAAAATCATATTCCTGCTGCCCGTATTTAAACTTGCCGCTGAAATTCCGCTTAAGCGAAATGGAATAAAAATCAAATACCACACTTGTGGCCCCATCATAAGGCAAACTTTTAATCGATTCAAAATTTATCACACTGATCAGCGGATGCTCCGGCTTAGGGAGCCCCATTACCTTGTGATATTCGCTTATGGTTTTTATCCTTCGGGGTTGCATAGTACAATTTACTTATTTTTGATTATAAACAGCAGCAAATTCTTTGGCAAAATCTGTTGTTTTCACTTTGCCCAAGGCCGGCTTATGGCGATAATAGTCTTCCATTAACGAACCATTATGCTGGCTTGCAAACATTTGGACCAAGCCTTCGGCGATAGTGGGGTTAAGTCCTACTGATTTCATAACACGCAATCGTTCCTCATCACTAACCAGTATCCATTTCAGATCCGGGATACCGATTGCCTCGCCTAAAATTCTTGCAGTTTCGTGGCCGGTAAGTTCATCGCTGGCCACATAGCGCACTTTTCGGCCGGTAAGTGGAGTTTCAAATTCTTCAACTATCGCGGCAGCAATATCTGTTGGCGAAACCCATACCAGCAATTCATCAGCGCCGTAATTTGCCGAGATCAGTCCCTGATTTTTTATAGCAGGTATAAAACCCAGCAAATTATAATAGAAACCAACCGGGCGCATAAAGGTAATGGCAACATCGTCAGCGAGTTTATTCAGAATAATTTCCACACCACGATGAGCGAGAATAAGCCCTGAATCCTTTTCCATATGCGCGCCAATACTGCTCAGGTGAACCACACGTTTTACGCCTGATTTTTTGATAGCTTCTGCATAGTTATTGCCAATGATGATGCAATGAGCGGTCAAATCAAAGTTTGGGTCAAAAAAATTGGTTGGCGGCACCATAGTATACACAGCATCCGCACCGGTAAAAGTGGTTGTTAAAAAACCCACATCCTCTACCGAACCAATGGCGGCTGTGGCACCTAAAGCTTTAATTGCTGCTTGTTTGTCAGCTTTACTGCTGATAACCGTAACCTCATGTCCTTTTTGTACTAATTCCTGGGTTAGTGGCTTACTGATGTGCCCTAACGAACCTGTTATTATGATCTTCATTTTTGTTAATTTTTTAATGGTGATGTTTTTTGATATAACAAAGGTCCGTAACAGTTAACAAGCAGATGTAGCCGAATCTACTGTTCTTGTAGTCAAAAAAAGAGTGCCATTCTTTATACTGTTCAAAACAAACACATAAAACCATACTGTTCGAAGTTATAACTTTGGACCACGATGTATGTAGTCTCTGACTACATGCTTTAGCCGTCAATCCCCAGCCTATTATCTTGTAAGATTAGCGTATTAAACAAATGTTGAGTGATTCCTGAATGACTCGCGTATAAACCAGTTTTTATTCTCTATTTTTATATTGTAATTCTATTTGGGCTCTAACCTGTCCCCTATCAGCGTGAGCTGTCCAAAAAATATTGTATGGCTAAAGAGGTAGTTATTAAAAAACAATTACTCCTACTCAAACAGAACCGTTTCTCCTAAATTTCATTTATCATCAAAACAATAAAAATGAGTACAATTACAGTAAAAGACGGAACCGAAATTTATTACAAAGACTGGGGAACCGGGCAACCGATCGTTTTCCATCACGGCTGGCCTTTATCAAGCGATGACTGGGATGGGCAAATGATGTTTTTCCTACAGCATGGATACCGGGTTATTGCCCACGACCGTCGCGGACACGGAAGATCGACCCAGGCATCAGGTGGGCACGATATGGATACGTATGCAGCTGATGTTGCCGCGGTTACCGAGGCGCTCGACCTGAAAGATGCCATCCACATTGGCCACTCAACAGGCGGCGGCGAAGCTATCCATTATGCTGCAAACCTTGGGAAAGCCCGTGTAGCCAAAGTTGTGCTGATTAGCGCGGTTACACCAATAATGGTACAATCTGAAACTAATCCTGACGGTGTACCAATGTCGGTGTTTGATGAGATCCGTGAAGGTACGGCATTCAACAGGGCGCAATATTTTGAGGATTTCACCATCCCATTTTATGGTTACAACCGCGAAGGCGCGAAAATATCACAAGGCATCAGGGACAACTGGTGGCGCCAGGGCATGATGGGCGGCGTAAAAGCGCATGTGGAGGGTATAAAGGCTTTTTCAGAAACAGATTTTACAGAGGACCTGAAAAGCGTGAATATTCCCGTGCTTGTTTTACATGGCGAAGACGACCAGATCGTACCATTCCCTATTTCGGGAGCAAAGGCTGTAAAGCTGTTGAAACACGGCAAGTTGATCTCCTATCCGGGTTTCCCACATGGTATGCCTGCAACAGAAGCAGCAACTATAAATAAGGATCTTTTGGAATTTATTAAATCATAAAAGACACCTGCTCTAAACCTTAAAAAGCTGTCATCGTTAATGATGACAGCTTTTTTGTTCAATTACCTTAGCGCTTCTGTTAACTAAACGAAACCTTGAACGCCAAAGACTAAAGACTGGTTTTAGTCTTGAATAACTTGCTGAAGGACTGCAGGTGCCCAAAGCCTGATTGACAGGCAATTCGCTTACTGACCGTCCTTCTACCAGAAAGACGGTTTCCTTACTAGCCAAAATTCCAGTTTAGCTAAACAAAAGCCCAATAATCCCGTTTAATAATCTTAAAATCTTATATGAGTACGTATTTATTAAACAAACTTTACACCTATGAAAACGATTAAAATCCTTGCCTTTTTTGCACTTATGTTTGCCTTCTCACTTAATGGTTTTTCGCAGGCCAAAACAGGGCAGGTTTATCTTATCCGCGTAACGGGGTATACCGGCTCCGCGGTCAACTACCGTTTCTATCTTGATGATACGTTGATTTGTAAGTTGAAAAACAAATCTTTCTCCATACATAATATAGCTGTTGGTACACATACCCTTAGCGTTGTAAGCGGAGGGATTTCAAACGGAAAAAAATCAGCACCGTTGAAGATTTTGGTAGTTGAAGGGCAGGCAAATTATATAAGTGTAGTAAGTACTCAAGCCGGGTATGCCAACAAAATTACCTGCCAGGAAATTACCAAAAATTCGGCTGACCCTCTTTTGGCAAAATCTACCGAAAATAAAAACTGCTTGCCTGCGGAATAAAGCTGATGATTAACAGCTTTACATATAACTGGTCGAAGTTTAGCATAGCATAACTTCGACCTAAAATAATACAAGCATCCTGCTTGTGAAAAAGAGCCGGGAGAGTACCTGAATTTATTTCGAGTTTGCTTTAAGCATTACCCGTCCTTTTTTAGTCAATATGCACTCCGGCGACCGGTCATTTTCCTGGCCCTTTGCAATTTCTATCAGGTTGTATGTTTTCAGGCCCTGCAAATCATCCTTACTTATATTTATTGCCTTGCCTTTATCTGCAATTATTTTCAGGGCCGCAACTACGTCGTCGTGTTTCATGGGTATTGTTTTAGAATACAGACCATCCGTTAAGCAGCCTATGCCGGCAAATATCGGATTATTTTTTGGATGGCCTATGATACCTCTTTTTGGGCCCGATCACAGAGAGTGCTAACCATCTGATCCATTATATTTTTCTTTAATAATATCCCAAATGAATTTTCTTCCATTCGCGGTTTTCAACTGTTTTTCTCTTTTTATAGCTTCAGTTTTAGTTACAAATTCTTCAGTATAAGCAATTACCCATGGCCGGTATTTTAAGGTATGACCTTTTATAGCTAATTCATTGTGTGAAAGAAAGCGATTATGTAAATCTGAGGTATAACCTATATAAATCTGCCTATGGTTTTGAGAAAAGAGCACATATACAGTAAACATATGGCAATATAACAAGAAAGCCGCTCAAATGAGCGGCTTTCTTGTTATTGGTAGCGGGGAGCAGGATCGAACTGCCGACCTTAGGGTTATGAACTGGTCAAAGTATGGATTCTATTGGAGACAAACCCTTAGCTTCCCCTTAGAGCCTTATAAGGGCTAAAAAAGCTATCTCAAAGTAAATAACAAAGCCCGGCTGGTGCTAGGTTGTGTTTATCCTGCAGTTATAAACTACAGGCATGATATTCCGCAGACAGAACCCACGGCCGACTTAGGGCCATTCCTATCTGCCACTGCGGTGGGTGGAGCACCTAATAACTGATACAACGGCAGCAAGTTAAGCATCAAAACTTATCAATGTCTTCCTTTTCATTTATGTTTTGAGACGATGAAGCTAATACTACAGTTCTTCTTGTGAAATCAACTATTAAAACCCCAATTGCTATGGTTACCAAGGAATATATAAAAAAATTAAGTTTAAAAGTGCTAAAGTTATCTTCTACTCCCTGCATAAACCAACAAAACCCGGCTGCGGCCGGGCTTTGTTTATCCTATTTATAAACTACAAACATAGCTATTCCGTAGATACAATCTACAGACAGCGGGTTATGCAGCAAGCACTGGTACCATGCTTTGTTTGATTCAATTTTGGTTTCTCTTTAAATAACTAATGCATTCTTTTAATATAAACCCACATTATAACAATTAATATTCCGGGAATAAGAATCGCAAGAACATTCTCTGTATGTGTAAATATTGATTTAATCTGATTTATAATAAATAATGCAGTATAAGTATAAACCGCCCATTTACGCATATTCCACAAACCGATAAAGCAACAAAAACCAATTATTGTCGTAACTAATAGTTCGGCAAAGTACCAATTCCCAATTTGTCGTAATGATATTGGTGGTATATTAAAACGATCTGGTATTAGCTCAATTGAAATAACTGTGCTCACAAAACCTATTAAGCAACAAATAGTAATGAGAATTGGCCTGACTTTTTCTTCAGAATCCCCTGCCTGACGTACCTTTCGAATATTCATATTTACTGTTTGATTTATTTTAATAAATACGCTATATATTTTGATAAATCATCATTAAACCGATTATTACGAAACCAATGCCACTGAACAATATGCCGGTTTTGAAACCATATTCATCTTTTACTCCATTTGTAAACTTCTTTATTTCGGGTATAGCTATATACAATCCCAAAACAACTAATATAACCCCCAATATTATGTACATAATAATTTAATTATTATTGGTTTTTGTATTATCTTGTTGCATCGGTTTAGGTGGCGGCGGCGGCGATAAGGGTGGTAATTCAACTTTTTTTTCTGCCGGTTTAGCTTCTTTATCTTCAGTTTTATTCTCTGTTTTACTCACCAACGCATCCATAAATATTCCAAGTCCTAAAAATGTAGATCTAACTATTAATTTGTCAACTGAAGACAGGCCTTTAGCCTCCACCGATACTTCCCCTACTTTGTCAACTAATAACGAACTCGTCATCGTAAGGATTGCAGTTCCATATTTTTTCTCTCCTACTTGTTGGGCCGCATCCATAACTGAACCAGCTCTTTGTAATCCGGAGCCATACGGTAAAGCTTCTAACGAAGCACCCTCGGACACTGGTGCGGACTTTCGCGCCATAAACCGGCAAGCCGTTCACGCACAGGCCATTTATTGCACGTTCCCTTGACAACTCCCACTTCTCCCGCTCTTGGTTGCTTAACAGAAGATCACCTAAACCTCTGATGATTATAAAAGCAGATAAGCGGCCAGGCGTTTGTATGTCGGATGTAAGCAGGGCTGCAGGGTGGCTTGTGCCGGGCTTTGTTATTTTGTATTTATAGACTACTGACTGGCTACGTACTAATTGTTATTCAAATAATTCCTTATTAAAGGACTTATTAAGAAAAGCTTGTTTGTACTCTCTTCATTCCACAATGCCCAATAGTTCAATAAATCATTATATAACAGTGGATTATTATTCAATAAAATAACAATATCCGTCCATAATATATTATTATCATCTATATTTTCACTAAGGTACTCGTCATATGAGGCTAAAATAAGTGATAAAAGAGCATATCTTTCAGCTGATGATAGTTGAGTTAATTTTGCTATTCCAATAAACTCTTTTACCCTTTCTGGGTCTGCAAATTCAATCGCCCAATCTTGCTCTTTGCCCGTAAAATTAAGTCCCAATAATTCATTCAACTGAAATAGGGTTGATTTTCTTATAATCATATTATTGAATTTCAGGATATGCGGTCTTAACACCGCCGCCACTAGGAACTAGCCTAATATGGGTCGGGGTTTCAAACGTACCATCCGGGTTTATCATTCTTGCTGGAAAATTTTCAGGCATTGGTAACGAAGTCGCCCCATTGTTCAATTGGTCTAAATTGCCATTAATGAAACGGCCCGCAGCTTGATTGTCCAAAAATTGTCCCTGTGCTACACCAGAACCGCTTGCTCGATTTGTTAAAAAGTTTGTCATTTCTTCTCCATGCGTTGTAAACGTATGACCAAAGGCACTCTTAGTCAATTCAATTGGTTCGGCAACCTTAAAAGCGTCAAAAACGGCACCTATTTCAGCTGCACCAGACACCGCTCCGTATCCATTTAACACATTATTCCCAATAGCCAAACTCGTATTCGGATTGCCAAAGTCGTTATAATCTACAGGCCCCGCTTGTGCTGCTACCGTAGCATTAAAGGTGTTTAAAGCTTGATCTGTAGCATTTGAAAGACTTGGCCCTAGACTTGGCCCCGTATAATTAAATCCATCCGATGACAAACTGGCATTAAAAGTAGAATTCCTGTCAAAGACCTGCGTATTATCTATTGCAAATGCCCCATTGCCATCTGCATGTCCAAAGTGAACAATATCAACACCTTGATCCGTTCCCAAATTACTCAGTGTGGTTTCTTGCCCAGTCTTGGTATCATAATTTTTTTCATCAGGCGGTGCCATGCCGTCAGGGTCAGTATTCTTTATGGGGTTGTCAAACCCATAATTATAAGTAGAATACCGTCTCATCTTCTCCGCCAACGGATCCACACTTGTCCACCTGGCAATCACCGGATCATAGAAACGCGCGCCATAATCATACTGCCCCAGATCCGGTTGTAATTCCTTTTTATTGTAAAGGTAATAATTTTCGGGATTGGTTGTGCTGGCTTGTATATCCATACCAAAAGGATAATAGTCATCCTGCTGAATCATGGTGGCTACGTTTGAAACAATGCTATAGGTTACACGCGTATTACCCAGGTAATCGCTCAGGTTGTACTCATAACCATAACTGCCTCCGATATAAACCGCTCTTCCTTCGTCCGTCTGTATAAAGTTTATTGCTCCGTTGTCATATTCAATCCCGTCAATATAATCCGTATTACTGCCGGTACCCTGTGTGCTTACCCTTCTCAGTTTATTCCCATCAGCATCATAAAAATAGGTCAGGATATACGTACCGCTTCCGGATGAATTGGGTAATGTATATACCCAGGGCAGGTTCAGCGAACACATCCTCTACTCCATAGATGGCTTAATCCAACATGCTAAAACAAGAATAGCTTACAAGAAGTAAACTACAAAGCCCGGCTCGTGCCAGGCTTCATTTATTATCTTTCTTGCGTTTTTATGGGCCAAGCGGGGCACAAGTTCTCTTGACCCACTCGCCCCGCCCCACAAACTTGCGCCAGTAAGGGAAAGCTTTTTTTCCTTATTGATACCATTTTACGGAACACCAAAGCACAACAGGCATACGCCCATTCATAAACAAAGCCCCTTATAGGGGGCCTGTTGTTTGGGTTATGCGTTTAATAGATCATACAACTATCCCCAACTATTCCAATCAGAGCTGTTATCTTCTCGCCATAATCCTTTGCCAATTGCAAGATTTGTAGCAGGAATTAAGCTATCATCTATACCAATCATAGTACCTAATGAAGCAACTCTTATATCTTTTTTATCGACATCGGGACCTGCCCCAGCAAACATTTCCCATTCATCGTTTTCCCAACGCATAAGCTCTGTAATAGCTTGACCTTTTAGACCATCGATATTAGTAATAACAGTAGAGTTAACGGGGACGTTATAAGTCCATTCTCGCGATAGCCATTGCCAAATTGGTTCGTTAGATTGATTAAACTTTTTCGTCATATCGGGTATATCTTTAGTATAATGATCTGCATCAGGAATTACTTGCATTACTTCGATATTATCTATATCGAAATAATCGAATACCCCTAAAACCATTAAGCTGTTCCAAGATGAATGAGTTTTAGAAAAAGAGAATGTTCCAAGGTTGTCTACCGGCAGTTTTTCATTAATTAAATCGGGGTTGACTTTAAGACTATCTACCAAGCCGTTAAATATTTGGAACAGCTCGTCTTTTGAATAGTAAATTCCGCCAGCAAATATCAGCTCATATCCAAACAGGTTTTTTAAACCAATGGTATAAGCATATCGTGGTTCTGCTTCACTTTTAACTATAGTAACATGATAACCATAATCATCAATATTGGATTTGATCAGTTTTAAATACTCTTTCTCTTTATTCATGATTATTGGTGTATTTGTACATGGCATTCTTTACAAAGAGCTGCACCATTACTACCATTAGTGCGTCCTCCGTCGGCATGTCTTACTTTATGATGTGCTTGTACTTCATCCACGCTTTTAGGGGTTCCACATTTTGCACATTTACCTTCTTGGTTTTCCAACATTTCCGATCTTTCGGTCTTTGTCCATGTTCTCTTAGGATCACGGTCTGCTGGCGAAACCGAACCTTTTCCTTTACCTGGCTCGGGAAGTTCGCCCGCTTTATCAACAATTTTTTCTCCATCATTAACTGATTCTATTGCACCTGTTCCTATTTTTGAAGCCTCCCCTAATTCAGTAATGTCACCCCCAAACAATTGAAGCCCCTCACCAGTCAACATACCAGCCGCCGCGTATTTTTCGGTTGTTGTGCCGTGTTTAAATGTGTGTACTGTTTTTACTAATGCCTTTGACCCATTAATGGCCAAATTTACAAGCGCCTTACGTGGATTGTTTGTAGCTTTCACCAACGGAGTAGGATCTTCAAGTAAATTTGAAATTCCTTCTGCTGCGTTTGATAAATCTCCAGCTAATCCTTTTGCATAAGAGACAACATTATCCCAAACCCCCATACCATCGGGATCTTCAAATCTTATTGAGTTGTCATCACCATAATTATAAACCGACCATCTCCTGTATTGTTCCGCCAATGGATCCACGCTCGTCCACCTCCCAATTACAGGGTCGTAAAAATGTGCGCCATAATCGTACTGCCCCAGATCCGGTTGTAATTCCTTTTTATTGTAAAGATAATAATTTTCGGGATTGGTTGTGCTGGCTTGTATATCCATACCAAAAGGATAATAGTCGTCCTGCTGAATCATGGTGGCTACGTTTGAAACAATGCTATAGGTTACACGCGTATTACCCAGGTGATCGCTCAGGTTGTACTCATAATTATAACTGCCGCCGTTATTAACCACTCTCCCTTCATCCGTCTGTATAAAGTTTAATGCGCCGTTGTCATATTCAATTCCGTCAATATAATCCGTATTACTGCCGGCACCCTGTGTGCTCACCCTTCGTAGTTTATTCCCATCAGCATCATAAAAATAGGTTAGGGCATACGTACCGCTTCCGGATGGATTGGGCAATGTATATATCGTAGCAGCTGTTGAAGCATTATTTATATTTTCCTGGGTGACGGTTTCCAAGATGACCGCTTTTTTATGAATGCTTGCTCGTTAAAACACAAAGTTTATCGCACTCGTATACTAAACAAGCGTACCACAGTATGACGCTTGCGGCAGCCAGGGGTTATTATTTGATCATCGTGAGTAGTTTTCGATCATTTGCGTGTGGATAATTTTGGTATCCGACTGCAACTTTAACATCTCATTTAAGTCATCAAACCTTGTCTTAATATCAATAAAAGTATCTTCATTAAAGAAGCTAACAAACTCGTCTTTAACCTTTTCATCTTTAAATCCAACTATCCCTATCTCAAGGTCTCTTGACCCAATTATTCCCCATATTGGCTCATTAGAGTACATGGCGATTGTTTCTGCGTTATCTATTAAAGCATCGGCGGGGTTACCTGGATCTGCATTTAGAAAATCTATATAGTCATCATATGAGGTTTTTATGGGCATTCTCCCGATACTATATTTAGAAAAGTGGGAAAAGAAGTATTCAACCGGATCAGGAAGTAAAGTATAAAAAGTAAACTCTTTGCTATCTCTTTTAACTAAAAAGTCCACTAATCCTTGATAAAAGGTTGCACCATATATCCTATCAAACTCAAATCCTCTGAATATAGTAAATCCTATAGCAAATGGATTTTCAACTATATCAACATCTTTTTGAAAGACTTGATGCAATTCGGCAGTTGCCAAAATATAATCTTGCTCTGAACTTAAGAAATCTATCATTTAATTACCTCCTCCATTTAGTCTAATTTTCGTAGTTACTTTTTTACCTCCATTACTATATATTGCTGATGCTCCGGCGGTACCTCGTGATGTTTGAGGGCTTTCATGAACTGAATATTTTGCATCTCCTTTCGTGTAAGTAGTGGCTTTCCCATCCGAGGTGGTCGCTTTAGTAAAGCCAGATTCTTCTAAGTTTGATCCAAATTCACCAGTAGTAACATTTGTTTGAACGTTACGGATACTATTTTTGCCACTTATATCGATGTATTCAGATGATTTGGCTACATCAGCCGCCTCACTAATCTTATTTACCTCACCTGCCTTCGCTATTTCACCCTCTGGTAAAACCAATTGTGTCACCTCACCAGTTACAGTTCCAAGTACAGCCGCTTTCTGAACTTTGTTTCCGGTAGCATATTTTACTACATTTTTAACTACTGATTTAATAAGTGCATTTTGAATGTGACCACTATTCAATCCCTTAGACAAAGAATTAAATGTTTCAACAGGTGTCTGCTTCATCAATGCATTAACACCATTCCAACCCTCTTTTAGATCGGAAATAAGTGCTTTGCTATAGGCCTTTAATTCAGCTAAGCTTGGCCACATCCCATCAGGGTCGGTAAAACCTCATTGGATCATCAAAGGCATAACCGTATGGCGATTCTCTTCTACCAAATTCCGCTTTCGGATCCACCGTTGTCCATCGAGCAATTACAGGGTCGTAGAAACTGCGCCATAATCGGTTAATCCCCTACAACTATTGCACAACGGCTTACCACACTTTTGTCACACCTATTCATTTTTCAGATGGTTACGCTCTCAATTTCACGCTAAAACAAAACGGGTGGTACATAGATACCACCCGTTAAACAAGTTTTTTTATTTTTAATTTATTAATTATACTTGTTTTGAAATAGCTATCTATTTACCCACATATTTGATTATTACCGATTGTTTTATTATTGTTTTATTATTTTTACCTCACCGTTAATTCCGTTGAGACTTTTTCCATTTTTATCTAATATTTTAGATCTAATTGAAATAGTATATAATTTTTTATCATGAAAGGCATTTGATATTTTCATGATATTATTTACTATTTTAAGATTACTTAATTGAATACCATTTATTTTCACATTGACAATTGTCGCTGTTTCTGGCGGGGTGGCTACAACTATGAATAAATCTTCTATGTTTTGAACCTTTTCTTTTTGGTTCAGGATTACAATAGAATCGGTTTGTGTATCCATTGAAAAAACAAGTGGGCTAATAGGGGGGCCCGTCATATGTAGAATTTTACCTGATGTGCTATAATCAAATGTACAAAAGGGTTGCTCATCGATATCATATGTAGAATAAAAATCAAGTTTACCATTTATTGTGTACCAATAGAAATACCCAACCCTCCTGTTATTTTGAATAATTGATTTGTAGTTCAATTCACCGTTTTTATAATATTGATATTCAGGACCATCTGGCTCATCTAAATGATAATAACGTTTATTGTTTATCTGTCCGTTAGCATAATATTCACATCCCCATCCTTCTCGCTTGCCATTTTTGTAATTTGTCTCATTTGTTGGTATTCCATTTTTATATATCGTAGTCGTTCCATCTAATTGTCCGCTACTATTATAACTTTTTATAACGGCGTCTTTTTTTAATAAATATATATATTCCCTCTTAAATAAGAATGGGAAAGTTAAAACCATTACAATGATTATGATTCCGAAGAAGATTAATATTTTATTCATATTCTATTTATAATGTTATTTTCTATGAAATTCCCATTGAGGTACAAATGTCCAATTATTCCAATCACCTTTGTTTCGATTACGGGCTGTGGGATAATCCACTGTATCATGCTTTGCAGGATCAACGTACATTGTAGTTGAATCCACATCGCCTTTGGCCTTTGCTTGAGATTTATTTGTAACTTTTTTCGGATCGGATTTCTCGTTATCCTTTAACGCTTTTACATCATCCTTATACGCTTGAAGAATGTCAACAGCAATATCCTTTAAACCTTCAGGCGCAGATGCGCCACCGGCTAGAGCCGCGATGCCGGTGATGTTTAGTCGCTCTGTATGTTTAGCTGGCAGCCCCCCTGGCCCAGATCCTGACCCTCCTTCTTGCCATAATGCATATCCAAACTCAGAGTAGTATTGTGCGGCAACCGTTGCAGGCCCTAATTTAGTAGGAACCTTTTTCGTTGCATCTGTCTTTGCAACTTCATTTGCCCCCTTA
>Ga0206921_10255_pt1 | contig 13450 bp, 11 predicted proteins | sample Alteio_BWOrgHeat_66_FD_152930 | JGI IMG/M metagenome (GOLD analysis project Ga0206921, IMG submission 152930) | Enriched cells from forest soil in Barre Woods Harvard Forest LTER site, Petersham, Massachusetts, United States -... | ecosystem: Environmental > Terrestrial > Soil > Temperate forest >...
AAATTATATGAAATAAGGCAAGCCGTTTTACCAGATCGCCCAGATAGCGATGTAATGCAACGTTTCGTTTTTGTAAATACAGCTTATAACCCTGACCTTGCTGATTTATACGATAATCGCTTTCAGGACGACGATTCTGCGAAGCAGGTGATCGCTAATCGTCTGATGTTGAAGCGCTCGCTAGACTTTCTCGCTAACCAACCGTCTGTCCAACTTGTCGTATGCGATCTGTTCTTTGTCGACTCTACAAAATACGACCACCAACTTCTACCTTCACTAAAGCTTTTAGAAGATTCAGATCGACTACTGCTTGCCTATAATAAGACGCTATCTAAAAAGTATCCGTATTTTTTTAATCATCTTGACATATCCTCTTTGGGAGACGTAACAAATGTTAGTGACGAACACTTTTATTTTTCACATCAACTAATAACAGATGAAAATATTCCCAGCCTTTCTTATCAAATGTACTTGAAACTTCGAAATAAAAAGGCTCATAACGGATTTCTAATTCATGAGCAGGACCGCTGGGCTCCCCATAATCTTATTCCGGAATTTTACTTTAAAGATGAAAAGCAATTATTTGGCATAGAAACAACTAACGATAGTGGATCGGTAAAAGTTCAACGTGAACATCAGATGCAGAAAGTTAAGTTCAAGCACATTTTTACTTTGAGTTGTTTGAGCGGAAAACAGGGCCAGCAAGATTTTCGTTTACTGGCCGAAAATGAGCCAAATAAGAAAATTGTCTACATCGGCAATTTCACGGATGACTACATTGACGTCCACCAAACTGCATTTGGAAGGATGCACGGCGCGACAATACTTTTAAATGAATTTTTCTATAATTGGCAAGGCTACCATGCCTTTACAATTACTCGGTTTATCTGCTATGTACTTTCTTTGCTAATATTGTTCAGTCTCTGCTTTGCTTATATCTTAAATGTTAAGGTATTCATTGAAGCAAAAGAAAAGCGTCACAACTCAAACGCCCAGAAAAAAGCCTGGCTCAACTGGTTGGTTAGTATATTAGAGTTCTTACGTGAGGAGTGCCATTATCTTCTCTTATTTGCTGTTGCCGTAATTATCGATCTCCTATTTCATAAACTTATCAATGTCCTTGGGTTGATGTATATAATAATCCCATTTGGCGCACTTTTAAGACAATTTGCACGTCAGAACTCACGCATCCATACTAGTGAACAAGAACCCAAGCGGCCCACAAATAAGGATCAGGGTGCGCACGCCTGATTTGCTCCTGCGCGACTGCAAATGCGTCGTCAACAGACTGACCTTTGGAAAGCTCGATATAAAATTTGCTCATGAATTCAGCGGTTGCGCTATCGTCGACGCGCCAGAGGCTCATAATAATATTTTTAACGCCAGCTATTTTAAATGCTCGTTGCAGACCATAAACTCCCTCGCTACCCTCGACTTCTCCTAATCCCGTCTCACAAGCCGAAAGAACAACAAGTTTCGTCTTGGGCAAATAGAGGTTTGCTACTTCGTATGCGGTTAGGAGGCCGTCTTCTAAGCCCTCAACAGGGCGATCTCTCCAGGCAAAATTCGCTCCAGCAAGGGCTAGACCAGAACGAAACAAAGGATTCTGTGCTCTCCGAAGTAACGATTCCTCGTTCCTTTTCCCATCGTCTTCCAATTCTTCGTTGGGAAAAAAGAATCCATGTGTTGCAAAATGAAGAATGTTCGGCGAGTTGGCACCATCTAAACTTTTGACCGACTCTTCTGTCGCTTGCCAATTATGAAGATAATCAATCTTTATACCAGTATTTGACAATGCTTTTTCGATTGCATCAGCCTCAAATTTTGTGCCCTCAAGATAGGTGAATCCTGCTCCACGTTCGTTCCAAATCAACGCGTCTGCCCCATCGCCACGTTGTGCAAACGAGCGTTTGAAAGTGGTCGAGTCACCATCAAAGTAAATATCACCATACAACACCATATTTTCTCCGGCATAAACTCTTACATCAGTATTTTGTAAAATATCGGATGTGCTGTTCATTTGAACCAGTTTAATCCGGTCTGACAATGTTTCGCTATCGCTTACTTTGATGGCACCCAGCGCAAGTTTATAAAGATCCCCAGCCGGGGAAAAATATACGGTATGAATTCCACCAATTTCTGAGATGATCGGAGCCCATATTAAACGAAAAAGTGCTTCGCTATGCCGATATATAGACCCGATTCGTTCAGCTTCGCTATCTAACTTGTCAAAATCCTTCAGCCAAACATCCAGCTCTTTTTGCTCGAATAGCCGAAGCATCACGGGCGGGTGTGAATTATTTCGCAGAATTATCGCAGCATATATAACACTGTCAGTTCTTCGTGCCTTATCGAAAAGCTGAAATTTAACAAATTCAATGGCGGCTTCCTTCGGACCCAGCTTCTTTTGTATCAGCTTCCACACATCGTCAGGCTGTTTTTGCGGCAAGCCTGGAAGAGCAGCGAGTAGTTCTTTTTCCAAAGCTTCTATCAATGTTGTCAATGAATCGAGTGACTTGTTCGATCCTGTTTTGCTACCAAGATAGGCGGCGCCCCATCTCTTTTTTAGGTCTAGCCAATCATTGAATTTCTGTCGTAAAAGTGGCTCTTTCTGCCGCATAATCGCGTTTTTGAATATGATAGAACTGTTAAGTTCCTTATTACGATAATACAATGATATTTCTAACGGTAACTCCGAACGCGGGGAGTTTGACAAGTAAAAAGAATAGGCTCTGTCATTGGCGTCTGCCTGCGCCTCCTCATAGGCCGCTTTCTCTGATTGAGTAGAAAACGCAAAAATCGCATCGAAGTTAGCCGAACTGATCCGATGAAATTCTCGAAACTCTTCATCAGCATGGATGGCCTGTCCACTCATCCAATTAAAGACAGCAAGGTTTTCACAAGAAGTAGCATAATCAGGATGGTTATTCCCCCAGTATTCAAGTCGGATTTTCTTTGCGGTAGTGATTAAAGGACCGGCTTTGCTAATATCCCCTTTCAGAAGATAAAGCCGCCCTAGGATGTCTGTTACGTCCGCAAACTTAGGACTTTGACTTCCGAATTTTTCTTCAATAGCATCCCTTGCGTCGATAAGGATCGGCTCAGCACGGTCATAGGCATATAAAGAAGTAGCGACACTTGCTAGATCGACATAAAACTCTGCTGATGACGGGTATTTATTCTTTGGGTTTCTCTCATATGTTTCTCGCACCTCTTTAAAAAGTTCAGCCGCAGTTGACAACATATGTTTATTTAGATATCCATGAGCAAGGTTGGCAGTTACTGTCAGATAATCATCGCTTTCCTTTCCCTCTTTGAGCGCAATTGCGTTTTTTGTATCGGAAAGTACCTGTATAGCGCGGTCATACCTACCCATATGATCAAAAAAAACGCCCATATCATTGCATAACATGAGAAATTCAATGGGGTTGTTTTGCGGCATCTTTTTATATGCGATTTGCGCGTCTTGCCACGCGTTTTCGGCGAGGCCGAATCGCCCTTGTTGAAAATAAAGCAGTGCCAAACGGCCTTTCAATAGTAGATAAAGGGGGGTACTGTCATTGCCCATTGCAGCCAACATTGTTTGACATTTGAGAAGTATTTTTTCTGCCCGGTCATTTAGTCCCTGTTCCGCAAGGCATTCGCCTAATTCTACATTCAAATCAATGAAGTTGGTCCCGTTAGTCATCCCTGCATTTTCAAACTTTTGTAAAGCTTTGAGAAGTACGGATTCTGCGTCAGTGAGTTTTCTTTGTCTAATTCTTATTGCCGACAGGGACTCGCAAGTCGTAAAATAACCTTGTGGGTCATTCAAAAATGTCTTGTCGCGATAACTTTTTGCGGTTTCCAGACATGTAGCTGCCTCGGAAAACATTTGCCTATTGAAATAAGTGCACCCTAGTTGATGGTTTACCCAAGCGTACATTTTATTATCAGTGCCAATCATTTTGACGATTCGTGACCGCACAGCAGATAGGGTGTCGCAGGCAACCTCATAATTCAATCCCTCAGCAAGGAGCGAACCTTCTTCAATTGCAAGCCTGAAGCTCATCTCGGGTGCAATTCGAACATAATCTTTTATGTTTTGTCTCGCACTATCAATGATACGACAACCTAATTCTGTTCTGCCAAATTTACCCTCCAGCAACGCTAGCTTTATTGCGTAACCCGCGTAAATTTCAAAAGCAACTGATATATGCCTTTTACTACCATTCATCAGCATCCTATAAATGAACGCGGCCTTATCATAGATACCCATGGCTTCATAAACGCCAGCTAGATTATCTAAAGCGAACGTATAAGTTAGAGACGTTTTTAAATCATTGCCTTTTATCAAATTAATGACAATATAATATGCGTCTCTGGCCTCATCGTAACGCCCAACCGCAGCATAACATCCTGCTAGGCTGTCACACAGCGCAACATACCCAATCGTGTCCGTTGACATTCTCGGGATGCGCTGGCCTGCCACTTCGTAGGCTCTAAGGGCATTGCCTATATCACCTTTCCTATTAAAATAATTCCCCCGTTCAAAATCGGTCCGCCAATCCTGCGCAACCAGTGCCGAGCAAAAACATAAAAAAAGACAAAGAAGATAATATTTAATCATCGTTGGGATCGGTATAGTAGGTAATTGACATTAAACCTGAATTCCCGCCGCCACGATAAACCTCTACGAAAATCGGCTGACCCGGAAGCCGCCAATGTGTGTCATCTACTTGAATCCAGTATTTGTTAAAGATTGAAACAGATTCCTCATATTGCGATGTCACAGACATTTCCATGTATTTATAAACCACCCCCCTACGGTTAATTCCGACGACAAGCATTGGTATATGGTATTGTTTATAACTATATTCATCGTACAATCTTCCGTCATCGCCTGTAATAGTTTTAAGTAAAGAATACCCGATTTGTGATAGTGAATCTGATACAAATTTTCGCGTCTTTCCAAACGTTATTCCTTGGCCTGAGACCCCATTGAAAATGACGGATACGATTAATAAAAGTAAAATTCTCTTTTTCATCATTATTTTTTTTGATGTAATAGCGAAAGGCAGTCGTCACGTTGATCGCGGGCTTCCGTCGATTTTGGATCAAGTATCAAGGCTTGGTCAAAATCTTTCGCTGCCTTTTCGTAAAATCCCATAGCTTTTAGAGCAACTCCTTGATTGTAAAAGGCGTCCGGATGTTCACGCGAAATTGCGATCGCCTTATCACAATCATCTATGGCGCTGATATATTGTCCCAAGTTTAGTTCGGCAAACGCTCGTGTGGTATAAAACTCCTCTTTTATCTTAATTGATAGTGCTTTGTTCATACATCCTTTCATTGCAATATAGTCCCCACGTTTTTTATATTGTACAGCCATACCAAGCAGATTTCGTTCATTTTTGGGGTCGTATTCGTAACATTTATAAAAATAATTTAACGCGCTGGCAGTATCTCCTTTGCAATCGTAGCACCATCCAAGCATATAGTAAGATTCAGCATAACTCGGCGTTGATTTAGTTAAAATCTCAAAGGCAACAATCGCATCATCATATGCCTTCATATTATAAAAAATGTTCCCTAAAGCAAAAACGTATTCGTTCTTGGGCATAATTTTTATTGCTTGACGTAGATCGCTTATTGCCAACCGATATTCTGTTGCATGTTCATGTTCTATGGCGGATTTATAAAATTGATCCGCTCTCAACTCGTCAGACTTGGAAAATTGTTGTTGCGAAAAGCAGAAAACAGGGATGAACGATAAGGTGATAATAAAGTTAGGTATTTTCATACCATAAATATAAAAGAAACTTTTGGTATTATTTTCTCATTTGATGCGAAAAAAGTGACTTTTTTAAACCAAAAAATACATTTTCAGCAGCGCTTATCCCACCGACGCTCGTTTAGTCCGCTATTTACCAATTTTCAAATAAATCTACAAGAATTGGTTAAATCGTTTCAAAAGGTATGCTGCAATTCACGAAACAATTCACTAATTTGTATGCCCAGCCTGCGCGCAAGGCTGCCGATCTCAGTAGAATAAGGATTGGCGGTCCCGGCTTCTATATCTGCGATATACTGCACGTCCTGATTAATTGCTTCGGCCAGCGCCAATTGCGACAAGCCTTTTTCAGTGCGGAGTTAATTTATCCTTTTTCCGAATATTGCTAATAGTTCCTGATTGTCTATGTTTATTTTTATTTGCGGGGCGGCAAGGTTAGTGATTTAAAGAACCCTTTTAAAATAAATCTCTCCATATGTTTTGTTTCGGACGGTTATCTCCGTAATTTAGTGTCAATAAATTTTCTTGTAATAGCGAACTCGTTTTAGCTACCGAATCGTCGAAACTTCAAAAGCAAAAACCAACGAGTAATGAGTTACTGCCACGCTACGCGTGGGGTTTATCATTCGTTGTGTGCGCTTTTCGACGAGCGTGGTAGCTGGTGAGGCCCCACGCTGTTTTTTTATAACCCGTCTTATTAGGGGCTAAGGCACTTTAGCTCTGTTATGAAACTTAAATTATTACCTGCCTTATTGCTTGTCGCGCTCACAAGCTGCCATTCTAATGGACAGCCAAAATCCAAACCAAAAGCAAACAATTCAACATCGTCCGGCGGTGCCTCGGAAATTACACTGACAATCCCGGAGAAAACCTATCCTAGCCTTAAGCCGGGCGATATGGCTCCCGATGTGGTCAAAATAGATGCCGACGAACTTACTACGCCAATTGACGGAACCTGTATAATCAAAAAAGGCACACTGGAAGCGTTAATTGACTTACGGGGCAATTATATCATTCCGTATGGGCAATATGAGTTAATTGGCTCTGCGCCATTCAGTACCTTGATCACCGTAAGGACAGCCACCGGATGCGGTTATAAAAACCTGAAAGGCGAAACCGTTATTCCGTCAAAATACACCGAAGCCGGCCAATTCGATGCCCATAAAATCGCATTGGTCAATATCAGGATGGAACATTACTTGATTGATACGAAAGGCAATATCCTTTCAAAGGATTTGCATGGGTTTACATCCGTGCCCTATGAACGTGAATTGTTCGACCAGCCACAATCGGAATTGATTAAATTCTTTCGCGGCAATGCCTGGGGCTATATGAACAAAGCCGGGCAGGTCATTATCGGCCCGCAGTTCAAGGATGCCACTGAATTTACCGACGGTATGGCAGCGGTAAGCCAAACCGACCAGTTCGGGGCCAAGAAATGGGGCTTTATAGACGTAACCGGGAAATTGGTTATCCCTTACAACTTCACCATCAGGCCAGGCCAGTTTCATGAGGGACTGGCATTGGTGCAGCCTGCCCAGCGCGGCGACTTCAATTTCGCCTATATCGACAAAACCGGCGCGGTCAAATTCAAGGTCGGCAATGGCGATCAGTTCAGCCCTTATTTCCCATGCGGGGAGATGCACCATGCCTCGAACGCTCAGACCGGGGCTTGTTTTTTTCATGGTTACGCGATTTGGGCATATGGCGACCAGGATTATCGTTTTTGCGATAAGTCCGGGACGATGCACAAGTTGGCCGAACTGGTCAAAGACACTGAACTGGCTAATGACCCCAAAGGGCTATTGCTGGATAATTTTGACGACCGCTTACTATATTTCCAAAAAGGCAGCTTGTGGCAAATGACCGATGCGCATGGTGCCATGGATTATCAGGGCAATGTGGTATATCCGGCATCCTTCCTTAGTCTGAATGCTGATTATTTCAGCCCCTATGCTTTTGCAAAATTTATCCAGCCGACTATCGGCCCCAACAATACGCAAATCATAACCCAAGGCATCATCAACAGGCAGGGTGTATTTGTCCTAGTGCTTAATCCTAAATCGACCTTTTAACCCACAACCATGAAAAGATTTATCATACTGGCAGGAGCGGCGGCGCTGTTCCTGCTTGCGACTTGCAAAAAAGACAATGCTCCGCAAAACAACCCGCCACCGGCAACAACTAAATTATCCATAACGGATTTTAGCCCGCAGTCGGGACAGCCCGGTACGCAAATTACCATTACCGGCACAGGGTTCGGCAGTGACCTGTCTGCGGTGCAAGTGGCGATTGGCAATTCGCCGTATAACCCACCGCTATCAGTATCGCCCACCACTATCGTTATTCAAACTAATAGCACGCAAAGCGGACAGATAAGCGTTCTTATCAATGGCAACAAAGCCATCAGCACAAACGATTTCACGGGGCTCGAACCGGATTTGCAGATCGTTGGTTATAATACGACAGGGCAACTTGGCCATGAGCTGTATTTCAGCGGCGTAGGCTTTGGATCGGACACCAATAAAGTAACCGTATCATTCGGAGGCACAACTCCGGTTAAGGCTGATTACATCGCAACCGATAAGCTTGCAATGGGCGTAACCATTCCGAGATACGCGCAAGCTGGCAAAGTAGTAGTAACCGTAAACGGCAAATCGGTAACAGGTAGCCAACCCTTTAGCTTTACAACGTCAATGCGGGACTTTTCGCCAAAGTCCGTTACGACCGGCGACACCGTGAAAATAACAGGCGTGGCGTTTACGACTATCAGTGATATGCGCGTTGATTTTAATACCGCGTCGGGTTTGGAAGAAACGCCCATAAAAGTCACGCCCACGGAGTTATGGGTGATCGTCCCATCTTATGCCCGGACTGGCAATTTTAGAATTATTGCACAATTGAGCACGCTCGACGATTATAGTCCTGTCAAGTTTACGTTCACCCCGCGCGTTTATTTTAGCAATTATAATTTACCAACTTCAGCCAAAGTCAACGATATTATCGTCATCAACGGCGATTTTGATGGCGCGGATATTTCAAAGATGTTCGTGTCATTTAACGGCTCGGTGCCAATCAATCCAATATCGATCAGCGGGCCGAATATTTCTGTTAAAATTCCGGCCGATGCTAAAACAGGGCCGATTACAATATCGGAGACTGGCTATACATCCTATACATCACCGTTTACGATAACGATAACAGACTAAATTATGAGTATTATTCATCATACAACTTCGATCAAAGCCCCGACGCTGCAAAAGCAACGGGGCTTCGTATTTAAATACCCCCTAGTATTTTTATCTATGATTGAGAGAATTTTTACCTTATTTACGGTACTAAACATTCGCAGGGAAAATGGCCCATCAAATTCACCTCAATCTATAAATGATTTTTAAATTTACTGAACTATACCTTCGGCGGTCACAATTCATTTTTACTACTGAAATGAAATTTGCTTATTTGATGGATTCCATGAGTTCAATTAAGGAAGAAATTGAGAGCACTGGGATGTTCAGGAACGACGTCAAAGTAAAAAAAGAAATGACCAGGTTAATCAAGCTTTATAAAGAAACGGTAAAGGAGTATTTGGACAATCAAATTGATTTCCAAAAAGGTAAGTGGGGAGGCAAAAATGAGAGTAACGGACGTAGGTTGTCTGCTTTTATTGAGGCAGGCGCCTATGGCCGAAAAATAATGTTAGAGGTTGACGCAACCGATCTATCTAAACCTCTAACAAATATTGTAATCTTCCACTTGCACCCATCTTTCTCAAATGCTAGCGTTGAAGTTAAGGCACAAAATAATAAAGCCCAATTGGAAGTAATAGTTCTTTTTCCATTTACTGTTGGCGTTGAATGTGACAATAACCAAACAAAACTTGAATTGGATTTATCGGAGTTGATTGCGTCTGAAATTTCGGATTTTATAGCGTGATGGGTAAAGGGAATAGCGAAATCAAAAAAACGATCGAATATTCAGTTGAATTCTCCTTATCCATTTCAACTTATCTTATACAAACCGCAACATTATTTTTTTGAAATGTCAATTTAATATTTTTATTATTACTAACTAATTTTTGAATATGTTATATGAGTAAGAAAAAACCTTCTCGCCAGCAGACGCCTATGATAGGTCCACCGTTTTTTCTTCCTTTATTACGCCCATATTCACCTGATCCATCAAGTCAAATTCAATGGGTTCCGATACTTAACATTACTGTTAATCAAGGCTCAGCACCTGACGAAGCAGTTTCAGATATACTTTCTGACTTATCAGTTTTATACCGCATGACAGGTGGCAGCGGAATAAACTTTGAAAATACACCCGTTATCTTACACCTAAACCATGAATGAGTTGTCGCGATATGGAAAGGATGATCATTCCGAGGTTTATCAAGGGAAACCGCGTGGGAGCTGGAAGCCTGAACTAAGCGGGTGGGTGCGTTTTTTAGGTCGTCTAATGCCGTGGCTATTAAAAAATAAAGATCTTGGCGACCGGTACCTTGAAGCAAAAGTTCACGGTGAAGAAGCACAAGCTTTTAAAACTTACACCGAGGGATTGGTCAATTTAGCGAATGTAAAGAAAATCCTTAGTGAAACACATATAATGGAGGGTGAGAAAATTTCCGCGATGGGTAAAGTAGATTTCTCAGAGGAAGAAATTAATGAAAAGATTGCAGAGATTGAAGGAAAGATCAAAATGCTATCCATACTTTATGACACTAAAATAACAGCCAGTATAACACATGAGAAAAGAGATTGATCTATTGGTAAAATCAAACCATATTCTCCACTTTTGTCTGATTGAACTTTCTCCGTTGTGTCGTCATATCAAAATTAAAATCAGTCTGATTTTAGTGTGATTTTTTGCATCCATTCTAATTTGTGTTCGAGCGTGGCTCCTTCGCCGTATGACGGTCGTGGGAACTTATGGCCCATCAAATCAGCCTGGACACGATCAGGGCAATTGACGCTTAAAAGCCTATCCTGATAGCTATGCCGTAAGGAATATACAGAATGCAATTTTGATGGTATTAAATTATTCTCCCTTAAAAACTTACCAACTGCTGATGATACACCATCCTGCTTATCAGCAAGATGAGAAAAGCCAAATGGGAATTTCTTAAATGCTTCCAATGCGAAGCCGGTGAGGGGGATATGTCTTTTTCTGTACTTGGTTTTAAGCCTTCTTTTTGTCCTGGGTATAATAGCAATGTGCGGGATTTCACAATCCAGCACAATATCTTCAGGCAGTAACCCGATAAGTTCAGAGAAGCCAGCGCCGGTTTCAGCAAAAATATGCAGAAGGCTTTTTGCCTCTGCATTCATGCCGCTGAGGTTATCGGCGTTTAAAAGCACATGCCTGATAAATTCGGTCGAAAATGGTTTTCTTGGCTCATAATCACTGTTCAGACTGAGTTTATTGAAAATGTGCCGTGCATCAAGATTAAGCTTAAAATTGTCGCTTACCGTCACAATTATTACTTTCAGGTATGTGAAATTCTTATTGGCAACGTTTGTTGTTAGGTTTTCTGTCTGAATTCTGCTAATCCACCAGTCCCGAAATTTCAGCATGTCCTCTCTGGTCAGTTCCTGGACCGCTTTATTCCCAATGCAGGAAATTAAGTTTGACATGGCAAGTTTGCGAGGATTCTTCCACTTGCGTACCTGGTGCTCCGATTTGCTGAGATTGATGTCTTTTGTCAAATCCCAAAACTTGGCCAGCGCATCATCCAGTTTGATGGTCGGTGCCGAAATGCCACCTAGCAGTGCCTCAACGGGCTTTTCATGTAAATTGTTTTGGAGGCAAGCAATCCGTTTTAAAATTTCTTCTAATGAGCGGACAGAAAGTTGTTGCGCCGTTAAATATGAAAAACCTAAAAGAGAGGCGCGGTCATTTACCTGTTTATAATAATCGTCACTATGCTTTCTCCCTGTCTCAATCAGGCCGTTCCAATATTGTTCCAGCCTGGCATTTTCCAGAGCAGCAAGTTTGTGTGCATGCTTTTTGCTATCGGTTTTAAGCGAAAACCGGATTAGTTTTCTACTGTCGTACTCCCGAATGCTCCGAGGAGTACGGCGATTGAAATAGTAGGTATTTGATCGAAAAAGAACGTGTTGCACTTCTCATGTGTCCCTTTTTGTGTACCAAAATGTTTGGTTTTGAGAAGTGTTCTTACCTTACAGGTAAGGCCAAATTGAATTTTTCGATTATTATTAACGGTTAATAACGATCGGGGTAAACTCAATGCAATCTTTATTGGCGGAGACAGGGAGATTGCATCTCAAAAAGGCAAACATTTTAAATACAAGATTTAATTAAGAAATTCTTCACAGGAAAATCGATCATCTTCTAAATTGTGTGACAGAGTGTGTATCACTTCCTAGCCTTTATTATATTACCTGGATAAAAAATATTGGCAAGTGAAATTTAACGCGACAGTTGAAATTTTTCAGTCGATTTTAGCTGCATTTGATAATTAGGTTTACCGTTTATCGCCATTGTTTTTAAACCGTTCGAACAGGGTATCTTTAAGCTTGAAAATGCGGGTTCATACACGCAGATGACCTTTGAGCCAATTTCATTTTTCCTTCATTTGAGTTTTAATTGATGCTTTATTCATTTCGTGACAGGGTGAAACCAAGCCCGCGAATTTATTAACAGCCATCTTCTTCGGCCTCGTCAGAAAAATATTCTGCCCAGCTGAGGTTCCCGACCGCAAATTCCGTCTCACAATCATAGTCGGTATTATAATCCACGTCTTTTTTTTCAAAATCTTCGCCAGCATTCGATAAAATGTCGATCAGTGTTGTTGGCCTTTTTATATTTATCTTTTTCTTCATAGGCTTAGTTATATTCGGTTGACAGAATATTTATTTTATTCTACAATCGCGGTTTGCAAGGAGACCGGGATGAATTTTAAAGAAGATTATATTGAATTTAAAAGGAACATCTCCGTTGGTGAACAGGGAAAGCTTATCCAAGATGCCGACTTTGATAAGTATGTTGAGAAATTTGGGATTGATCGAGCCCTTGGATATTTGGAAGCTATAAGAGATTTTAACGCGTATGCGGAAGTAATACTCGGCGGCGGTTATTGCTGTAGCGGGTTTGCGGAAACCGGCCACATGGTAAGGAAACATCTTTGTGAATTCGTAGATCATAATTCTAATTTTTTGAATAAGATTGTTAATAAGGAAGATTTTGATTTAAAACTTTAATTTAGTTCTTCCATAATCTTATCATTTGACACCACAAAAATCGAAAAGCAGGTTCGTCACATTTTCACAATTTTTTTTTGTGAGGTTTTAAGATTTGTACATTAACTACGTATTACTATTTTTCAGTTATGTTGGTTCACAAACTGGTTTTCGAAAAGCTATATTTTGCGCTTACCGCATACGTTGTTTCTCATGATTTGAAAGGGAAAACACCTCAATCTTCAAAGAGTAGAAAATACAGTTTGAAATCGATGAACTTTTGGAGCGTGGTAATAGTAGACGAAAACAATCGTGAGAAACATTCCCTTGTATCATCTATAACAAAAGACCCGCATACATCATATTGGACATACTACAGACTGCTTACCAATTACGAGACTCCATCTTGCAAAAAAGTTGTAGGCGAATACCAAGATATTGATGGAATATATATATCGTCAGCACTAAAACATAT
>Ga0206921_10256_pt1 | contig 13340 bp, 13 predicted proteins | sample Alteio_BWOrgHeat_66_FD_152930 | JGI IMG/M metagenome (GOLD analysis project Ga0206921, IMG submission 152930) | Enriched cells from forest soil in Barre Woods Harvard Forest LTER site, Petersham, Massachusetts, United States -... | ecosystem: Environmental > Terrestrial > Soil > Temperate forest >...
TCGGAGGCGGGCAGCAAATATATCCCGATCACGACCGACCTGCTCAGGGGTAACCGCATCGTGATGATCAAACAATTGTTGACGCTGCGAACCTATCGGGACATCCCGGTGAAGAGCATCGGCAAAGGCTGGCTGATGATCGGAGGCAGCACGAGCCTGCAAAAAGGCGCGGGTTATTATGCCGGTGATCTCAGCGGCATCACCGCCCGGAAAGTGCCGTTCTGGTTCCAGCCTTTTTATAAGCCTGGCAGAAAGATCGCCCGTACCCAGGACTGGACGAAAAAGCTCGAGGAAGTGGTCAGGCTGGCGCCGCAGTGGGACATCGGTTTCTTAGTAGGCGTCCCCGGCTGGATCCAGCTTTGCATGGAAAAAGTGATCGAACGGTACAACCTGAAGAATATCCATGAGATCTGGCCTAACCTGGGATTCTTCGTGCATGGTGGGGTATCCTTCGACCCTTACCGCAAGGGGTTCGAGAAATTACTCGGCAAACCGATCACGTATATCGAGACCTATCTCGCCTCCGAAGGATTCATCGCCTACCAGGATACCCAGTATTCCAAAGGCATGCGCCTGGTCACCAACCAACATATCTTTTTCGAATTCGTCCCGTTCGACAATAAAAATTTCGATGCGGATGGGAATTTGGTGGAGAACCCCGAGGCATTCATGATCCATGAGGTGGAAGAGGGGAGGGATTATGCCTTGCTCCTCAGCACCAGCGCGGGCGCGTGGCGCTATCTCATCGGCGATACCGTCCGGTTCGTGGATAAGGAAAGGTGCGAGATCATCATCACCGGGCGGACCAAACATTTCCTGAGCCTGGTCGGCGAACACCTCAGCGTCGACAATATGAACAAGGCCATCCAGCTGGTCACGGAAGAGATGAATTTGTCGATCCCAGAGTTCACGGTGGCCGGTATTCCGCATGGCCTGTTCTTTGCACATCAATGGTGGCTTGCCTGTAATGATCCGGCAGACGAGGCGGTATTGCGGCAAAAGATAGATGATAAGCTGAAGGAGTTGAATGACGACTATGCCGTGGAGCGCGATAGCGCGTTGAAGGACGTAACCGTGAAAGTGCTGCCGGAAGAAAAATTCATGGAATTCATGCGTTTGAAAGGAAAGATAGGCGGTCAACATAAATTTCCCCGGGTGCTGAAGGGCAAAATGCTGTTAGACTGGCAAAAATTTCTGGAGACAGGAAGTCTCTGACGCGTAACTTGTCATATCATGATGGAGTCCATATTGAAAGGATTGGCGCTCGGGTTCGTTCTTGCCTTATCGGTGGGGCCCATCATATTTACGATCATCAAGCAGAGCCTCAACAACGGCCATAAAGGGGGCTTTAGCTTTGTCGCCGGCGTCTGGGTCAGCGATATCCTGCTCGTAGTGCTCTGCAATACCGTTACAGCCCTCGTCTCCCAGGCATTGGAGCACACGCGTGTCATCGCCTTCGGCGGCAGCATCTTCCTCATCGCACTCGGCATTTATTTTGTATTCTTTAAAAAGGTGACGCTGGGGAAAGACCCCTCCGGCAATGATACCCGGTTTCGCAAACGCGATATGGCCCGGGTCTTTGCATCTGGGTTCATCATCAATACCCTCAACCCGGGAGTGATTTTCTTTTGGCTGGGGAATGCCACCGTCCTATCGCTCAACCACACCCTGCGCGAGAGGATCATTATCTTCTCCGTTTGCCTCCTGGTGAATATGAGCGCCGACGTGGGCAAGGTGATGATGGCCGGCAAGATCCGCAACAAGCTGACCTTAAAAACGCTTTCCGTGATCAACCGCATCTCGGGGACGATCCTCATCGGATTCGGCATCGCATTATTATGGGGCGTGATTTTTTATCACAAGCTGAAGTAAGGCATGCAGCGCCTGCATCACTTCACAAGTCATTAACAATAGGCTTACGTAAGTTTGACCATCACTATGCGAAAAGTTTTAATATTAGCCTTTTATATCATCCCATTTTTCTGTCACGCGCAGCACGATATTCTCGTTCTCGAAAAAAGAGGGATGCACGTCCGCACCTACACGATCGGCGACCCGATGACTTTCAAGACCGTCTACGGGCAATGGTTCAACGGGACCATCGACGATCTGCGGAGGGACACCATCTATATCGCCGGACAGGCATTCAGCTACAAAGAGATCGCTGCGCTTTCACGAATAAAGAGCAAGTGGGACAACCGTACCACGGGGGTGATCCTGATGACGGCAGGCATCGGTCTTTTTGCCATCGGCGCCATCAATGGCGGACTACGGGGCGATGAGGCAAAGGATTGGTATACGACTTCCGGTATCATCGTCGGTGGCGCATTTATCGCGGCAGGCGCCATCTTCCTGGCGACGGCGAAAAAATACTATACGCTTGGCGGAAAATTCCAGCTGCAGTATATGCAGATCGGTCGCCGGTAGTAGTTCTGCCTGCCAGTCAGTATATTGCAGGAGTAAATCTATCGGATGCCTCTTAAGACCCAGGGACTGATACCCCGCGTATGGCGGATCTTTAAACGCGTCGTTATCGCCCTTTTCTTTCTCCAGCTGTTTTATCTTCTCCTGTTGAAATGGGTCAACCCGCCCATTACCTTGACGCAATTGGGCAGCTGGCTCGGCGGCGACGGGCTCCGGCGAAGCTATGTGCCGATGAAAGAGATATCTCCCTACGCGAGACTCGCCGTGATCAGCTCGGAAGACCAGCTGTTCCCCGATCATGACGGGTTCGATTTCAAGTCCATCGAAAAGGCCATGAAGCACAACCAGAAAAGCAAATCGCTTCATGGCGCCAGCACGATCAGTCAGCAGGTGGCAAAAAATGTCTTTCTCTGGCAGGGCCGCAGCTGGATACGCAAGGCGCTGGAAGTCTATTTCACTTTCATGATCGAATGGATGTGGGGGAAGAAACGGATCCTCGAGATGTATCTCAACATTAGCGAAATGGGCAAGGGCGTTTTCGGCATCGAGGCTGCCTCGCATTATTATTATAACAAACCCGCCAGGTCGCTTACCCGGCAGGAGGCGGCCAGGATCGCCGCCTGTCTTCCGAACCCGAAGATCTTTACGATCCGGCCGCTTTCCGCCCATGTGGCGTCCCGAAGCCCCTGGATCATCGGACAGATGGGGATCCTGCAGAACGATCCCGATATTCAGAAATTATTGCAGTAACCCTGTCGACGGCGGCTATGCCCGCGGCGACGCGTTCCTCACCCTGTCCGCCGATCTCCGCCCAGGGTGTGTCCTGCTGAATCAGGATGTCACGATAGATATGATACAGTCTTTCGCGTATGACCGGGTCCGGATATTCGCGAAGCTCGTCCTTCACCCAGGGCAGATCGTTCCGGCAGAGCAGGTAAGCGTCATATCGCCGCGCGGCTATCTGCTCCAGTATCCAGCGATCACAACGGTCGAAGACGAATTCGCTCCATACCTTGATTACATACAGGTCGGTATCTATGAATAAGAGCTCCTGCCCCGCCGCTACAGCCTGCGTCGAATATCGATCCTCCAGCATGACCTGGCCCCGGGCGATGGCGAGCAGGTCCTCCGGCCGGTAGTCGCAGCCATGGGTCAACAGGTATTCGCGGGCATATTCCGGCACCCATGCGGTATGATAATGAGCCGCCAGCGCTGCGCATAGCGAAGACTTGCCCGTCGATTCCGGGCCAATGATGACAATCTTTTGAGGAGACATTATTCGGATTCGGCCACGACTTCCCTGACTTCGGGGATCATGCGCTTCATCATCCCTTCGATGCCGGCTTTTAACGTGATCATGGAAGAAGGGCATCCCGAGCAGGAACCCTGCAACATCAGGTTGACGATGCCTTCGTGATAGCTTTTGAACTGGATGGCGCCCCCGTCCATTTCAACGGCCGGCTTTACATAATTTTCCAAGAGCTCCTTGATGCGTTTTACCACATCGTCATCATCGGCGGCGATGGCATTGCCTTCCGACTTCCGGACGACGATCTCATCTTCATTGATCACCGGCTTGCCTTCTTCCAGGTATTCCTTCAGGAACTGACGGATGGCCGGGATGACATCGTCCCAGTCGGTGTCTGGCGTCTTGGTCAGCGTGACGAAATTGCTTGCGATAAATACGCTTTTGATAAAGGGAAAGCCGAACAGTTCGATCGCCAGCGGAGAGGGCTTGGCAGTCTCGACATCCGGGAAATCGATGATCTTACCCGGATACAATAACTTGTTGGCCACGAATTTCATCGTTTCCGGGTTGGGAGTCATTTCGGTATAGATGCTGATGACGGGATTGCCTGTTTTGATCATGATGGATGTCTCTTTGGTTTACAAAGTTAACAAATCCGCCTCATTGCCGGTTGCGGATTCCGGAAAAAGCCGGCCGGAGGCCCCGCCCGAGCCCATCAGACCCGCGCCCTCTGCCCTCGCCAGAGCGCCGGCTGAGCCCATCACCTGCGGCAGAGCCGGTAATTGAGCCCATGCGCGCCCAGGATGAACAGGACCCCCAAACCCACGAACACCCCCTCATACTGGCGCCATACCTGCTTGGCAATCAGGAATAATATGGCAACGGCAAAGAGTACCGAGGGGAGGAACCGCCGGTGATGCAGTCGGAAGCCATGCCAAAAGGCCCTGGCTCCGATAAGAAAGGCAAGACCGATCATGCCGCATTCGAACCCCGGATTGTGGAGAACGTTGATTCCCAGTACCGGCAGCGTCGCCAGCACAAGCGGTAAGACGGCACAATGGATGGCGCAAGCGACCGAGACGGCCACACCCAGGGCATCCCAATTCAATTTTCGGATAGGCATGCGGCAAAGATAATATAAATGCAACCTCGTTGCAAATAATATGTTCAATTACCTCCTACCTTTGTACAATGAACAAAAAGAAACTGATCTTGCTGGCCGGATTTTTCATCCTGTTGTTCGTGGGCTTTTATTTTGCCCTCGGCCAGCTCATACCGGGTTTCGGAGCGCCGGTGCTCCCGGTGCTCAGCTATGTCCCTCCGTTTACGTTCCGGGACCAGGAAGGGAAGACCGTCACGGACAGGGACCTGTCCGGCAAGGTTTATGTGGCCGAATATTTTTTCACCACGTGCAGAGGTATCTGTCCCAAGCTCAATACCAATATGAAGCGGCTCGCGGGAGATTTTGCGGCCGAGCCGGATTTCCGTTTGCTTTCGTTCACCGTCGACCCGGGGACCGACAGCGTCGGGCGCATGAAACAATACGCGGATTCCCTGGGCGCCGATCCACGGCGTTGGTATTTCCTCACCGGCAGGAAAGACAGCCTGTACCACTTGGCGCGCTCCGGCTACCTGCTGGACGACCCGAAGAATAACGTGACCAATATCGATGAACAATTCCTGCATACGCAATTCCTGGCGCTGGTGGACCGCAGCGGGCGCGTGCGCAAGATCTACGATGGATTAAAAAAGGACGAGCTGGACGAGCTCGAAAAAGATATCGCCACACTATGCAAAAGAAAATAGACGATCTCCTGAAAAAAAATCATCTAAGCATCACCGGTGGTCGCCGGAAGATCCTGGAGCTCTTCCTCCAACACGACGGCGCGTTATCCCATAGCGATATCGAAAAGAGGGCAGGTGAAAAATTCGATCGTGTGACAGTATACCGGACGCTGCAGACCTTTATTGAGAAGGGATTGATCCACAGTATTCCGACACCCGATAATGCGCTTCGCTATGCATTGTGTAAAGAAGACTGCTCCGGCGGACATCACCATGACGACCATGTCCATTTCATTTGCACTTCCTGCGGCGCGACGGTCTGTCTCGAAGAGGTGACCATCCCCGCAATCAAGCTCCCGGGAGGATATGTGACCGAACAGTTAGAGATGCTGATCAGCGGCGTATGCAGAAGCTGCAACCGCTAAAAAAACAAAGCCCCGATGTAGAAACACCGGGACTTTTGGTTAAGGCTCTGATTAGTAGCTTCTTTAAGCTGGTCGGCGCGCAGCGTCGGCCGGCTTGTCTGCAAATATAGACGGAAAAAAGGATTCGAACAAGCGTTCATCGTACCACTTTCCGGGTATTTTTCTACATGGCCTTCCTGAGCCTCATTCATCAGGAGAGATATCCAACCTTTTCCATCTCTTCGCTGACAAAAGCCATCAGCCGTCTGATATTTTCTTTCGCGAATCCGAATTGCAGACCCGCAGCCGCATACAATTCCGGCAAGGTCCGGGTGCCGCCCAACGACAGTGCGGCCATATAGTTTTCTAAAGCCTTCTTTTTGTTCTGCTTATACTGCATCCATAAGCCTATCGCGCCGAGTTGTGCAATGCCGTATTCGATATAATAGAATGGAACCTCGAACAAATGCAATTGCTTCTGCCATCCGAACTCCCTGTACTCCTCCAATCCGGACCAATCCACAGATTGCGAAGAGAATTCCTCGAGTATCCTTATCCAGCTCGCTTTTCTCTCCTCCGGCGAATGCCCGGGATTCTCATATACCCAATGTTGAAATTTATCGATCGTAGCGATCCACGGAAAGATCGATATCACCCGCTCAAGCTGATGTTCATAGGCGCGGGCTAAATCGTTTTTATTATCAAAGAACAACTCCCAGTGGTCCATGCTGAACAATTCCATCGACATACTGGCTACTTCGGCGATCTCCATGGGATACTCCTTGAAAGAGCTCAGTTTCAGCGGATGAGATAAAAAGGAATGGATGGCATGCCCGCCCTCATGGACCATGGTCGTGAGATCGCCCATTTGTCCGGAGGCATTCATGAAGATGAAAGGCGCCCCCGTCTCTGCTAACGGGCAGTTATAGCCGCCCGGGGCCTTGCCCTTCCTGCTTTCGAGATCGAACCTCCCCATTTCCTGCATGGTCCTCAGGCAGTCCCCGAAGAAAGGGTTTAGCTTGTCGAAACATGCAGTCGTCTTCGCCAATAGGTCGCGCCCGTCGCTAAAAGGGCGCAGCGGTTCGGTCCCCGCCGGCTCCGCTTCCCCATCCCAGGGCCGCAACGTATCCAAACCCAGCTTTTTCCGCTTTTTCTCGTTGATCCGCGCTACCAACGGCACGACAAATTCGCGCACTGCCTCATGAAAGGCGAAGCAATCTTCCTTGGTATAGTCAAACCGGCCGAGCTCCTCGAATTTGTAGTCCCGGTAATTCGCAAAACCCGCATTCTGCGCCATCCGATGCCTGATCGCGATCAATTTCGTATACAGGTCGTTGAGGGCATCCTTATCGCGGAGACGACGGTCCTGCATCTTGCGGTAAACGGTTTCCCTTACGCTCCTGTCAGGGTTTTCCAGGAATTTCGATGCCTGTTGAAGCGTATACTCCTGCCCGTTGACCTCCACCGTCATCTTCCCCGAGATGACGCCGAATTGCTGTCCGAGCACGCTCGATTCGGCATAAAGGGGGATATTGTCCTCGCGGAACAATTCTATCTTTTTCCGAACACTCCGCAAATATGTAAAATATTCTTTTTGATCCAGTTCGGTCGTATGAAGGTTGTCGACCAGCCGCCTGTTTAGCCGGTCGGCATACGGCTGGATCTTCGGTTGGATCTCCAGGCAGAAATAATTGAATGATTCTTCCAGCTCCTTATTCTCGGTATCGCAGGTCATCCGGATCTGTCGCCAGCAGGCGTCTTCGCTGATGACAGCTTCCAGCTCGCTGATATCTAACAGCCATTTTTCCAGCTCAGCGCGGGTATCCAGCGGCCGTTGCTCGAGATCCCGGAAATAAGGTTCCAGGCTGTTCCAGTCTGTCAATACAAATCCTGCGGGCAGAAAATGCCGTACCGGCTTTTCCAGGTGGGCAGTCGGCGTCATTTTTCACTTTTCTTTTTGGTGGATTTTCCAGTCTTTGCAGCCGTTGTTTTCTTCTCGCTGTCCGCGCTCTTTTTTGCAGGCGCCGCTGATTTCTTGGCCGTAGACTTTTCCGCGGCAGCCGCCTTTTCCGTCTTTTTAACGGCGGGCTTTTCCGTTTTCTCCGCCTTTTCCTTCTTTCCCGGCGCCTCCGTCTTGCCGGTCGGCTCCGGTTTCGTTTTCGGAGCGGTTTTCTCCTTCGGAGCCTTGGGAGTTTTCGGCTCTTTCACCTCTTCCACCTCTTCAGCCTCAGCCTCGACTTCGGCTTCGGGCTCGCTCAACTTGATCTCGATATCATTTGCCTTGAGGACGACAAACCATTTTACCATCTTTTTCAGGTCACTGCTGTACACCCTGTCGAAATCCAGGTCAGGATAGACTTTGCCGAAATAATTCCTGAGGGCGGAATTGTCCTTGTCATCGGGCAACTTTTCATTGCTCGCTTCCATTGCTTTCAGGATATCTACCAGGTTGACATTATCGCGGACCGTATAGACTTCGATGCTTTCGAGATGAGAAAAATTGTGGATCCTGCTGGAGACGAAACGCGTCGACTTGTCTTCCAGGGAACGGACGATGGCGCCGTCGGATTTGCTGCTTAAAAGCTCGTAGAGGCCAGGCAACCCCGTTACTGCTATGATCTTGTTATATTCCATGATTCGTTTTATTCGGACCCGTGGTCCGTTTTGGGACGTGCAAGTTACTATTTTTCCTCCAACACCTGATCGATGGCTTTTTTCAGTGTCGCATAGTCCGTATAGCCGCGTGCCAGCTGGTAAAACTTCGATTCGCTCACCTGTAAAAATACGGTAGGGAAGCCCGTCACCTTTAGTTGCCGCACCAGCGCAAATTCATCATATGCCTTTTCCTTATAGGCCGGATGATGCAATTTGCCGTAGAATTCCTTCTCCGGGATCTTATATTTTTCCAGGAGATGCCGGTATGCCTCATCATCGGTGAGATCGCGCCCTTCATAATGCAGCGCATATTGCAGCTCGCCAGCAAAAACGATGCCTTCATCCGGATAATAATCCTTGAATACGCACATGGCGATCGCCGGCTTCTCCGAATTAGGGAACCAATCGCTTTCTTCCGGATGAAAAATATGCCAGAGCCAGTCTTCTCCGAAACGGATGCCCGTTCTTTCCTCCACCACTTTATATGCCTGTTGGATATATCCCGCCATGACACCGATGGGTTGGGGCTTCTCCGGTAGGATCATCCCGCCGGACAGCACCTCGAATGCCAGGACACGACGATATTCTTCAAAGATGCGGCGGATCACCGGACTGAAACCATAACACCAACCGCAATACGCATCATAACAATAATAGACTGTCATAAAAAAACTTTGCCGGGGGGATCCTCCCCCCGGCAAAGTTGACAAAAATCTTTTTAATGTCTGCGACCGCCGCCTCCACCACCGCCCGAAGGCCTGGACCCGCCGCCGGATGAACGGGGTGCGCTGGCGCCCCCACCCCCGCTGGGCCGGCTATAGCTGCGGGCCTGCTGGAAATTCTGCGTCCTCGTCTGTCCGCGATCCCGCATCACCTGTTGTCTGTTCAGGTTCTGCTGCACCGAAGGATTATTGCCTACCGGTCTCCAGGAATTAGCCTGACGCTGCTGCCATTGGTTCGTCGTCTGGTTGCGCTGATAAACATTTCCCTGACGGTCGGAGAACACATTGTTACCCGACGACGGTCTGTTGACCCCGCCCGGCCTTCCGCCCTGCGGAGCTATTGGCCTCCCCGCGCCGTTCATCCCGGGTCTCGAGATCGACGTACGGTTGTAGAAACTATGGTTATCCCGGGTGACGACACCGCCGCGTCCGGCATAAATGTTCGTATGGAAATTGGCTCCATAGACACGGTTCCTGGAATAATTTGCACCGTAGAAACCAAAGCTCCGGTACCGGCTGAAGGCATATGCCGGACGATAAACATGGGAACCCCACCATCCGCCGCCGGCCCATCCGCCCCATCCGCCATGGAATCCGAGACCGTAGTGGAACCAGCCGAAACCATAACCCCAGCCCAATGTCCACCCGGCCCAGGGGTTGTAACATACATTGAAACCCCACGTCCACGGCCGGGGATAATAGAACCCTCCATACCAGGGGTTATAATAAAAGCCCGTCCCGTAAACCACCGTGGGACCGTAGATATAGGTATTGAGGTATCCCGGCGTATATCCCATGTACACATAATCCGGCGTCACGTCATAGATATATACGTATTTGGTGTTGTACAAAGGCGATGTCGGCGGGATCCGGTCCACTTCATCCGGACGTTCGGTTGCCACCGTCCAGGGACCATTGGGATTCGCCGACTGGAACCAGACACCATTGTCGACGGTATAATACACACCATGATCTTCCATGACCGAAGAACCGGTGTTGGTTGCATATTGCATGTCCGTTCCCTGCAGCGGAGAGAACTGCGGCTCGCCATTATAATCCACAGAGGTGGAGGCGGAATTGCGATCGACTTTCGCCGTCTGCGGTATCTGCGCATCCATCACCGCCTCACGGGCGGCATCCGTGCCGGCAACACTGGCCAGTACATTATCCTTGGGGCTGCCATTGGGGATCTTTGCAAAATCCGGGGGCAGGGCATTGCTGGCGATATAATGCCAACCGCCCGTCAGCGATCCCGACGCGTACCAGCGACCGGAGATCAGCACATAATATTGGCCGCTCTGATCCTGGAAGATATCATTCGAGGAATTGCTCGCATAGCTGAGGTTTGTCCCGGCTATCGGAGAAAAATTGGGTCTTCCGTCCGTCTGTATCAGCTCGGCGGGAGAAGTGCTGACGATGATATTCGAGACCTGTTTGTCCTGGGCGGCCGAGGCGCTGTCGACATACCCGGCATTGCTGCTGTTGGCATTGTCCACAGCCGTCTGCACCTGGTTCAGCTGAGAGGGAATATTGCCGGCGGCGGAATAGGGACCGGTAGCGGACTGCGCCGTATACCAATGTTTTCCTCCATAGAGGTAGAAATTTCCATCGGGGCCTTTGACAATGGTAAAGGGTGAGTTGACGACCACATCGAGTCCCCAGTCTTTATTGGTCTGCAATTTAGGTTGTCCGTCGATGAGGACCAGCAGCGAAGGCTGATCTGTATAGACGATCCGCGGAGCCTGCGTGTTCAGGTTCTTGGACAGCTTCTTTTGCTCGGTATTCTCGTCGAGTCCCGACAACAGATCGTCCAGCGACAGATCGCCCGCTACCTGGGAAAGGTTCGTTTCGAGCGCCGTCTTGAGGCTATTCGTGAAATTATCATCCGTCTGACCGGGGAACCGTACATTCGGCACCTTCGCGGACTGGATGATCACCCGGCGGTTATCCCGGTCGGTTTCGACATTGGCCACGGACCAGAAGGTCCCGAATACGGGATCGGTCTTTCCCGGCTGAAGCACGGAAATCGCCCAGCGGGATTTCAGGACATTGTCTGCAAACGATTCAGGCTGTGGCTGATAGATCTTCACAACGGTCCCGTCATCCATAGTAAAGTTCCTGGGCCAATCCTGTTGCTGCTGGGGTGGGGGTCCATCCTGCTGTTGCGGCAAAGGTGCCCCGGTCAGACGGGCGCCGCCGGCCATTAGGATGACTGCCAACAACATAGGGAATATGGTACGCATGCTTTTCATATGTTTATTTTTCTTTTAGTAGTGCTATGACTGTCACCGAAGCACAAAGTTTGGTGACTTTAGTAAATAAAGATGTTAAAAAGTCATTAATGAGCCTCCAGCCAATTGATCCCGGAACCCATCTCGGCCAGAGCCGGCACTTCCTGCGGCAGGGGTAGCGCTGTCTGCATACAACGCATTATTATGGGTTTAATTATATCCAATTCGCCTTTATGGGCGTCGAATACCAATTCGTCATGCACTTGCAATAACATCCTGGATCTCAGCCCCTGACGGGTAAACTCGTCATGAATACGGATCATGGCCAGCTTGATCATATCGGCCGCCGTGCCCTGGATGGGAGAGTTGATGGCATTTCGTTCGGCAAACCCGCGGACGGTAAAATTCGCGGAATTGATGTCCCTTAACCACCTTTTCCGTCCCATCAACGTTTCCACATAGCCATGTTCACGGGCGAAGTTGATCGTGCTGTCCATGTATTTCTGAATGCCGGAGAACTGCGACTTGTAGTTGTCAATAATTTCTTTGGCCTCGGTCCTGCCGATGCCCAGGTTGTCCGCCAGCCCAAAAGCCCCTTGTCCGTAAATGATCCCGAAGTTGACGCTCTTGGCCTTGTACCGCATTTCCTTGGTCACCGCCGTCTCTTCCACGCCGAATACCCGCGCGGCCGTGGCCGTATGGATATCCTTCCCTTCACGGAATGCGGCGCACATATTCGGGTCCCCGCTGATAGACGCGACGATGCGCAATTCTATCTGCGAATAGTCCGCCGACACCAGCACAAAATCATCGTTGCGCGGGATAAAGGCCTTGCGGATCTCCCTTCCCCTTTCGGTACGGATGGGAATATTCTGCAGATTGGGGTTGTTCGAACTCAGCCGGCCGGTGACGGCCACTGCCTGCGCATAACTGGTATGCACGCGGCCCGTTTTCCGGTTGATCATCAGCGGCAACGCATCCACATAGGTCGATTTCAGCTTGGTCAGCTCGCGGAACACCAGGATATCGTCCACGATCTGGTGCCTGCTGGCAAGTTTCAGCAGTACATCCTCCCCCGTTGCATATTGACCCGTCCTCGTCTTTTTGGCTTTCGGGTCCAGCTTCATCCTTTCGAAAAGGATCTCGCCGAGCTGTTTTGGCGAGGCCAGGTTAAACCGTTCGCCGGCCTGCTCATAGACCTTTTCTTCTGCCTGGCGCGCCTCTCTCTCCAGCTCCTTGGAATAGTCGAGCAGGAACCCGGTGTCCACCCTGATGCCCTCGAATTCCATGTCGGTCAGCACTTTCACCAGCGGGTTCTCGACTTCGTAGAACACCTTTTCCACGGCCTTCTCCTTCAGCTGCGGCAAAAAAATATGCTTCAGCTGCAGCGTGATATCGGCGTCTTCCGCCGCATAGTCCTTTATCTTTTCGAGTTCCACATCCCGCATATTACCCTGCCCCTTTCCTTTTTTTCCGATCAGCTCTTCGATATGCACCGGCTCGTAACCGAGGTATTGCGCACTCAGCTGGTCCATGCCGCGTTTGCCTTCGGGTTCGATGACATAATGCGCCAGCATGGTATCGAAGACCTGCCCCTTGAACGTAACGCCATACCATTTCAACACGAGGAGATCGTATTTCAGATTTTGACCGATCCAAACGATCGCCGGCGACTCGAACAAAGGACGGAACGCATCCACGACCCTTTGCGCCGCGGCGACATCCGCCGGACAGGGTACATACCAGGCCTCGCCTGGCCGAATGGAAAAGCTCATGCCGACTATGTCCACATCGTTGGCGTCGATGCCCGTCGTTTCGGTGTCGAAACAGATCTCTTTTTCCGATTGCAGCTTTTCGACCAGGGCGGCGA
>Ga0206921_10257_pt1 | contig 13301 bp, 8 predicted proteins | sample Alteio_BWOrgHeat_66_FD_152930 | JGI IMG/M metagenome (GOLD analysis project Ga0206921, IMG submission 152930) | Enriched cells from forest soil in Barre Woods Harvard Forest LTER site, Petersham, Massachusetts, United States -... | ecosystem: Environmental > Terrestrial > Soil > Temperate forest >...
GAGTTTACACTCGATCCGCGGTTTCAGACCTTATTGAGTATTATGCCGGGATCTCGTTTAGGTATTGATGAAAAGGATGGTATGGTTTTTAATCATTATGTAAACAGCGAAGAAAGCAGTTTTACCAAAATGGGCTGGCATACTGATGGTTTGCGCGATATTTTTTATGGCACAAAATTAAACCCGATGCTGAACGTAGGCATACACCTGAGTGATGCATCACCCAATAATGGTGGCCTGCGCATCCTGCCGGGAACACACAAACAAAGCCTTTACCAGGTGCTGTTTCGTAAAAAATACTTTCTTGATCATGATGTTGATGAGAACGAAGTAGCTATTGCCCCTAAGGCAGGCGATCTTACTATTCACGATGGGCGGCTATGGCACCGGGTAGCTCAATCATCGGTAGTGGGAGAGGAAAGCCGCAGACGGGTAATTTACATTCCAATAGTAGCAGGGAAATATAAGCCAAAGAATGAGGATAGTCCTACGGCGTTATATCAGCGTTTAGCCAAAATTGTTAAATAAGTCGCCATGATCATAGCAATAATTATTGGCTACTTTATCAGGAGGAAAAAACTGGCGGCAGCAAAAATTCAGGTATTAAGTTCAGGTAGGTCTTAAAAAAAACGGATATGATCACTAAACTAAGTTCTACAGAAATCATTCACTTCTTAATCATCTTGCTGCTTATCCTGATACCGGCCAGGCTACTGGGTGAACTTTGCCGGAGGTATAAACTACCGGCAATTATTGGTGAAATTTTTGCCGGAATAATTGTTGGCCCTACTTTACTGGGTGCTTTTTTCCCTGATCTATTTAATACCATCTTCATTTCGGCTCCAAAAGCCAGCGGTGCGTTTGATGGGATAGCTAATATTGGTATCATCCTTTTAATGTTTATAGCGGGTTTTGAAGTTGATTTGAAACAAATAAGGCAAAATGGAAAACAAGCCATCGCCATTAGCTTATCTGGTATATTATTCCCATTCGCGATTGGATTTGTGACGGTGTGGTTCCTGTTTAACGATCATTTTGCAAATGGGGTAAACAATCAGCTGGTTACATCGCTATTTTTTGGTACAGCACTTTCCATTACCGCGCTTTCTGTAATCACTAAAATATTGCTTGATTTGGATATCCTCAAAACAAGGATTGGTAATATTGTATTGACAGCAGCCATGGTGGATGATTTTCTGGGGTGGATCCTGTTTTCAATTATCATCCAGATGATGAATGCCGGGAAAGAGCAGGTTTCCTTTTGGTCGGTTATCACCGTTGTGTTGTTCGCTGTATTTATGCTAACTGGCGGCCGCTGGGTTGTGCACCGTTTGCTTGCTTATGCCGGTAAAAGCGGGAAGAATAGTAATGTATTTACGGTAGCTGTTTGCCTCTGTTTTATAGGTGCCGCTGTTACAGAAGCCCTTGGCGTACGCGCAGTTTTTGGTGCATTTTTAGTAGGAGTAGCCATCAGCGATTCTGAATACTTTACTGAAGCGCATAAGCAGGTTTTACATCAATTTACCATAAACGTATTAGCTCCCCTGTTTTTTGCATCAGTAGGGTTAAGGTTAAATTTCATATCCAATTTCAACCTTGAGATAGTGGTACTTATACTGGTAATCGCCTTCCTTGCAAAATTGATCGGTGCCCGCATTGGGAGCTCCTTAAGCGGCATGACCAGGAACGAATCCATTGCGGTGGCTTTTGGTATGAATGCCCGTGGTTCACAGGAAATTGTTTTGGGCCTGATTGCTTTACAAGCTAAAATTATCAGCGGCCCGGTGTTTGAAGGATTAGTAGTAATGACCGTAGTTACCATGGTTATTTCGGGGCCAATAATGAAATATTATTTTTTAAAAGAGCAAAAATTACAATTGGCTCCAATATGAATTTTAAAAATGCACAATGAAAAATTTGCTGCTATGGCTTACCGACTTAAAACCGATTGGTGATTATCCCTTATTCCACGATAGCTTCAGTAATCACGTTAGGTTTAACATTGAAGCATTTTATTAAGGTCAGGTGGCCGAGTAGTTAGGCACAGGTCTGCAAAACCTGATACAGCGGTTCAATTCCGCTTCTGACCTCGATTATTTATGTGAATAGATAATTGGTTAGTTTTTTTTTAGTTTTTTTTAGTTTGAATTATCAGAACAAACTTGGGGAGAGTAGTAAATTGCATGCTGCCGTTGGTCTTTTCTCCCTTTGTTTGTTCTGATTTAAACACTTAACAATCAGCCGGAGTGGCCGGGTGGTTAGGCGGAAGCCTGCAGACTACATACAAAGCTCGAAATTATGCCTCACATAGTAGAGAGTCTTAAATTAATCTCTTATTGATGTCATAATCTCTCTATAATCTATGGCTATAATAGAATAATTTATCTTTGCATTTTAATTCGACATTCAAATTTTAGTAATGAGTAAGAAATCAAGTTTAATCGGTTGGCTTATCCTGATTATATTATTTTTTGACCGGCTACCTGATAGCGCGGGCAAAGCATGGCCGGCATGTAATGCAGGCGACTTATTTAGTCAACAATCAAGTATACAATGATCGAACTAAAAAATATTACAAAAACATTTTACAAAAAGAATAGCCAGGTCAGCGCTTTGTCTAATGTTTCGCTGGTAGTACCTAAGGGCAAAATACTGGGGGTAATTGGTGCCTCGGGCGCGGGAAAAAGTACTTTGATACGTTGTGTTAACCTGTTGGAACGGCCAACATCAGGTGATGTATTCATCGGCGGGCGTAATTTAACTCAACTTGCTCCTGCTGCACTTGCCAAAGCGAGGCGGGAAATTGGAATGATTTTCCAGCATTTTAACCTGTTATCCTCACGTACCGTAGCGGGCAATGTGGCGTTCCCTTTGGAGCTAAGCAATACGCCTGGTGGCGAAATAAAGAAACGAGTGGCTGAATTATTAGAATTAGTGGGCCTGGGAGATAAAGCAAATGAATATCCTGCAAATTTATCAGGTGGGCAAAAACAAAGGGTGGCCATTGCACGAACGTTAGCAAGCAATCCTAAAGTGCTGTTGTGTGACGAGGCAACGAGTGCCCTTGATCCGGCAACAACGCTTTCTATTCTTAACCTGTTAAAAGACATTAACAAGCGTTTTCAGATCACTATCCTGCTCATCACACACGAAATGAATGTGGTAAAAGCTATTTGCGACGAAGTAGCTATTATCAGCGAAGGGAAATTGATTGAGCGCGGCCCGGTAAGTGAGGTTTTTGCCTATCCGGAAACCACAATTGCAAAGCAGTTTATCGCGTCTTCGCTGCACGCAACCCTACCTGCCGAATATGAACAACGACTTTCACCAACACCTGCAGGCAAAAATCATCCGGTTATCAAACTGGAGTTTAACGGACATTCGGCCGAGGCGTCTATTTTATCTGAGGCCAGCAGGATATTTAACGTGGATAATAATATCATCAGCGCGCAAATGGATTATACTGGCGGGGTAAAATATGGCGTAATGCTTATTGAAGTAACCGGGAGTGAAAAAGACACCAAAGGGTCGCTGGAATATTATCGCAGCAAGCATATAGAAGTGGAGGTACTTGGCTATGTCTGAACCTATGCTGATAATGATTTTACAAGGCTTATGGGAAACCATTGTAATGACTTTTGTATCTGGTTTCTTTGGTTTCTTATTGGGACTGCCTACAGGCGTATTACTATTTATGACCAGGCAAGGACAGGTATCAGAAAATCGTTTGATAAACGGTGTAGTATCTGTACTGGTTAATATCTTCCGGTCTATTCCATTTATTATTCTAATTGTATGGATGATCCCTTTTACCAGGGCGCTGGTAGGAACATCGATCGGTGTTCAGGCAGCATTGGTGCCATTGAGTATAGGTGCGGCGCCATTTATTGCAAGGATGGTAGAAAATAGTTTGATCGAAATTCCGAATGGTTTAATAGAAGCGGCCCGGTCAATGGGGGCAACGCCTTTGCAAATAGTTTTTAAAGTGTTGCTGCCGGAAGCGTTGCCATCTATTATTGGCAGTGCATCCATCACCCTTATTACCCTGGTCGGTTATTCAGCAATGGGCGGTGCTGTTGGCGCGGGTGGTTTAGGTCAGATCGGCTACCAGTATGGCTATGTAGGTTACGATGTGGTTGTTATGAATACTGTTCTTGTTCTTTTAGTATTACTCGTGTTTATTATTCAAGTCGCAGGTGAGTTTATTGCAAAAAAAGTAGACCACCGCAAATAATTTATATATAAAATGAAAAATTTATTACTAATTACCGCTATTATATCTCTCGGCCTATCAGCCTGTGGAAGAAAAACTCAGCCCAATAACTCCAATCATATTAAGGTTGGTGTTGAATCCGGACCGGAATATACGGTTGCGCAGGCAGCCCAAAAAGTGGCTAAAGAAAAATATGGACTTGATGTGGAACTGGTACAATTCAACGACTATGTAATGCCCAACGAGGCCCTGAGCCAGGGTGATATAGATTTAAATGTCTTTCAAAATAAGCCTTACCTGGATGTACAGGCCAAACAGCGTGGTTATAAATTTGCTATACTCGGCAATACCTTTGTTTATCCTTTGGCGGGTTATTCCAGGAAGATAAAAAGCATTACTGAGTTGAAAGATGGCAGCACAATTATTATCCCGAATGATCCTACTAATAGCGGAAGATCTTTACTCCTTTTGCAAAAAGCCGGTTTGCTAAAACTTAAGGACGATGTAGGGTTATTACCAACTGTAAATGATATTGTTGCTAATCCAAAAAGTTTAAAAATCCTGGAACTAGAGGCCCCTCAATTGCCAAGAGCGCTTGATGATCAAAAGGTAACTATAGCTATTATTAATAACACTTTTGCCGGCCCGGCTGGCCTTGTTGCAAAACGGGATGGATTATTTGTTGAGGATGAAAAATCTCCTTATGTAAATATCATCGTATCCAGGGATGATAACAAAGATCAGGATAATGTGAAGAAATTCGTAAAGTCCTATCAATCTCCCGAAGTTGCAGCAGCAGCTGAAATAGCATTTAAAGGCGGGGCAATTAAAGGCTGGTGACCATAGCTTACTAACCTGCGGCGCGCTTAGTTAGTGCTAAATTGTATTAAGGTTGTCTTACAGGCGGAACAATTGGTTGCTCTTGTAGCTGATCTTAATTGTCATATTTATAAGTAGTTACGCCTGATTTAATAATTCCTCAATTTGAGGTCAAAGTTGGCCCAGAGAGGCTCGAACTCAAAGTATGCTTCTATTATATATATAAGAACGCAATAGTCGCTTTTGGCTAAAATGACAAACCGCGTTTAAATGTATTTAAATGCGGTTTGTGACCTTAACGCCACGCCACAGTTTCCGAACTTTTATAACATTGAGTTGCATCTACATAATCCTTAAAATCTGTTTTAAAGATTACTGACCTATTGCCTTACCTACGTCAATTACTTCAGCTAATTCTGTAATACTTCTCTATTTATATCTTTCATGAACTTTTTTTAATTTTTAAATAATTGTTATATTAGTCTGCTGATTTACTGAACTTTAATAGTTTATCACATTAACAAACCAATTATCAAATATTGTACGAAACCTAATCATCGTATGAAACCTAATCACCTTTGGAAAGTATCTATATTTTCCTTTTCTTATCATTTTTTTATATCTGTAAAAAAGTACAGCATCATCAACCTATCCCTAATCGTAAATACATGAAAAAGATTAAAAAACTATCTTTATTAATTGTGTGTATAGCAACAACAATTGTAAGTATTACCAGTTGTCAGAAAAGCGGCATCAATTCTTTAATGCAAACAAAAACAACCGCAGCCGACATTCAGAATAAATCACTGCTTATGCAAAAAGATAGCCTTGTGAGTACTCCATTTGGCTATAAGAAAAAATCGCAGGTGCATTTTTTGCCTTCGGGGCATGAACTTACCGAATCTAATGGCAGATTATTAGAAAAAGATTCTAAAACCAAACAGACTATTAATGACTTTGGAGTTATTAATGTAAATAGTGGGGCAACTATTACTAATAACAACCTTGCTGTTACAAAAAGCGCTGTTGTACCCGGTTTGGGTACTGGTTGGATAACGGATGCCGTGTGGAATAATACTAATACAGCTAACGCAATAAGCAAATTTATTACTACTTGGGTTGTTCCTGATGCTCCTGTTAATAATGACAACCAAACAATATATATATTTAATGGCATGCAAGACGGTGTTTCAGCGACTTCACATATTTTACAACCCGTTTTACAATGGGGGCCATCTAATGCAGGTGGAGGAAATTATTGGGCAGCAACTAATTGGTATGGTTCAGGTCAGGGCAGCACTGCTAACTATTTTTATGGTACATTGGTTACAGTATCTGCAGGAACCAGTTTGCAAGGTGTAATGACTATGACTGCCCAAAATGGCAGCTTATATAGTTATAATTCATCGTTTAGTGGCTTTCCTGCAAATTCATCAATGACAGTAACCAATGTGCCGCAACTTACTTATGCATTTGAGACTTTAGAGGCATACGGGGTACAATATAGCCTTGATTATCCTATGACTTATGAGGTTCCCATGACCAATATTCAAATACTGCTAAATTCAGGCGTTAATGCCCCCATACAGTGGACCGCTGAAAATAGAGTAACAGATATTGGCCAGCATACGGTAATAGTAAATAATAATTCTCCTAACGGCGAGGTAGATATTTACATAAGGAATCACTATGTTATGCCTATAACCGTTACTATGCCATCTTCCGCTTCTCTTCACGCGGTAGTTGTGGGCATTACCCCGGCATATTCGGGATTTCCCGGGGCAAACTTAACCTTTACAAATACCTCAACCCAAAATTACATAACATATAATAGCACTGATACCTATAATATCCAGGTAACCACTGTAACCCAAAGATGCCATGTAACACTAAACGGCCAAACTCAAGATACACAAGGGGGGCATACATATGCAAGTTTTAATAATATTTCGTTGTCAGGATCCGGGCCGCTGCAAATTTCTGTGACTCCTTTTTAAAAAGATTAGCAATTATAATGAGTGTGTATACCTGAACTGATAGACGAGGTTAAAGTAAAACTTTCTTCTATGGATATCAATGTCCACTTGCTCGGAGTAGCTGCGCTGACAATGGAAAAGATAAATGACGCTCATATAAATTGGTCAATCTTTTCCCGGAAAATTCACTACTATCAGCTATGATATGATTTATAATGAATAAACATTAATTTCAAGGCAAATATGTAAACAGGACCTATATTTATAAAAACGTAATGATGAATGACGATAAACCAACCCCCTCGCTTTACGAATGGGCTGGCGGAATGCCTGTATTTGTAGAATTATTTGATGAGTTTTATGATAAGGTATTAGCCGACGATATATTGGAACCAGTTTTTAAACATATGTCGCCGCAGCATAGGCTGCATGTTGCTCATTTTGTGGCCGAAGTACTTGGTGGTCCAAAATTGTACAGCGAAAGTGAAGGCAGCCATTTCGAAATGATACGCCATCACCTGTCAAAACATCTTACACAGCAACACCGTCAGCGCTGGATGGAATTGCTGTTGCGAACTGCCGATGAGATGAAACTTCCTGACGACCCCGAATTCCGTTCGGCATTCCTGGCTTATCTTGAATGGGGAACGCGTATAGCCATCATCAATTCAAACATGGACAGTATTAACGAGCCTCCCGATATACCTATGCCAAAATGGGGCTGGGGCGTGCCTGGTGGACCTTTTAGGGGATAGGTTGCGGTTAATTCCATCGGGTTCAAAGATCAAAGGGGATGTGATGCAGTTTATCATAAAAAGTTAATGGAAAAATAAACGCATAAAATTTTAAGGAGTAGGCTCTCCTTGAATAAATGTAAGATATTAACAATCAACTCCCAAGTATGTATGCTATATGCTTAGGAGTTGATTGTTCTTTTGAATTGGTTTTATTAATACTTTATAGCGCCAGCATCAGGGTTCCCGCTTGCTGACAATGCGGTGTTGAAGAAATCGTAACCGCCATTGTTGGCAATGATTAATCCACCGGCAACACAAGGGGATGTGCTTTGCAGGCTAAACCCTGTTGCCGTACTTCTGCCTACGCCGTAAGTAGTGGGATTTGTAAGTTGCGGGGCGAAAAATATGTTATCGGAGTGATAACAGCCATTCCAGTTACTGGCCAGGATAACCGCGTTTGGATAGATGCAATTGTTTAAAAAGCGGGCATTGGTCGACATTGTATTTTGTGAAAAATTGGTTACAGTACCGGTACTACTGATGATATTATTGGTAAACGCACCAATAAACTTAGTTTGGAAAAAATAAGTGATATTATTGGTAAGGTAAAAAACATTATTATAGATCTGGTTGGTAGTATCAGTAGCCGTAAAGTTGAACATCTTTGTTCCGCCTTTAGCGTCATTAGCACTGATATTATACCGCACGATGATATTTTTTGCACTGGGCATAAATAACATGAATCCCCCGTAATTATCATGCGAATAGTTATACTCAAAAATATCACCATTGGTGCTGATATCGGCATCAAATGCTTCTCCGTCATTTAATCCACCGGTAAGTCCATATACTTCGTTATTTGAAATTTTGGTACCACTTTCATTATATGTCCAGATTCCGGCAAAGTTTGCAGCATTAGTTATGCACGCATTATGCACAACATTGCCTGTTATAAGACATCCACTCTGAACACTGCTCATTACGATGCCATCGCCATAAATATTTTCAATCAGATTATTCGAGAAAGTTATGTTTGTGGAGAGCAGCGTACTGGAAGTAGTCCGGATTCCTTCAATCTGACTGTTAGCCACGTGACAACTGTCGACTAAAATATCATTAAAATAACCTGATATAATGATGCCGCCTGTGCCCTTATTATAATTGGAATTACCTACGCCGGTTGAGTTTACATCGTGCACATAACAGTTCTTCACATACACATGGTTAACCACGGTACTATTTGAATTATTTACCTTAATACCAGTAACTGCGTAATGCAGGCCTGTTGTAATGGTATTGGTAATCTCCAGGTTATTGATTTCCCAGTAAGACTGATTATTGAGCAAAAGCGTGATAGAGCCGTTTACTAATCCCCCGCCGTTAATAACAGGTTTATTGCCTGTTCCGTACATATCAACTATAATGGGCGATCCTGCTGATCCCGAACCTAACAATGCGATATTCCCGGCCCAGGTTCCTCCAGCTTTAAATAAAAGCTGGTCGCCAGGTAAAAAGGTTTGGGCATTTACTTTACTAATCGTTTGCCACGGAGTAGCCGGACTTGTTCCGTTATTACCGTCGTTGCCTGCTGGATCGATATAATAGGTAGTACCGGTTACAGCCGCTGTCAGGTGCCGCCCAGTGGCAGCCGGCGCTTTTTCATCGGATAAACCATTGGATGATTTTTTACATCCGGCGCATAATAACAGTACCGCCAATACAGACGATGCGAGTAATGAGTTTCTCATTTTCATACGTTTTTAAGTTGATAAATTGGGTTAATTGGTAAAGTAAAAATAGGAGGCCCTTGTAACCGGAAGGGGGTAAAATCCAAACTATAAAGGGGTAAAATTCTAATTAAACATTTAGGACAGGTCGTAACGCTGAAAATTCCCGCCGGTGCCTGCTGAGGATGTTGAACATGTGCGCATTCAATACCAATTTTACCAGCTTATAATTACTTGTCGAAATAAAAGGGGGGGAGAAATCCAGAAACAACTGTACCGGTAAGGAATGGAAAAGTTGTTGAGAACGATTATGCAAGTGGTAAAACAACCTTTTTTAGTATTTCACTTGGTTATTTGTCGATCTTCAATGAAGATGACATTAATATGTTTATATTCTATAATGCCCATGGATTTAATAGATATTATTATTATATTTGCGTAACATTTTTGATATAATATAATAATACAATGACTACAATCTTACTATCTCAATCCACAGGGACGGAATCTCTTAATTCTTGCCAAATCAAAACTTCTATTTATCAAGCCCAAATAAATGCTTGTTGTAGCACCTGCTATTGTTGTTGAAATTTCTTAATCTGCTGATGGATTCATAGCTGATTTTCCATCGCAGTCAATCTTATTTTCTATTTTTTAACAATTCAATTGATTCCTGGAATTGATTCAGAATCTCTATTGCCCAAATTTTTACAAAACTCAAAAGCATTCATGATGAAACCAATACATATTAAATGGCTATTGCTGTTTATTTTTTTGTGCCCGCTGTTAACTTTTGCGCAGCAGCAAGTTATACATGGCAATGTAAGCGACCAGGAAGGTGGTTTGCCCGGTGTTAGTGTTAAAATTAAAAACACATCAAAAGGTACCATAACAGATGGTAAGGGCGATTATGCCATTAAAGCAGCCAATGGCGAAACACTTGTTTTTTCGTTCGTAGGTTATAACAGCCAGGAAATTGCTGTTAACCAGGCAACCATAAATGTAACACTAACCCATAACGCTAATAAACTGGGTGAAGTGGTGGTGGTAGCGCTGGGACTTTCCAGAAATAAAAGCGAGCTGCCTTACTCCGCACAAACCCTAACCGGAGCGGAGGTTAATAGTAACCGCAATACCAATTTACTTGGTGAATTATCGGGAAAGATAGCCGGCGCTCAAATTAAACAGGCTAATGATATTGGCGGGTCAACAAATATTGTGCTTAGGGGACCTAAATCACTATCAGGCAGTAACCAGCCATTATTTGTGGTTGATGGGGTTCCTATCGATAATTCAAGCGAGCTTGAGCTTGGCGGCATGAGTAATGTAACCCAAAACCAACGCAATGGCAAGGGTGGTTATGACTATGGTAGCCCGGGCGCAGATATCAACCCGGATGATGTTGCCAGCGTTACCGTGCTGAAAGGAGCAGCTTCTACCGCGCTTTATGGATCAAGAGCGGCAAATGGGGCTATCATTATTACGACAAAAAAGGGGAGTAAAGGCCTTAATGTAATTTTAAATACAGGTGTGCTATTTGGTTCAGTGGATAAAAGCACGTTCGCCCAATATCAAAAGGAGTATGGCGCAGGTTATGGACCTTATTATGACCCGAATACCCCTGGTAGTCACTTTGATTATACTGATATATTGGGCAACGGCACTAAACAGCTGGTGGTGCCTACCTATGATGATGCCTCCTACGGCCAAAAGTTTGATCCGAACCTGTTGGTGTATGATTGGCGGTCTCTTGATCCCACATCGCCCTATTATCATAAACAAACACCATGGGTGGCTGCAAAGAACGATCCATCTACATTTTTTAATCATCCTTATACGCTTAATAACAGTTTATTTATTGATGGTGGTACCGACAAGGGTAATTATAAGATAGGCTATACACGGTCGGATGATTATGGCATATTGCCGAATAGCAGTATCGGAAAAAATCTGTTCAATTTCGGCGGCTCGTATAGGCTAACAGATAAATTAACTGTACAGGCAAGTGTTAATTACACGCAAACCGCAGGTAAGGGCAGGGGCGGAACCGGCTTCGGCGGCCAAAATGGCGAACCTATAAATTTGCTGCAGAATTTCCGCGAATTCTGGCAGGTAAACGTAGATGTACAGGATCTGAAAGATGCCTATTTCAGAACAAACAGCAATGATAACTGGAATGTTAAAAGTCCTACCGACCTTAGTTCCGCTTACTGGGATAATCCATATTTCGTTCAATACCAAAATTACGAAACCGATGAAAGGGACCGTTATTTTGGTAATGTAAGTCTCGATTACAAATTGTTTAACTGGCTGGACATCCTGGGGCGTGCTTCAGAAGATTATTATAATGAATTTCAGGAACAACGTATCAATGTGGGTAGTGTGGTTACTCCATCATCCTATTATCGCTTAAATCGTACCTATAAAGAAAATAACTACGACCTATTGTTGAATTTCAATAAGGCTATCACTAATGATATCAGCTTTAAAGGAGTTTTAGGTTTAAACGCCAGGCGACAGAATATTAATTCTATCAGCGCGTCAACTAATGGTGGTTTGGTTATTCCCGGTTTGTTTGCATTAAGCAATTCGGTAAATCCGATAGACTATCCTATTGAGGAAGTTGATCAGAAGGTAGTTACCGGCATTTTTAGTGGTGTCACATTTGGCTATAAAGACTTTCTTTTTCTCGATGGAACTTTAAGGCGCGATCAATCTACCACGCTACCGGATAAAAACAACACCTATTATTATCCTTCTGTTGCCGGCAGTTTTGTTTTCTCAAGCCTGTTGAAGGATTATACATGGCTCTCTAACGCTAAGGTAAAATTGAATTATGCCGAAGTTGGTAACGATGCGCCATCGCACAGCATTAACGAGGTTTATGATAAAGCGGCCAATTTTGGTTCAGAACCGTTGTACTATGTATCAACCGTGCGTAACAATGCCGACCTGAAACCTGAAAGAACAAAGAGTTTTGAAACAGGTCTGGAAGCATCATTCCTTAAAAACCGTATCGGGTTCGACTTTACTTATTATAAAAATAACACCATTAATCAGATATTGCCTGTATCGGTATCAACAGCCACCGGGTATGATGGCTTGTACGTAAACTCCGGCAATGTGCAAAATAAGGGTGTGGAGGTTACTGTAACTGGCAACCCACTTAAAACTGATGACTTTTCATGGAACATCAATGTGAATTTCGCTAAAAACACTAATAAGGTTTTATCGCTTTATGATGGGGTTAACAATTACCAGTTGGCAGCTTATAAAGGTGGCGTAACAACAAATGCTACTGTTGGCGAACCGTATGGAACTTTAAGAGGAACTGATTTTATTTACAAAAACGGGCAACCGGAAGTGGATGCAACAGGCCATTACCTGTTTACATCTAACTCTAATAATAACATAGGTAACTCCAACCCCGATTGGACAGGTGGTGTTTATAATGCCTTCCGTTATAAAAATTTCACTTTAAGTTTTCTGGTTGACTTTAGTCATGGTGGAAGTATCTACGATGTAGATATGGTATTTGGCCTATGGACAGGGTTATATCCGGAAACTGCCGGTTTAAATGATTTGGGTAATCCTAAAAGAAATCCTTTATCACAAGGTGGTGGGGTTATTCTGCCCGGTGTTTATGCAAACGGCTCACCTAATACCACCAGGATTGACGCTTCTCAGAACCAGTCGGCTTATGGCTACCAAACCGCTCCAAATAAGGCCTTTGTGTATGATGCTTCCTACATTAAGCTGAGAGAAGCTGCATTTACCTATAGTGTACCGGCATCATTTGTACAGAAAATCGGCGCAGTAAAAGCAATCG